>Ga0066648_10000007_pt1 | contig 100844 bp, 80 predicted proteins | sample CryGeyCG12114_NA_FD_59537 | JGI IMG/M metagenome (GOLD analysis project Ga0066648, IMG submission 59537) | Groundwater microbial communities from aquifer - Crystal Geyser CG19_WC_8/21/14_NA | ecosystem: Environmental > Aquatic > Deep subsurface > Groundwater | place: USA: Utah: Grand County... | reverse complement strand
TTTTTTCTAAGTAGGTAAACGGGGTCCCCCTCTTCTAGGGTCGGTCCCGCGAGCCTTTTCCGATTGGCATATTTTGCAGTCCTTTCTGCAAGGAATTCAAGGTCTATCTTGAGTTCTTCGTGTAGTTCATGGAGTAATTCGACCTTGATAGTCGCCTTTTGGTTAGGTTGAGGTGACGGGATATCCTTAAGTCTTAGGTGAAATCCATAATTGGCATAGAACGGGGTCTTGCCATTCGCTGATTTATGATTGTTAAAGCAGAATTGCGCAACTAGGAGTAGCTCCACCTAATTGTCCTAGCGATAGTTAATGTATCCCCGGAGGTATTGTTTAAGGGTTTGGTTCGTCCGTTCTGTTAGACTATTAGTCTGTGGGTGAAACGACGTCGACATCTTGTGTTTGGTTGCTAGTAGCTTTATTAGTGATTTCTAGAATTTAGATGTAAAGAGCTTATCTCGATCGGATATAACTTCTTTAGGCATTCTATAGTTTGCGAAGACCGTTCGAAGGAATTCGTAAGCGAGGTCTTCCGCAGTTAATAACTTAAGATAGGGCTTGAAGTAGAAGTACTTCGTGAGTCGATCGCAGATAATAAGGATGCTATCGTAAGTCACGCCCGTAAGGGGCTCTCTTAACTTAGGTAGCTTCACAATAAAGTCTAACGTAATTGATTTCCAGGCGCCCGTAGGTGCCTTTAAGGGTTGTAGTAGGCCGTATGGCTTGTGTCGGCCGTACTTGGTTTTGCTGTAGACGTCGCATTCTTTGATCTATTGTTCGACGTCTTTTCTAATCCCTTTCTAGTAATGGTTCCGGGTGATTAGTTCGATTGTTTTGTCTACTCCTAGGTGTCCTGCAGTGGGGTCGTTGTGATGGAGTGATATGATTTTGTCTCGTTCTTCCGGACTTGGTTCTTCGTTTCCCGTCTTGGAGTTTGGTGGATAACTAAACGCGGCTGGGTAGTTGGCCTGTAAATGCGTCTAGCATTTGTCTATGCGTATATCGCATGGTGTTATCGCTAATTTGATTTGTCCCCCCTGAGGTGGGTAATGATACCTGGGTCCTAATGTTGCAAGGATAGGTTGTGCGTACGTGAGGTACTTGCCTTCCTGTTTTAATATTGTAAAAGGGTCAGGTTTAAGGTCCTTTATGTAGTCGGGTCGTCGACTTAAGGCGTCGGCTCGGCCGTTCTCTGTGCCTTTGACATGAAAGATCTGAAAATTGTAGGTAGCTAATACTTCGGCCTATCGTACTTGTCTTCGGTTTAGCTATTTAGTGGTGTTCTAATATAGCAGATTTTTGTGGTCGGAGTATACCTTAATCGTATGCTTTGGTCCTTCGAGGTATACTCTCTAATGTCGAAAGGCTTCGATAATAGCTAGTAGTTCCTTGTCGTGAATATTATAGTTCAATTCTAGCCCTATTATCTTCCTTGAGTAGTATGCGACCGGGCGGATTTTCCCGTCGTCGCAGACTTGGGTGATAGCGGCAGCAATAGCCCTATCGGAGGCGTCCGTTTCTAAGATCGTTTAGAGTTCTGGGTTGAAGATGGTTAACAGGGGGGCTGTGGTGAAGGTTTTCTTTAACAGCTTAAAGGCTTCTCGAGCCTTCTGGGTCATCGCGAATGCAGTGTCTAATTTCTTTGTTAGGTCTATCAAGGGTGCTGCGATTCGTAAGTAGTTCTTGATAAAGCGTCGATTAAAGTTAGCGAGGCCAAGGAAAGCCTGTACATCCTTGATAGACTGAGGTTCCGGCTATTCGAGCACAGCTGTAATCTTGTCTAGGTCCATCCGTATTCCTTCTCGGGAGATGATGTATCTAAGGAATTTAACTTCGGATTTATGAAATTCGCACTTCTCTAGTTTCACTAGTAGAGAGTAATCCTTAAGTGCCTGCAGCACTTTTCTGATATGGGTAACGTGTTCTTAATAAGTCTTAGAGAAGATAAGGATATCATCTAAGTAGGCCACGCAAAAGATATCTAGATAATTAAGCAGAGCGTCGTTGATTAGTTTCTAGAAGGTGGCTAGTGCATTAGTTAAGCTAAAGGGCATAATATAATACTTATAGAGTCCATATCGAGTTCGGAAGGCGGTTTTCCATTCGTCGCTATCCTTAACCCGGACTCGATAGTAAGCATCTCGGACGTCGATAGCTGTAAAGAACTTAGCGCCTTAAAGGCGGTCCTATAGTTTATCGATCCGAGGGAGAGGGTACACGTCCTTAACGGTAATGTCGTTAAGCTTTCTATAGTTAACGCAAAGCCTAAGGCTCCCGTCTTTCTTAGGTACGAACAGGATTGGGTACCCTACCCTAGCTTTCTTGAGATCGTATAGCGCGGCTCTGATATAGCCCTTCGCTAAATGCTTCTTTAGGTAGTCCCGGAGGGCTTCTTCCTCTTTACCTAAGAGCGAATATAAGGGTCCTACATAGGGGTGCTTCCCTTCTTAGATATTAATCTAGTGATCCTATAGTTTATGTTCGAGCAGTGCGTCGGCGCCGAACTTTTCTTCGAATAGTTCCTAGAATTCTCTGTATTCGGTAGGGCATCGCACGGGCTCGGCCGTAGCTAATGTCCTCCCTGCGGGTCGCAACCAGATGGCCTTTGTGAAAGGGGTCGCCCTTCTAGAAGAATCGCTTCTGTAGTCGCAACGGGAAAATAGGAGTTTGTTCTTACTCTAATCGATTTCGGGGTTGTAGATCTTCAACTACGACATTCCTAGAATAACATCGTACTTCATATCTACGATGTCGAGCGAGAGTCGCTCGCTGTGTCCATCGATTTTAAGGGTTATAGATCGGAGTTCTCGGTCCACCCTGGCGCAGCTTTCGTAGGTGATCCTAGAAAGGTCGTAAGGGTTTTCCTTACCCTTTTAAAATAGAGTTAGTTTTTTGGCGATTCGTTTGTGGATATACGTCCCTAAGGCTCTAGAGTCGATAAGGATGTTGATGCTCTAGTTATCGAGCATACCGCTTAAGACGATATATCGTAAGTAGCTTAGTCCTACGGTATTAAGTTCTTCCTCGAATATTGGTTCGAGGTGGTAGGCGGGCTTAGTGTTAAGGCTCGAGAATTGCCGCCTGGCGTCTTCTCTGCCTACAAGTTTTTTGGCTAATGCAGGTGTGCCTGAGGTGGGTACGTGCATTCTTCCTTGATGCATCCTATGCCCTGCTAGTGTAGTCGATTGGCTTCGTCTAGAGTTATCTCCTTTAGTGGGTATGCTGGATCATAATGTCTGACGTAGATGTGAGGGACATTCTTTATTATATAGGTCTGTTAGTCTCTACATGGAAACTGTCCCTTCACGTATTGGATCGGGGCGATTAGTAAGTTAAGGGTCTCTTCATATCTAGGGACCCTTACTCCCCGTTGCCGGCATTGTTCTCGTACTTGGTCGAGTTCCCTATTGATATCCGTTGCCTGGTCTTTAGGTTCCTCTTAGGAGTCTTAGGTCTGACCGATCGTTAGGAGTTGGAATTCCTCGACGTCGTCGTCTAGGTCGCACGGAATATTAAACGAAATGGTTCGGCAGTCGATCTTCTTTAGATCGCTCTATTAGTGCATGTGTTCGTCTTCTTCTCTATCCTGCGTTTTTACTGGGCAAGTTGCGTCCTTGCAGAATTGAAGTCGCAACCGTTTTGAGTTATGCTTTATTTCGGTCTCCGTGTCGTACACGAAATGATAATGCGTTAAGGATTAATCGCACTTTAGGTCCCCGCATATGGCCTGTCGCTAATATCGGGTCGTGATGTGCAGATGGGTAGAAGTGACGGCTGTGATTCGTGCCTTGCTATTGTCTAGGCAATAGTCTGGTTCTCGCGGGGTTCCTCCTGCTAGGGCGGCCGTTATTAAGGCATGTTCTGGGGGTGAGCCCCTTCTTGCCTGCTGACGTGTCTCCCTAGGTTCCGCGTTGTTAAGTTGTGCCTTTGCTCGGCATTCTTTTGCGACGTGTCCGGGCTTTCCGCAATATAGATAGAGCTTGTTCTTGATCCTCTCGTCTCGTTCTTTTTGCGTAAGTTTCCCTCGCTTTTGGAACTTCCCTTTGTTTTGGTAGTTCCTTTTCTTTTAGGCCACGTCGAGGTCTATAGGCATGGGCCTATAATAATTCTTAGGATATTATTTCGGCTTTCCCTGGTTAGGTTTGTTCGTTGCTCTAAACGCCGAATTGTCCCTTCTAGCCTTCTCTAGGCGTCTCTCATAGATGCGCCTATCAATGGTCTAGGACTGAGTGATTATAGCTAGTAATAAATTTGGTTTCCCTATTCTAGAAAGTTCATCCTTAATTTCCTCCTTGAGTCCTGCGTAGAACGCGGCCGTGAGGGCCGAATCGTTCCATGTGATGCGGGACTTTAATTGTTAGAATTAAGAGGCATACTAAGAAACCGAAGTGTGTTGGCGTAATGCCCGAATCTTAAGCTCGGCTTCTCGTCTCTCGTTAACATCCCCATAAATCCTTTCGAGAATTGTCTTGAAGTTAGCGTATGTAGAAAAGATCTGTATCGTTTCCGCCTTCCTGCCCCTCGGGCCTGGACTTATAAAATCCCGGAGGTAGGGTTTAAACCAGTTCTGTGCATCTCCCCTAAGGTAGGTAGAGGTATATACAGTCTTCTGTTCGTCCGACTAAAATGAATTTGCATAGAAGAGTAGGTTTAAGTCAACCTGATTCAAGAATTGCCGGAGCTTCTTCCGTTCCCCGTAGAACAAATCTAGCAGGGCTACCCTGAACCCTGCTGGTGCAAAGGTAGCCGGGGCTAGAGCTTCGGTAGTGGCTCCTGAGGTTATACTTAATTCCCCTGCTCGGCTTGGTGCTCGTAAACCCATTATAAGGTTTGCGAGTTAATTAGTTATTTCTTCGGTAGGGGTTTGTCGTAACTAGGGTCTACTCATACGTACCTGCACTTGCTGAAAGCGGTAGTTAAAGTGTTAGAGGCACTCCTTGAGACTAACTATATGAGGATAGTCAGAGCCTTGGAGATACTTTAGGTAGGGTTAGCTATTGCAAGGTATGGGGTATGGGTATAGCAGAGGGTAGTGATATGGATCTAGAAACTAGCTAGGACTAGTAAGGGTGAGTGTGTAATATAAGTTAACTACGAAGAGTCTATCTAAATAAGTGGCTATACTCGAAGTGGTATATATCCTTCACGTGCTCTGTCTAACCTGTAAGGACTGTTAGTCTTAGCAAGCAGTCCCTACAGTCCCAGCGTCGCCCATCTAGGCCTGGCTCTAGGAATATCCCTTCCAATTGGTTCATAAGTCGTGCCAGCCGCTTAGCGGCCTTGTTTGTCTGGTTTGTCTGGCTGTGATCAGACTGGCGTGTAACAACTGTTCTTTTTCCTTTAGAACGAAGTTTTCCGTTAAAGCTTTTAACACTACATGCCGAGGCATATCCACTTAAGGAACGAAGGTTAACGGGCCGACCAGGCTAATACAGTGTATATCACGGCTAGTTGTATTTTCGTCTCTTAATCACCTCACCATTCGCAACATTGTCCCACGACGGAGCTGTTTCAGATCATATTTTAGCATGTGTCGCTCCAAGCATGGGTTCGACTTTTCACACGCCCTCACGCTTATCTCAGATGTTGGTGGAGCGGCGAGTTCTCTGCAGGTGCCCTTACATAGACCTCTCGTCATTGATGCAACAACGGCGCGGTCTCTGATGTCGGTACCCTGGACACCGACTGCTATTTGCGGAATTGTAAGTCACAATGGATTTTTAAACCGGGCGGCTGCATAGTCCATGTGATGCTGCGAGACAAGGATGTAGTTACAGAAGGTGAGCAAGGTCATCTCAGTGTTCCATCCCATATTCGCTTCACCACTCTGTCGTGTGAGACGACGTCCACTCCTTCACCGCGCGTATATGTGAGCTGATAGCAGTGTCAACACTCTCCTCGACATCATGAGGTCATTCACGACCATTCTTCGGCTGGTCGCCCAAGCTCTACTGGCAGCTCTAGCAGTTGATTCAATCGTCACTCATTTCAATCCGAGATACACAGATTTCTCAAACCACGACAGAATACAAGATGAACTTGCAAACCTGGCCTATGGTTGCGATGCACAGGGGGGTTCTCCAACTAAGTACACCTCACGCGACGGTGGTGCGAGTCCGTCCTCGAGAGCCGACGGAGCATATACAGTGACATCTTGGTCAAATGCAGACAAGGAGACTGCACATTATACCCTCGAAAGGTCCTACACCAATCAGACCGTGGTTCCCTCAGATTCAGTGCTCTTCTTAACCATAACTCGAGATGAGAAGTCCTGGGGTCGAAACCCGGACGAGCAGCCGCGCACAATTTACTCCTTCCTTGACTTCATCACAAATACAACCCTGACTCCCTCCGCCACCTCATTGGCGATCTTGACATCCTCCCAGCATGAGTTCGAACAATATAAGCAGGTCTTGACACCCAGCCAAGAGAATAAGGACCTCAAAGTGTATTATGACTACCCTTTCCAACGTATAACTCTAGTCTTGCATACAGCCCCAACACGAGCGCCAATTGTCGATACCACCGAACAGAACCCTTCAACCAACAAAGCCACTCTAAACACCTCTTCCTCGCGTAAAGATCGTCATGCCATAGCCCAACACGAACGTCGGGCCACCCTAGCCAAACTCCGCAACTACCTCCAATCGGTGTCCCTCTCCCAAGAATCCCATCTCCTCTGGCTCGACAGCGACGTCTACAAGTTCTCCTCCCGCGCGATGGTCGCCCACATGATGTCCCGCACGACCACAACCCTCGGCCACGAAATCGGCATCCTCACCGCCCGCTGCCGGATGGGCGAGCCCGAGAAAACAGACGCCTGGCTATCTCAGCACCCAGAGTACATCATCCCGCCGCCGCCGTCCCACGCCGACGAACCCGAAGACGCACGCCGTGGCGTCGAGGGCGGGCCCTACGAGGTCATCGCGCACAAGCTGCACGCAAACGGCCACTACGACCTCAACGCGTGGCGCGGCCGCCGCACGCGTCCGAACGACGACCAGCAGGAGGCCCTCTGGCACGACCTTAGCAGCTGGGAGCCGCACCCTGCGCCCGATGGCGCCACGCAGATGCTCGACCAGGCGATCGCAGGCACGGCGGACGACGAGGTCGTGCGGCTCGACAGTGTCGGTGGCACGGTGCTGATGATGCGCGCGGATCTGGTGCGCATGGGCCTGAACTTCGCGACGGGCTATTTCGTGGGCATGACATTTGAGCATGGCGAGGGCTTTGACGGGATCGAGACTGAGGGTGTGTGTTTGTTGAGTCGGAGTTTAAGCAGGGATGGCGCGAGTATGTGTTATAGTCTCGGCGGGTCGTGGAGGTGAGTTTTGTTTTCTTTCTCCCTGAGATCGTGCTGAGTTACGATCGTGTGTTGTGTTTTGTACATGTGTGTTCTTCTGCAGAGATGGTACTGACTGATCGATCGTGATAGTGTTTGGCATACTGTCTTCTGAGCAACAACGAATATCCTATGAGCTTCTGGGAGTTGGTTGAGTGAGTATTTTGTGGACTATTTCCTGTACAAGGACTTGGAGGATGCCTAGACTTCCTTCTAGCTTGGTGTTGATGGGGTTCTACTTTAGACATAGATGGATGGTGGATAGTTATGTACACGTCCTTGGATATGTTGCCACGAGCATGATGACAAATTATGGGAAGCAGATTGAATCCATGCCAGGCTGCTGGCATGCTATCAGTGGAAGGATGTAACATAGAAATGGTTAATTGGGGCCGGCTCAAGTACTACTACACTCAGATGCACATATTTGGTGGACCAGATCATTGCTTTGCGTTGATAATGTCGACAAACGCCGGCTTCAAACTGGCGCCTCCAACCAAGAATCCGTCAATGTCCGACTGCGTGGAAAGATCCTTGCAGTTCTTCTCGCTCACGCTACCACCGTAGATGATCCTGGTGTTGTCACCAGCGGTGGATGAGACAGAGTCATTGAGCCATTTTCGGATAGCAGCATGGACCTCTTGTGCTTGTTCTGTTCGCCGAGATTAGCACCCCAAGCTTCGGGAGATCTCTTGACAGAGCTTACCTGTTGTGGCAACCTTGCCGGTACCAATAGCCCAGATAGGCTCGTAAGCGACGACTACCTTCGACCAGCCATCCTTGCCAATGACCTTATTGACAGCGTCAAGCTGCTTGACAACCACGTCAACGGTCGAGCCAGCCTCTCTCTGCTCTAAGCTCTCACCACAGCACAAGATGACGCCAATACCACCGTCAAGAGCAGTCTTGGTCTTTTGTGCCACAAAGTCATCCGACTCCTGCAGGATAGTCCTTCGCTCGCTGTGGCCAAGAATTGTCCAAGTGATATTGCTATCTTTCAGCTGGCTGACAGAGATCTCTCCTGTGAAAGCGCCATTCGGCTTGTCAAAAACATTCTGTGCAGCGACCTCGATTCCCTTGGCTAGATGCTCTCGTGTCAAGAGGAGGTAGAGAGCTGGAGGAGCGACCACGACTTCGGTGTTTTGGTCTAGCTTAGCTGAGGACAGGTTGTGGCAGATCTCTTTGATGGACCCGATGGTTCCATTCCTATAAACCCGATCAGCTCATGCTCAATCGCCTAGCAAAAGATGGGCTGCAGAGGCTCCGTTGCGCCATCTCAGTACTCACATCTTGAAGTTCCCACCAACGAAGAACTTTCGAGCCATGATTGCGATTTGCTTTGCTTTGCTTTCGAAGAGTTTAGAGGGGATGCAGGAAGCTTGTTCGGTGTGATTGGCGAGAATGAAGAGGTGAAGAAATTTATGTTTTACTTTGTAGTCAAGGAGTTGTTTCCATTGGCATGCCGCGTCGGGAAGCTGCTACGAAATGTTTACATGAGGGGCACTCGGGCAGTCGCACTTATCGATAACACTCGGGTCCTTCCGGAGTAAAGTGCCAATCGAAGGTGCCTCAGGTTCGCAAAGGCTGTTCGATCCGATTTCCTCCTTTGAAAGCGTTCCTTCCACTTCCTGGTCCCTGCCTCAGCGTCAAGCTTGTGTATGTGATACTCCATGCCTTTGCATCACATCAAAGATCGAAAGGTAAACGACAGACCCCCGGCTTGTCGCGACACACACGGTTGTGATGGGGCCATGCGTCACCGGTCGCGTCCTCGCATGCATTCTGTACACAGCTAGACCTTTTCGAATCATGTCTCGGCAATCATTGGCTGAGCCCAACTGTAGCCTGGCATCTCCGCTGTGCGACCTGGAATTTATCAGCCTCACTTGCTCTCCAGACAGCACAAGGCATGAACTTAGTGGGATGCGAAAGTATTCGACGAAGAATTCGTCCTTTCCAGGAGATGATGAATGTCTCTCCAAGTGACTCCCGCAAAGCCCGCTCTTGACAGTGAAATCTGCTCAACCACAAGCGACGATACGAGCTACATTTTGGCCCTGTTGTTCCTTGATCCAGACTGACATAAGACTGGTAGTGCGGGACCACATCATACATACTGATACTTAAGGATTTGGCTCACTCACTGAAACAGGACAAATATGGATGGGAGCTTAGAGCCCACTGGACCGGTTCAACGGAACCGCCGCATGACACCAGACTGGTTCAGAGTCCCTCCGACAGATTATCTCAATGTGTCTTCGGTGACCTATCCGCGTGGGTCGCGAGCCACGGTGGCTGAGCTTGAGAACGACGTTCTGGTCGAGGTACTCTTCTACAGAAACAACGGGCGCCAGTCCTGTCGGAACGGAAAACAGAGTGACGACTGGATTGTTCAGCTTTTTGTCGACACGGACGATGGCAGTGACGCCACTGTAGAAAGTACCAAATATGCCGCTATCAGTGTCGTCAGCAAACCGCTGCTTGATGCATTGCGACCAGCCCTGACAAGCGTGCATTGTCCTTTGTCGGACAGTGTCACCGAGGAGCACACCTTCCTGCCCCCATTCAACGATCTGTTCTTCGCGCAGGGTCGTATACTTGAAACGCTCAAACATGCAGGACTGGGTGCCGCCAAGGAAAAACAGCTTCGCACCTTTGTGGCAGTCATGCAAGCTGTGTTGAAGAAGAGAAACCACCAGCTGAGAGAGTTGGCCGGCAAACGCATCGTTGACTATGATAATGTTTGGACTCTCTTCCCGCCTGGCTCCTTCGTAGTCACAGACATCCACGAGACGCCTCACATTCTACAAGTTATCTACAACCCGGCAAAGTCAATCTTACCAGATCTAAAGAACGAAGAAAAGCACATGCCCTTCACTTTCATATCTTACGGATTCGATGGGTACAATTTTGGGATGTACGAGGACAAGGTCAGTTGTTGCGATTTTCCATGAAACTATGCTAACAACATGGTCGTAGTGGCGGGCTTTGGACTGGAAGAGCCATATCGGGGTGTCTAGTTTGATGTATCGACCACTTGCCTACTACGAAAGGTTTGAAGATGCCACCGTCGTCAAAAAGGCCGTTGAAACAGGGCGCAAATCCCTCGAGTATCAGAGCTACCATTACTGCTCATATCAAGGTCTTTGCCCTCCCACGACGTCAAGAAAATTCCTCGGAAAGGTCAAAATTGACGGTCGGGTCATTGTAGACTGCCTACAAGCACGCAGATCCGATCCGGAATTTGGTGTCTTCTTCGCTCATCTAGAATATCCGATCAGTCCGCTCCCAGGCAGGACCAAGGAAATTTATGACACTGTGCGACCCCTGTACCTTGCCTCTTCCCGGGACCGTAGACCCAATCGCGAGGAGCAGGAGAAGAGGAAGCACTTCTTTGGATCACACGAGGAGTATCTCATGCTCATGAAACCTCTATTGCCGGCCTGGTCCCTTGATCACCAAGACTGGTTCCTGGTCAACGCATCTCTGCTTGAACCAGTAACGTTCCAAGAAAACCCCATGGATCGGCTGGTCGATAGCAGTTCGCGACAGCTTGGTCTGCTCAATCTGATGATCAAACGAAAATTACAGCTAGCACCGTCCAGATGGTGCAGAAACTACTAAAAGGATGAAACAGCGCGACCTACTGATGATCATGCTCTCAGGCCATTCAGGCACTGGGAAGACTGCAACAGTAGTGGCAACTGCTGAATTGCAACGACGATCAATACTTCGATTGGAGTTTCCAGACGCGGACACCAAAGTCGCCAACATGAGATGGGAATTCTTGCAGACCTTGGACAACGCCGCTGCGTGGCAAGCTTTTATACTTGTTGACGATGCGGTACGCGTCTTTGAGAGCAGTGACGTACCAAACCTCTTCACCGCTCGGTCGCACCTAGCTCATGATATCGCGAACATGCTCGAGCGGTTTTCTGGCGTAGTGTTTCTGGCCAAACAGGATGACCAGCACTTGATCGACGAACTTACCAAACAGGTCCAGGTACACCTCCAACTTGGCAAATTCAGCGCGGAGAAGAGACAGAAGATCTGGACAGCCCGTTTCACAGAATCAAGCTTTCCTGTTTCCAAGGAGACCATCAAGGACATCAGTGCTTGGGAGCTAAATGGCCACCAAATCGAGCATCTATTCGAGAGCTTGCAGCTTGTGTACCCTTCTGGCCAAGATCGAGTCGTTTCGATCGCTGAGATAGAAGAGATCAAGTCATTGATGTATATCGCAGAAGAAGGGAGTCGTTGCCGAGAATCCGGGAATGCATTGGTTTCTCGGGAGGGTTGTCGCGCGCCACTTCCGAACGACAGTGTCGTGAAGAGAGACTGGTAGCTCTCGAACTATTTACCGGCCGTGTCGCCAGTATCTTGCTGGAGTGGTTTCCACTGACACCAGAGTCTCACCTTAAAGAGACATTAGTGTCGACGCGTTGGGATTTCATAGTGCACTGTCAAGACAGCGCACCTGGCAGGTTGAGTTCGAGAATGGTCAGATCAAGAGGGTATCATGTTGTGTATGAACAATAGCTAGCGAAGTACGTTTGATGCGTGAATCAACTTCAAATACCCACTAGGCCGCCCGTGCACGTGACCTCTTGCGAGCGCCATGACCATGGTACTGTCCCTCGCAACCTGCCCAACCACAGCATTCCTCTCGTCCTGCACCGGTGGCACAGCTGTCGAATGCTGACAGGAAAAGCGCGCAACATCTTGCTGCTGGCTAGGCTCGATTTTGATGTCAGACTGCTCCACGGCTTTGCCATCGATGAAAATGTCCAATTGAGGCTTAAACTCATCTTTGTCGGTCGCCTTCACCAGTCCTTCGATTTCCACGGTCAAGGTATCCCCACGGGGGCTACTACGGGCAACGCACCGTGTCACACTGAATTCCGGCCTTGAACCAGACAACTTCCGCGCCTCCGCCGAAATCAGATCCGACTTCAACAGCGGCGTCAACGGCGGTGCAACCCTCCTCTTACTCGCCTGTTCGTACGCATACGCAGCGCTCAAAATGTCGACGTCCTCGTACGCGCGCCCGAGGATCGTCAGCCCGATAGGCATGTTCTGCGGCGACAACATGCCCATAGGTACCGTGACGCCAGGAATACCCAGATGACGTATCGCTCGGTTGCCGTGGCTGTACTTCACACCGTTCTTCCATGCGTGCTCAGCGCTGCTCTCGTCGATATCTGCGTTGGCGCGGCCGACGTCGCCAACGGCGGGGAACGCGACGTAGTCGTACGCACGCGCTGTGAGCCAGTCCTCGAAGTAGTGCTTCCGCATCTGTTCTAGTGCTCTGACCGCGTTCTCAAGCTCGGGGACGTCGTAGATGGGGCTTTTGCCGGGATATTTGGTGCTCGTAGCTGGTCGGTCGGCTATGTAGCTGGAGAGCTTGGTCCATTGGACCATGTTTGCGGGTTCTGTGAATTTGAGCTGGGGGTCTGCCCAGGGCAGCTGGGGGAAGAGCTCGGCGGGCGAGGCTGTGGCGAGGGAGTGAGTGGAAGAGCATGAGGCGAGGAAATCTTCCCAGCCGTGCGCGATCAGGGCGCCTCGTTCGGTGGCGTTCCAATTGTCTGGGAGATGGGGCAAGGTAGTTGTTGCATGGGCTGCGTGTTGGAGTTGTTCGTAAGCTTGCACTGCTGGGAAGTCGTTGACTATCTCGACGGTTGCTCCGGCGGCCTCCAGGTCGGCTTTGGCCTGTCTCCATACTGCCTCTACGGATTTCGAGACGAAGGGGTCGTCGGAAGGGGTGATGTACATCTGTGGTACCGCGATGCGTTTCCCTTTCAGGTGGTCTCGGTCACAGATAGAAGTGAAAGATTTATGCAGCTTGGAGAAGGGGTCTGGCACAGGGACGAATGGTTGGTCTCGCCAGAAGTCACTGGTCGTCGTTCTGTCCTTCGTCGTGATCGTATCTAGTAGAATCAAGAGGTCGTCGAGGGTACGGGTGTGAGGGATGGCGACGTCACAAGTCGGATAGAGCGGCCAAGACCCTCTGACTGATATCAGACCTTTCGAAGGCGTGTAACAGACCAGAGCATTATTGGAGGCGGGTGATCTGCCTGATGAGACTGTTTCTCCACCTAAGCCGAAAGAAGCGAACGAGGCAGCTGTAGAGGCACCACTTCCGTTCGAAGAACCAGATCCGAAGGCAGCCGCAAGATAGTCCTTGTTGTATGGGCTCTCAGCCCTACCGTATGCACCGCGAAGCATTCCACCGTATGCCATGGGACACATGTTCGTCTTCCCAATGAGGATAGCCCCGGCTCTCCTGAGCGTGGCAACAAGGAAGGCGTCTTCGTTGGCAGTCAACTCTTTGAAAGCTTCTGAGCCACTTGCGACGGTCATGCCGTTGACTTTGTAGCTATCCTTCACAGTGAAGGGGATTCCATCCAAGGGACCTACAGCCTGACCTCTCGTCCGACGATCATCTGCTGCTGCTGCTTCCTCAAACACGTCTTCGTTGATCAGTGGGATGGAGTTGAGTGCTGTGCCCCTGCAATCGTACGTGCTGATGCGAACCAGACATTTGGCGACGAGTTCGACGACGGTTAGCAAATCTGATGATAGTGCGGCTGCGAGCTGTTCAATTCTCGCTTCCACTATGTTTTCTGGTAGTGCCATCGTGGATAAATGAGGCGATGTGATTAAGTATCGATAGCGAGATGCCAGGCGCGGACGCTGTTCACTCTTACTTCTGGCTCTGGCGAATTCAGAATTTATCACAGTTTAAGACCACGGTTGATGCGCCCAGATGAGTACGAGTGGGCGATGTTGAGAGACGCCTTGTTAATTCAAAGAGTCAAGATCCAGCGAGAAGAGGTAGTAGTACAGCCAAGACGCGTAGCCGTGGTTGGCCGATGATGCGTCGGGTTAGGAGATCGCAACTCAATTTCCACGGCGGCAGAGTCCGTTCTACGGTCATTGTTGTGGCTTGGCAGCATCAGCAACGGGCATCACCGCAGAACGCTGGAAAGATGCTCTTCAAGGAGAGTTCGTTACGATAGCGCTGTAAGCATAGAAGGCGCAACAGGACTTGGACACGATGTGGCTTACAGAACACGCTAACAGCTTGAACGTGTAAAGTGGACATCACTATACTGAGTTTGGCAAGTCCAAGCGACAGATTGGCTTCCTTGTTCATCCTGCTCCCTCCGTCTCTTTTCATGTCCACCATAGACGACTATGCACTTTCTGTGGACACCGTGCTGGCGTCAGTCATACCTGAACGGGGTATTCCGCCAACCATATATGATCCGCCGCTGTCCTGGAAAGCAGAGTGGCCGCCGAACTCGCCCATAATCGTGCTTATAGCAGCATCTTAGTTTCCTGGTCGAAGTCCCCTTCACAGCATATCAGTTGTCAGCCACTGGCTATTCAGAAATCAACAGCAAATACACAACGCATATTTACTGAGCATTATCCACGATGGGTGATGTAGGCGCGGTAGATCGCCACCAGGGGCTCTATTCAATGCCGTTTGAAGGTGATCTTCATTCTCATACTTTGATGGTATTTCCTAGTCTTGCTTCAGTGTATTCGGAGGAGGACTTGAACGCCTCGCAAGAAGAGGTCATCGACATTGCCAATACCATAGCAAGATTCGAACCTGTGCATCTGTACACGCGAGAAGAGCAGATGGTCAAAGCAGTGTCAATGGCTGCAACCAATGTGCATGTCAAAGCCGCCAGAGTCGACCAGCTTTGGGCACGTGATAGTGCTCCCACTTATGTCTATGACAAGCAGGGCTCTCGTACTGCCGTCAACTTCAACTTTAATTATTGGGGAAAGAAGCTTCCTTCGACAGGCGACGAAGACTTGGTAGCACAGGTGGTAGAGCAGGAATCTCAACCAACTGTAAGATCACGACTTACTACAGAGGGTGGGGCCATAGAGCATGATGGCCAAGGCACTTTCTTGGCAACAGAGAGCAGTCTCATCAACGACAACCGCAACCCAGGAATGTCAAAAGCCGAGATCGAGGATGAACTTAGAGCCACGCTCGGTGTATCGAGCTTCATCTGGATACCTGGTGTCAAAGGTCACGATATCACAGATTACCACATCGATATCCTAGCACGATTTGTTCGGCCTGGCGTTGTGGTACTAAGCAAGCCAGCCTCCAGCGCGCCAGATTTTGTAGTCAACGCTTATGAAGAGGCGAAAAGGGCCCTCTCGAGTAGCCGAGATACTCGAGGTAGATCGCTGACAGTGCATACTTGCCGAGAGCCCGACACAAGCCTGCTAGGACCGCCGGATGAGAGCAACGAGGTCGTTGCATCATACGTCAACTACCATCTGGTTAACGGAGCTGTCATATTACCTAGGTATGGGCAACAGGAGCCTGACAACGAGGCGCTGGAGCTTTTCAAGCTGTTGTTCCCAGAAAGAGAAGTGGTGCAAGTATATCTTAACATGTTGCCGCGGTCTGGGGGTGGGATACATTGTGCGACGCAACAGGTCATTGTGCCACATCTGTCGCAACAACGCTAAGCAATTCCGCAGCAGTGATCTGGGTAGGCTGTTGCGATGAAGCTCTTCAGTGCGTGCCTGGCCTACTGTTAGCACCCTGGATTGTGAGCACATTGCGATCCGCAGCGAATTCAAGTTATGGTCTGTGTACAGCCCGTTTCGAAATGTGTTAGTCAACAATGGTGTTACATCGATCCAATGGTCTCATGCCGCGCAGCCTCGCCCTACATACCACACTAGCCTGGCAGGTGATCCACCTTGTACTTTACTTAATAGTCGCTGCGTCTGACACATGGCTCCTTCGTGAGCAAAAAAAGCTGTGAAACAACGCGAGGTAGTGGGTCTTGTAGATGACTGTTTTAGAAAGTGATAATGTCCTAGCTCTAAGCGCCTTCAACCTTCTGAGTCGCCATGTTGCCTTGTTTTCGATGCGGGTGTGCCCCCAAAACCACTAAACGCTACTGTCTTCAGCTCTCGAAAACCCAATGATACTGGACCCATCGTTTCATAGAGCTTTGTTGCTTACGGTCGAGGCCTGTGTTAGATCCCGATGGCATCACCCATGACGCTGCCTTCATCATATGTCAGTTCCCAGTACGCGAGCTGCATTCCCGCCCAACAGCTTCTTAACGTCTTCGTCCTTGACTCCCAACCCTTCTATGGCGCTGCGATTACTGGTAACACTAGACCACTTTCCGTCTGTACCCTGATTGATCGGGGGAAAGAATGGATGATCAGTCCCAAAGCAGAGCCTGTCGATGCCATCATGTCCAGCAGCTTCAATCGCCGCTTTCAGACCAGCCCTGCTGTATACCACAGCATCGAGCCAGATGTTTGTCTTCAATACATCCCAGAGATCCCTCTGCGGACCCTGCTTATCCCCACCGTTGCTGATGAACTCTCGCTCGTGCTCAACGCAGCTCTGTATCCGGCCCGCCAGGAAGGGGAGGGTGCCGCCGCTGTGGGCGAGGAGCATCTTTAGCTTCGGGAAACGGTCGAAGACACCAGCCAGATACATCCTTGTAACAGCGATTGTGGTCTCGAGTGGGAAGCCTAGAGCAAGTGGTAGGACGTGGCCGGACCGAGCGATGGTTTGCGGACCGCCGAAGGCCGAATCAGGCAGACCGTAGTGCGGGTGGAGGAAGATCATGGTGGATTCTTCTTCGAGTGCTGACCATAGGGGGTCCATTGCTTGATCGTCGAGTCCTGAGCCGAGGCCTGAGGTGCCGAGGATGATTCCTTTGACGCAGGACAACGTTCTGAGTCTGTGGATCTCCGTAACGGTTTCTGCAGGTGACGCCGAGAGCGGTAACGAAGCAAAAGCATAGAGTCGCTGTGAAGCATCGCGCTTGGCGTTTTGTGACTCGCAGGCTGTATTGAGGTCGTTGTTGATCTGTTGAGCTGTTTGCAGGGCCGTCTGCGAGGGGAGGAAGTCAAGCCAAGGGTTGGCGAGAGATACCACGGAGATGGAGATGTCATGGGTCTTCATGAATTGCAGCTTTTCGTCCCATGATGAGTAGGATGCGTCCACGGGTCGACCGCGCTTCTCAACGGGTTTGGAAGGATCATCGTCTGACGAGAGGATGATCAGTCGCGGATCTGAACCATCTGGAGGCCGATGAATGTATGGTACCTCGGTCCTAGAGGCTAGTAAATCTATATACGAGGGCGGGTAGGTATGAGTGTGGATGTCGATGACGACCGGCTTCGATGTCAAGGGCGCCTCCGCGGACAGGAGGTGGTGATGACCCATGAATGTTTGGTTCGGATGTGGTCGTAATGGTTGGGTTCACCTTTCGTGCTTGCCAGGAGATAACGAGACATGCAACCTACCTACCTATCTATCACGTCTCACGGCGAATTCCGCAATTTGCTTATCTCGACCAACCACCATACGCATGTTGCGACCCACATTGGCATTCGTGTCACGCTGTGCAGTGTACGTAAATCAGTCGCAGGTCATTCTGTTTTTCTTGAAAGCTTAGAGAGTGGTGTGTTCTCGTGGACTAGAGAGCATAGTACCGCCGTTGACCGCGAATCTGAAGAGGCATCTACAGTACAATATTTACCTATCAGTATCACCAAGTGGAACATCGCTGAGATCTCGCCTATCGAGTCATACGTTCTCCAAGCAAACAAAGGCCATGACTAGCATTCCAATGGAGCCCTTACAGGGGGTCGAACAGGACGGGCTGAAGATGCCGGTCGGTAATTTTTTACTGTGATAGTGCTCTGCTAAGCCTTGCAGGTCATCGACTTCTCCAGGTTCCGTCTTGGAGATCCCGTGCAGCGCGAAGAGACTGCTAAGCAGATTTTGGAGGCCTTCAAGAACTCGGGCTTTCTGTACCTGAAAAATCACGGCATCCCACAGGAGCAGGTGCAGACAGTGTTCGCACGCTCTGCAAAGTTCTTCGAGCGTCCACAGGCCGAGAAGGACAAACTTGCTTGGACCACCCCAAGGTCGAATCGTGGATATGTCGCGTCCGGCAGAGAGAAGGTCACTCAATCAGCAAATGCTGAGGAGATCGCGAAACTGCGAGCCTCGAACCCAGACCTGAAGGAATCAATGGAGATTGGCAAAGAAGGCGTTGAAGGTATGTCGAACCAGTGGCCTGACCGTTTTGCTGACGAAGACGGCATCTCTTTCACCACGACGATGAAGCAATTCTTCTTGACATGTTCAGATCTTCACAAGAATGTCATGCGAGCAATTGGTATTGGCATGGGACTGGAGGAGGGCTTCTTCGATGAGTACACCTCTGGCTTCGACAACAATCTGCGGCTTCTGCACTATCCGTCCGTTAGAAAGTCGGTGTTCAAGGAAAACCCAAATCAGGTTCGCGCTGGTGAACACTCAGATTATGGTAGCGTTACCTTGCTCTTCCAGGATAGTGTAGGCGGCTTGGAAGTAAAATCCCCTAGGGGTACCTGGGTGCGTGCCACACCAATTCCTGGCACGATCGTCATCAATGCTGGAGACCTACTAAGCCGCTGGAGCAACGACCTCATCAAGAGCACGAAACACCGAGTTATCCAGCCTCCACCAAGAGAAGGGGAGATGGCTGACGCGGAGCAGCCCGATGCAATGTTTCCCGCCCGGTACTCGGTGGCTTTCTTCTGCAACCCCACCTTCGACAAGACCATCGAAGCTCTCCCGGGAACTTTCGAGAACGAAGCCGCCAAAAAGTATCCAGCCGTCAAGAGTGGTGATTATATAGAGATGAGACTGGCAGCGACGTATTGATGTGACCATGAGCCCTCATGCATCAGAAATCGTAGTCAGCTCTAAGCCGTCAGGTCTGTCTAATAAGATGTCCCACCCAATAAGCTCCCAGACTTGACTCAAGAACCAGTCCTCGTCTCCAGTGTTCTGTCTGATATTCTCACATAATTGTGCAGAATCCACGTTCGGAGGTCGTGCGCCCGTATCACTGCTACCAGCTCCTGCTTCGAAGTCATCACCAAAAATACCACGAACCAGCTGGACTTGCAGCCTATACAGAACGACAGAATTGACCCTACTCTTCCGTATGTCTTTGGTATACTTGTCGGGGTCAAACGTATCATCCCCGGAAACCTTACTGTGCATCAATGCCCTCAAAATGCCGACCAGGTATGGCGCCTCAAGTTGTGTTGTCAAAAGAGCATCTTTTATCTCAATATGGGACACGTCTTCAATTCCACGTGGACAAGCCAGGTCTTTCCCATCACATGCACCATTGGGGTCGCCGAACAAGTGAAGTGACATTGCGGAACCCAGGTGCTTCAGAAAGATGGATGTAACAGCCTCGAATAGACACTGATGGCTCTGATGTAGGGTAGTAGCTATGGCTAGCATGTAAGTTAAGACAGACGTGACAAGGCCGCAATTGTGCTTGGATAGCCGAGCTTTCTCAAAATCGTCCTCTGCCGGACCCTTGGTCTTTGGTCTTCGTGTTCTTGTGTTTTTGTTGCGTAATTTCATCCTTCGATCCGCTTCATCGAGGCAATACTGGTGCAGGCGACCTAGAAATGTTTCGACTACTGCACAGATCGCAGACAGGACTGCAGGATATGGGTTGTCGGCCTTCTCGAGTGAAGAACTGTCGGAACGAAGCTTCGAGAGCAGGATTGACCATATGTTCTTTGCTGCAACACAGACCTCGTTAAGGGTTGGAGGCTGAGATTGCTTTGCTGCCTTCGAGATCGTTGTATCTTGAGCATTCCTACAGGTTTCGATGATAGTGTCGCAAGCTAAGTGGATGATCGAATCCGTCCTTTCATCGTCAGAAGGTAGATGATCCTTGATTCGCGCCAGACCAAAGATCACTCGCAGTAGCAATGCACGGTCTGCATAAAATCAGCTTGAAGGCCAACTCGAACATGACACAATGATTACCTCGATGCTGCTCTGTCGTGGAGACATGCTCCGCTTGAGCCCCGAGGCCAGAAACATCGAAAGGCTTCCGGCGCTTTGCCTGCCTGTTGTCCCCAATTGCTGTTGAGGACGTTGGACGCTTTCGCTTGCGTGGAGTACACGGTATACCACTGCTCGTATTGTCCTCGTACTGTTTCACAGCACATTGGGTTTGTAGATCAAGGTTCGCACGCTGGGTCTGCAGAAAAAGATCGTGCCAAAGAAGCGCGGGGTCTAGAATGGATTGCGCTCCTTGATCCGACCGGTTTTGACAAAGCAACGACTTCCGCAGAGCAAGTATGTATGCTGCTTTGATTAGCCCAATATCTCGTCAAATCTTCTGAATAGACACCTTTCGTCGAAACACTGGTTGGCTTAGAGTTGAGCACAGCCATGGCACACGCCAGGCGGATATGCGCATGTCTGTCAGCGGAGGCCATGCTGGTTGTTCCTAGTGTTCATGCTCCCTGGCTGGAGGTGCGTGAAGACACACAAAGCCATGCCTGGTCTACTGTCGTAATATGTGCGAATCCGGGTGGCACCTTCCATTTTTGCCGCGTGTTAAGAATCTCAAGGTGCTTCGTCCTTGCTCATACTGAAACCGGTAGCTCTTTCCAAAAAGAATGGAGCTGCGGTGAATGACGCTAGCTCGAAGTGTTAGACACCAAGGCACCAAGGAGTTTGGTCCCTTGTTCAAACGTGCGGTTGGGTGTGATGCCTGAATCGAAGACCACTCGTGACAGACAGCATCTTCGTGTGTCGCATCCTTGAACCTTCAATCGCATACTGTACGCACCACTGGGCAAGTCGCTCTCAACATGGCATCCACTACGGGCGACGTAGATCTCTCCAAGATCGATCTGTATGAGTTTCTGGGTCTGGCGGGTCCCCAAGTGACAACCAAAGAAATAAATAAGGCCGGACGGCAGACCTCTTTTCGCTACCATCCAGACAAAGTAGCTGCCACTCCTGAGAATCTCGAGAAATTTCACATTGCTCAGATCGCCATTGGTCTACTCTCGGATCCAGCAGAAAAGACCAAATATGACCAACAACGAGAAGCAAAATTACGGCGGAAGGCAGAAGTAGATGCCCTAGATTCGCGGCGGCGGAAAATGGCAGAGGATCTGGAGGCGCGTGAGAAGTCTGGCTTGGGTGGCAATGTGGTCGCCGGGCAAAAGAGAACGTTCTCAGAGCGAGAGATGAAGATACGGCGCGCACAGGAAGAGAACAGGAGGAAGATTGAAGAAAGGAATGCGAGAAATAAGCTAGACGCTGAGCAGAAAGCTGCACAGGAAAGGGCGCAAGCAGCAAAGGCAGACACAAGTGATGCCACCCCGAGTGTACCGGAGACAGCTTCTGACACTAAGCATGGCTCCGGACGGGCCCCAAACGGTGGAACGGGCATGAACACATCTATCAAACTACGTTGGCTGCGAGAGGAGGAGGGTCAGACATATGACGAGAACTCCATTCGTCAGGTTTTCGGCGAACAGAACGTCGAAGAGGTTATTTTACTCAGGGACAAAAAGAGGAAGATCGAGGGTCGAAAGGTAATGATGGGTGTCGCAGTGGTAATGTTTGTAACCGCCGTGGCAGCAAACGAGGCCATGGGCCAGATGGGCAGATTAGCTGACAAGTTTGAGAGCTTTGAATGGGTAAAGACAGGAGACAAAGATGAGACATGAGTGACGAAGCGGACTTCCCAATCACGAGTTTCGGACTGAAGAGCTTACTGCATCAGGAGAGGTCCTATCTGGAGCTGTTGCCTTGGGTCGCGCCACTAGTCAAGATGACCGTTTGCGCATCCTCTCCACCCTTACAAAGCTCCTTCGGCCTGCCTGTCTGAGCACTGTTTCCAGTTTTTTCAGCTCCTCGAGTCGACGTCGTTGAGACGCTCGAGGGCATTGGCTCTCGAAAGGGACATGAGCGCAGAGTATCTACTGATTCAGCATTGGGAGTAAGGCTGACTTCTAGCAGGCAGACCAGATGAAGCGCCCGAACTTGACCTGAGTTGGAGACGATCTTCGCGGGGTGGAGACGATTGTTGTCTTTGTTGCTGAAGCCCTTGGGGAATCGAAGAAGACTACCAACTCATGATCGGTATGCTCGCCTTCCGTGTTGTTTGAACGCTCAACGCACCTACAACCTTCCGGTGTGCTGGTACCGCGGTCGCATTCGTCGCTGTGGTTTGTCAGCCCTAGTGCTTTGTCCTTCTATGACTAAACATCTAGAGATGGCTGTCACGAGCTTTGCCAAATAGAGCAGGTCGAGAGCATGCAGCTCGAGGCTGGACCAGACTCGGATTGTTGGCGATCGCGCAGTCTCCAGCCGGTCTGTGCTGAGTCGTTTGTTTGACGTGACCAGCGAACCCTGCCTCGTAGTCTGAATTTCAAGACCCTTGCTCCATATTCGGCACATGGACTAAATGAATGGATAGGCAGTCCACTCCTTGATGATTCCGAGTATCATGGACATTAGCACTGGCATTGCAACCACAGAAATTTGTTTGTTTGTATGCACTCCTTCATAGTCACACTGGTGTAGAAGCACAAATGGCTTTCGTTGATTACAGTAAGTACGACTGAATAATGCTAGTACTTCCAGCTAGACTGACAAGCACTCGGAGGCCCGGTACGCTGATATGTTGGGCCTCACTTTGTACTGTGAACAAGGACGGCGAAATCCATGGACGATTGTGACACTGCAGTTCTGATCGAGTCTCAGGGGCGAGTCTAAGCATGACATAAGAATTACAATTTTATGCCGACGCAGCAACAAGATACCCATCAAGAAAGATAGCATGACCACCAGGACTCGCTGATCTAGCCAAAGTTGTCAGAATGACTCACAAGTCCTCACGCAGAGCTCGTCTCGATGTTATGATGTGCATCTCGTAACAATGCAGCGTAGGTATTCGCTTGTCGAGGTGGTAGAAGAGCGGTTGCTGCTTACGTAAGTCGTCGAACGCGCGGTGATGGGAGTCGCGGAAGGCGCAGCCAGTCCCTGACATTGTCGGCCAATCAAAGATTACCAACACCGTTAGGAAACCGCGAGGCTCAGCTGTCGTTTAGATATCTTAAGGCACTTGTCTCATTACTCGGCTACCACCTCAGAGCCACTGTTGGCTAGCAAACGACCGAATCAGAAAGCTCACCGAAACGTGGTCGATCGAGACACCTGCGGGCAGGGAGGATGAAAAGATGGGCGCTGTCGCTGGCTCTGCTGGGTTACCTAGCAGCCTGCGTAGCCGGCAACGAAGTCAGCTTAGTACGTCGTTGAATATACCTCCTAGCAAGGGTCTTGCTGATACGGCGAACAGAAACAAGATGACGAGCACCGACAGAGATGCGCCGGCATGTACAGCAAGAAGTCATGGGGAGGCTCCGTTGACCCTTACATACTGGTCAAGTTCTTGGGTGACCGCAGCGAAGACGACACGGATCCTCTTGCAAGTCTAGTGGTGTTTGAATGGCAAGACGAGGAACTCATAGGGCGATACCCACCCAACAGCGACCAATTCGCAACGAAGAACTACATATGCGACCAGCAGTCAGTAGACCTGAGTCTATGCAAAGAGGAGGATATTGGCTCGTTCATCCTTGTCTCGAACGCAACGGACGTGTCCAAGAACCCCATCTGGAACGAAGGTCCCATACACCTCAAGACCCCGAACGCCGTCAACTATCCCATCAAGAAGACCGGCTACTATTGTGTAACGACCTACCCATATTCTGGCCACGAATACACCGCTGTGGTGGAGTTTCGAAACGCATACGGAGAGCTGCCGGCTGCACAAATTGCGAAGCTACCTTTCTACGGAGGACTTGCCATCACCTATCTGGTGCTGGGCATCTTCTGGGGATTTCTCTATTTCCAGAACCGACACGACATTCTTGCGGTCCAGAACTATATCACGGCAACCTTGATCTTCTTGATTGTCGAGCAGCTGATGACCTGGGGCTTCTACGACTACCAAAACACGCACGGAAACAATGCATTGAACAAGGCGTTCATGGTTTTGGTATCGGTCTTGAATGCTGGTCGAAACTCCTTGTCCTTCTTCTTGCTACTTATTGTGTGCATGGGATATGGAGTTGTGAAGACGACACTAGGGAAAACCATGATCTATGTGCGTATTCTGGCCATCACCCACTTCGTCTTTGGAGTTATCTACGCAATCGCCTCGCTCTCAGTCACGCCGGACAGCGCTGGGCCCCTGGTACTCCTGGTCATCCTTCCCTTAGCAGCAACTCTCACCGCTTTCTACGTCTGGACACTGTCTTCGCTCAATCTTACCATGAAGGACCTCGCAGATCGGAAACAGAAGACGAAATTCCTGATGTACAAACGACTTTGGTGGTGTATCCTGGGCAGCATCATGGTAATATTCGGCTTTTTCTTCATCAACAGTATATCGTTTGCGGGACGTTATGAGGTCGACTTTGTGCCTACCCACTGGCAGACGAGATGGTTCATCCTCGACGGGTGGTTGAACTTGGTGTATCTTTTCGACATTGCGTTCATCGCATACTTGTGGAGACCGACGGCGAATAACAGACGATTTGCGATGTCGGACGAGGTAAGCAAATCGCCCCAGGACTTGCACAAGGAGTATGCTAATTGAACCTAGATTGCACAAGACGACGATGGCAATTTCGAGATACGTTCTATAGGCGGCCTCTCGGATGACGAGGAGGACGACCCCGAGGCCAACGCTCAGCGGAAGCTCTATGACAAGGCCGTGTCTCCTTCAGGCGAAGCATCGACCTCGATGACAGACCAAGCATACGCACGGATGCCAACCGGAACGACAGGACCCTCGAGAAATCCCCCGCCTGGCCGACCACGTGAGTCACTGGATGGTGAGACAATTTTTGCCGTAGGAGAGGGCGAAGACTGGTCTGATGCGGACGACTCTGATACGGAAGAGCACGGCAGGCTGACCAGGAAGATCTGAGCGAGACTGTACGTGTACAACAGTACTTGTACAACATTAGATTCAAAGTCCTGCGTCGGACATCTTCTGCTTTGCATGTATTGCTATTTAGGACCATCTACACCCATTTGTGCTTGTACGCCAGCTGCGAGCTGAGGCAATGAGAAGCCTTCAATACTTTTTATGGTGCGTGTACCTTGACCTGTAAGCAAAGAAGAGAGTTCGACGGACATCGGAGGTTTTCGTGCATCAGGTACCGCAATTTCCCAGCCGGGGTGCACCCTTTTAGACTCCACATGAGCATTCGAATTGTTGACAGTGAGAGCTATGTCAAGCAGTCAAGATTTCTTCTGTTGCGAGGGAAGTCGTGCAGCTAGTTGTAATTTAGTTCATCTGTCAGCGGTGGCCGCAGCAACTTAGTGTATTGCATTGCTTCTTTGACACTGGCAGCACAAGACGGTCGTGAGCGTGGTTACAACCAAGACAATCTCCGACTACGATTCGGGACGCACTTGCAGCTTGAGCGGTCTGTCCGAATCTCTCATGTGATTGGACGTCAAGCCCTTTAGGTTGCGCAGCGCAATTTAGAAGTGCCCCGAAAAGCCACAAGGTTCCTCAAAGCACCCATCGGGGCTCTGCTAGGGTCTGGCTCTTGACCAACGAGATCGTGTCTGAGCCACGGGACTTTCTGAAACCTATCGCCATGGCTTCTTAGCTTCACATTGTCTAGCAAGGCCTCTGCCGATCTCACGCCTAGATCAACCATGTTTGCCATACAGTTATCACCCGTCAAGCTGCTTTGGTCCCCGTCTTGGTTTGTGTCGTAAGCTTGCACACTCGGCTGTTGTTAGGTCGCGCATCTGAGTGGTAGCTTCCCGCTCGCCGTTGCTATCGTCCTGATCTTTCCTTCTGTGCTGGAATTGAACTTTATCTCTGTCCTCGACACCTGCTACAGCGGTGCTTGCGCGCCTAGCTATCTTAATACCGCAGTGTCCTGACAACAAACCGACCCCATTCCCTCGTTTACAGTCAATTCACACTCGCTGTTCGACGCTACAGAGAAGTCTTGCGCTGCACATAGTCAACTTCCTTCCGCCACTTAATCATTAATAATACCTCCTCATCTGGTCACCGCTCCACGACCAGCTTGGAAACCTCGGAAAACTACGTCTGCTTGGATACGTGCGAGTGATTGGTTGCCACGATTGTCCTGTTGAAACCTTTGGAAGAGGCATAATCGCAGCATGAAAGTTCTTGGGAGGACAATACGTGGAACATCGCACGGACCGACCTCAAGGGCCTGAGCCCTCCCTGACATGAGAAGGACTGCTTTGGTTGCTGCATCGGCAGCATTGATCATTGGTACACATGGACAGGATTGTATCTCACTAGCAGGGTCAACAACTTGTCCAGCATTTGACGCGGCGTCCATTTCAACAAACTCGTATCTTACGAGCTTGTAGTAAGTGTTCTCCAACGAGGCCTGATCACTAAGCTGACACTTGCTAGTCCGTTCCTGCAGAATGTCTCGAACGTCCAGGAATTCGATCAACAACTTTCCACATACGTCTCCAACGGCTATGTACAATCAAAGTACGTCAACTTGTTCGGCTGCACCAATATAGATTTGAGCAATACGACGGATTACTATGCCAGATACACTACCAGCTTCCTTTGCAATGGCATAATCCAGAACTCTCGACAACCCTGTGACCTACCCGATGAAGCTGCGCAACCGTTGTGTGCCGACTCGTGCGCAGAATTTGCACAGAGCGAAGAGACCATTATCTCGAGCACCGAACTATGCTCTCCTCGTAGTGACAACTATGCCGCTCAATTAAGAGCAGACTTCACCAACTGTGCACTGCCTGCTGATTCATTGGGTGGTCAGTGCATCGAAGGTGTCGCAAATGAACCTGACGACTGTGGGTTCAGCGACAACCTGATTGGGCTCTGTGACTACTGTCGGGAGAGTACCCAGAATGCTACCGATTCGTGTTGCTTCACGTCAAACACGGAAGGACGATGCCAGAATGTGGACTTACCTGTCTTCTCCTCGATCGCGGACGTTTTCACCTCAACGGCGACCGCTACCTCCTCTCCGAGCAGCAGCGCTAGCGCAGGCGCGGGTGCATCAAACGACGACGGACAAGGCCTCAGTGGCGGCGCGATTGCTGGTATTGTGATCGGCTCCATACTGGGGTTTCTGCTGTTGCTCGCCCTGATCATTTTTGCGTGCATTCTGCTACGCAAACGGAAGCAGCGACAGAGTTCAGGCACTTTCCTCAACCAACCGTCGCCGCAACGACAAGGTATGACAGCCGCTTCTTATCATCCTCCTCCCTCTTCGTCACGACAAGGATATGAAGTTCTGCCTGGTGGTCGTGTCGCACGCATGGCGGCACTCTCAGGTGATGACAGTGAGGATCGAGGGGGCTACACAACAACCTCCGACCCATATGGCGACAGTCCTGGATCATCCGGCGAAAAGGCCGCCGGTGTTGTCGGTGGCATCAAGACTGATCGGTCTCCCGGCACCGATACTAACTATGAAAGCAGTAACGAATATTCTTCACCAGAGGGTGTTGCCAGCGGTCAGTCAGAACAGCTACCTTTCTTCAAGGACTATTACTCCAATGACGACATCCATCCGGGCGAAAAGGTTTCTGTATTATGGGCATATCAGCCACGAGCAGGAGATGAGTTTGAGCTCGAGCGTGGTGACATGTTGAAGGTGGTCGGCATCTGGGACGACGGCTGGGCCACCGGTGTTCGGATAGGCGACCGAGCGGAGGACTACGAAGGCAAGCACAAAGCTCAGAGAGATAGTGGTGTCTCGAATGGTACGGATACGCGCGACGAGTCAACTCCTCCTCCGGGTGAGATCAAGGCGTTCCCACTTGTCTGTGTATGCCTGCCAGAAGCTTGGAAGAAGACTGTTGAGGGTGATTCGTCGACGGAAGGATCAGGCCCCCCTGCGTTTTGAAGAGGCCCAGCAAGGTTCCCTTTGCTAAGCTCAGCCAGAAAATAGTGGTTGACGACTGCAACACAACAGCACGAGAAGCGACAAACTCTAGTATATTTAATAGGATACCCAACAGCAACGTCAGTCATTTAGAAGCAAAATTGAGATACCCCTTATGTACCCTTTCCTAGACGATAATCTATATAGCAAGGTTCGGCATCGCTGCTTTTATTTGCGCTCGATGGAGACCGCGCAGCCTCACGGTGCGAAACCCATAAAAAGAAGATTGATAGTATGGCGGTTAGATCCTCCACTTGACTTACTCGAGGAACGGCCACCATCAACAAGGATTGCAACCACAGCTAGCATTTGGCAGATCGTCAACAGTCTTGTGGACACGATCGACGTGGATGTTTAGTCACCCCAGGCCAATTCATTTCTGCAAGGTTGGCACTTTCAATCTGGTGATAACAGGCAGAAAACCCAAGATCCCGTTTTCATTGGGCAAGGAAGTACTGGTGTGGGCGTGATTGAGCGCTCAGGCGTGCAGGTGAAAGGCCAAGGCGGCAAGAAGACCACGAAAAATCCCTCCTGGTGGTACTGTTACTATCGAAAACGACGCTTAGGCCCGATATCAAAGGATTGAGCGATCTCTTGTCGAGGAAGCATCTTAAGCATATCTACACTCCGATGTGTATGTATGTAGAGAGAGTGTGTTGGTGCGGGTCCGAAAGCATTTCCACCGATTTCCCCGGCGGGTTCTCGGTGGGTTTTCGGTGGATTTCGACATGTACATTCACGAGCACATCGATGAGGCTGAAAGACCGATTATTGAAAGGCAGCACTAGTTATGCCCTTGTGCAAGACGTGCAAAGTCGCTCCGAACGTGTGATTGTGATACTGAAATGGGTGTAGACTACCTGAAGTCTGCTTGTGGTTCGGCTGGAAGTCGGGCCATTTGCGAGCCGACTCCGACGCGCCATCTGGTCAATCTCGACCAATCACCAGGGCTACCTGTCGGTCAAGCAATTGGCTCAGGCACTAGGTGTAGGTCCCCGCTGTGCCAAGCGTTTGGGGCTAGCCAGCTGCCTAGCATTGCTTGTGTCGCATCTGGGCATAGAAGTGTTTACACCTTGTGATAACAGAGCAGCAGCATTCTCTTCGGTCGCTTCTGCATCTGGCAAGAGGAAAGGATCTGACAGGAAGATAGAGACATGGCACCAGCAAGCGAGTCAACAGAGAGGAACATCGTTATCATTGGAGGCTCCTATGGCGGTGTTTCTACCGCTCACTATCTTCTCAAGCATGCCATTCCGAGTGTTACAAACAAGGACCGTTTGAAGGTCATTCTCATCAGCGCGGCCGCCGAGGTGATGTGCCGTCCTGCATGTCCTCGAGCGTTAATCTCAGATGAGCTCCTGCCCCAGGACAAGCTATTCGTGAACATTGCCAAGATCTTCGAACAGTATCCGAAGGGAAGCTTCCAGCTGCTGAGAGGCACAGTGGTAGACTTGGACCACAGTAAGCGCACCGTCACGGTCGACACTGCGGACGGACATACCGAGACGGTGGCATTCTATGCAGCTGTGATAGCGACAGGAGCAAGAACCCATTCGCCCCTTCTAGGCTACACCAAAGACGAAAGACACCTCCGCGAGACCTGGGCTGCCTTCCGTAAAGCTTTGCCCGATGCTCAAAGCATTGTTATCGCAGGAGGTGGACCTTCCGCGATCGAAACCGCGGGCGAACTAGGCGAGTATCTCAACGGCCGCGCCAGCATGTTCAGCTCCAAGCTCGAGAATCCCAAAGTCAAAATCACAGTCATCAGCGGCGCCGCCAAGATCCTCCCTCAACTCCGCGAATCCCTCGCTCGCACGGCAGAGTCATACCTCGCCAAAGTCGGCGTAACGGTCCTCAAAGGCTCCCGAGTCGCATCAACCTCTCCAGCCTCTGCAGGCACACTCGACGTCGCATCCCCCTGCACAGTCACACTCGAGCACGGTGACAGTCTGACCGCCGACCTCTACATACCAGCCTACGGCACAACTCCCAATTCGTCTTTCATGTCTACCACCCTACTCGAAGCAGACGGCCGCATCAAGACCAACCCGAAGACTCTGCGCATCGACAACGCCGGCCCCCGGATCTACGCCATCGGCGATGTGGCATCCTACACCCGTCCCGCCGTGCACCACATCCTCGAAGCCGTACCGGTGCTCGGCGCAAACATCAAGCGCGATCTCCTCCTCGACAATGGCGACGACAAAGCAGCGGCACCCGCAGACAGAGAGTTCAAGGCCGACACGCGCGAGACGCAGATGGTGCCGATCGGGAAGAGTAAAGGCGTGGGCGCGGCCATGGGCTACAGGATGCCCAGCTTCCTGGTGTGGCTGATCAAGGGCCGGGACTACTGGTTGTGGACAACGGGGAACTTGTGGAGTGGGAAGCAGTGGGCCAAGGAAAAGTGAGGTTGCAGTGGCGTTCGTTGTAAAGGGTTTAATGTGGTTTTTCTTCACGCGACTGACTGGCGATGATGAGAGTAGTGTCTGCGCAGTATCGTTGATATCAGAAATGACTTATTTCTTTGAATGTTCCCCGGATCTATGGCCCTGCCTCCTCTGTCGTGCAGTCCGTAGAGGGCGACACACCGGACAGATGATACTGATGTGTACTTGGCTAGAGAAACTGTCGTCATTCAGAGCCAGGGCATCTTGGTACCGCTGTATGCTATGTATGAGTAGCTCAGCGGCCGCGCCACGTCATCTGACTGGTCGTAGACAGGCTGGCGTGTTACAACTGTCTCTTTTACTGGATTCTGTCCGTCCTCTGCAGGGGCGACCACTTCCTAGCAGTAGCTGAATCTTTGATTTCTCGTGGTCGACTACTGTCAGTCTCTTCTCCAAAGCTAGTATGGATAGTGGCCGTGAAAACCAGGTAAGTGTATAATATGACACAGCATGTACAGTCTCTTGGTTGTATGAATCAAATGATCACGACAGTCATGGTAGAAACCCAAGATATTAGCGGCTATTCATGCCTGCCAAAGACCATACTACCCAAGCGCACTCGATGCCGAACCCGCCGCAGAAATTCAAGAGATATCTATGCTACATGTGCCCATACTGGACTGGAACCTCTTATCTCATGACAAGAAGGCATTCACCATCTGCGCCATACTCTGCATGCTTCCACCAGCATCCATCAATGTGAAGTGATTGACGCCATTAACTATGCCGACGCTCAAATTCCGCCTTCCCAGGAGAGACGCCCACCCGTCGGCAGAGAAATCCGTTCGGTTGTTGAGCAACCAGAGCATCTCTCGTGGATCTTCCGGAAATGTTTCCATCGTTGGGCCGTTCTCGTCCTTGCAAACTCCATCTCGCGCATACAAGATCAAAGAGCGAGGTGCGTCCTCTAGGACGGCTGGCTTGTAATCGTCGAGCGTTCGAACAAAAGCATCAAAATGCGCCCGGAGCCACGGTGGGGCTTTGTTGCCATCTTTCGCAGACTTAGTGCTCTTACTACCGAAAATGCCCAATGAGTCGAAGAAATCGTACATTCTTTGAGGTGGGTTCTGGAGGCCAATAGGATTGGGAGAATCAAGCAAAAGAAGGTGGCTGACAAAAGTCGGATCAGGGCCTTGACGTAGTTGCCTTGCTGCTTCGAATGCTAGGATCCCACCAGCAGACCAACCGCCTAGGATGAGAGACGGGACTTGTGAACCAGCGTCCTGTATGTCGGGATTTGTTTCAGATCGCGATTGCTGCTGGATCAAATTCTTTATTTCGGGAATGTACCTGGCGACCATAGTGGGAAAATCTATCCCCGAGCGGGTCATCTCTTCCGCAGTTTTGCGCCATGGACAGTTCAAACCATATACGGCACGTTCGCTAAGAGCCACAGCTTGCGCAAAGTCAACGTAGGATGAAGCTGACCCTGAGCCGTCCGGAAAGAGGAAGACAATTTGCTCAGCATTTTGGGGCGGGCCTGAGAGTAGTATGGATGTCGCACGGGACGTGGACACGGTCTTCGTGTCAGGCATTGCTCTGGTTTTGCTCTGATGGTTGAAGTAATTTGTCGTGACTGACCGTAGTTGTGGACGCGGCCGATGTGATACATGTGAAGCTGTATCCCGCTCGAGATTGCTGTCGATGACATCGATATTTTGCGTGTTCACAGTTCTCGCGTCTATGGCCTGACAAATGGCATTTTCAATCTCTTGCATGGTTTCGTATTCGAGAAAGATGCTGCCCGAGATCTGGGCACCAAGTCCCTCTCGCATCCTGCTGCTGATGTTCAAGCCGAGGAGGGAATCAACTCCGATATCTGCAAGGCTCGTCGATGGTTGCAAAGACTCCTCGTCCACCCCAGTTTCCTCTATTATGATTTTGCGGAGGAGCAATATCGCGTGTTGTTCTGCCGAAATTCTGTTCTCCCGCTTGAATGGGACAGCCGCGGCGTCATGTATGGAGATCGGCGTTGGTGGCGTCTCAATAGAAGAATTTGACATGGCCTGGGTATACGAGCTTGTACGGCTCACTGTGGTGGACGTCGTATTCTCAACACTAAAAAGTCGTTCAATGTCACCCACAGTCGGGTGATCGGTGAAAAGTGTTTGCGATATGTCAAAAGCAAGCTGTTCTCGGATCTTAGATACCAACGTCAGCGAGAGGAGAGAATCGACGCCAAGCTCAGCAAAGTCGTGCTCTGGTCTCAGGTCCGATAACGACATGCCCACCTCGTCCGCGATCATAGTCAGAATTCGGCTGGAAGGAGAACTGGAGATGCTGCAGACGGTCTTTTTATCTGGTCTTGTTGCCAATTGCTCCGAAGAGTGGATTCTGGACGGAGAGGTCGCCTTCAAGCTTGTGTTCAACGGCTGGCGGGAAGACTGACTGACTGATGACTTGACGGTCTCAAGCTTGGACTTGCCTGGCAAAGCATGATGAAGAGCACGCCTCGACACACCTTTGAATATTACGCCCTCATAGACCGCAATGATGCGATCACCATCTAGAACATAAGTATCGCCAGCATATGTCGTCTTCTCAATGTGGTGCATACGATTGTACGCTCTGTAGGTCTTTCTTGCATCGAGGTGCTCTGCTATACGGAGTCTTTCCCATCCATGATTGATGAAAACATGGTCCGACGCATCGTGGTTATCGTTACCATTCATTATCAGCCTATAAGGTGTTAGTAACCTTCTAACAGCGAGTCCGAGGTTGAATAAGGGGATTGGTATAGGATGCCTTGCCAGTCGTGCCGAAACACCTTTTACGAAACGTCTCAAATAGTTCCTCAACACAAAGTATGGTCAAATCGTGGTAGGGTAGGTAAGAAAGTGGACTCACCCAGCTACTTGTCCAAGGCTATCGATCCATCGCGGGTCAATGAAGAAGCCACTTTCTGTAACCTGGAAGCTGACTTTCGCCACAGCTTCCAGCCGGCCACTGTCGATGGTGACTTCGGACATCCCTCGATATTCGTCACTGTAGTCGACAAGCGCGCTAAATAGCTTGTATATCATCTTGCGCTTGATGGTGTTACAATCGTTGTTCGCATCAGTGTCAAGTGAGCTTTTGATAAGCGCATCGATGCGCGAAGTAATGAGGTATGTTCCGCGTTTCCATTCAGCGAGCCAACGCTGTTCTGACACGATGTTTACATCGAGTTTCACATGTGAAGTTGTATGCTTGCCAGCAACATCGACACTGAAAAGCTCCATGCTAACCACATGTCTGCTCCAACTCGCTGTGGCTTCAATTCTGAACAGGTGTGATGTTTCCAAATGACCAGCGATGAGAGGGTTCTGTATCTTGACGTTAACGATCTCGAAGCCCGATGTTGTGGATGCTCGTCCTCCATGTTTCTGAGAGACGAGATATCTGGAAAGTGTCATGGCGACATCGGCGTACATGGACTATGCAATATAATTAGTAACTTGAGAAAGAATTGGGAGAGAACACGGGGCACCGGAAGGTATTATAACGAGACTTACCGACGGACAGAGAGCGGTATCGTTCACTTGATGTCCTCGGAGAACAGGTAGGAGCCTGTCGTCGAATAGGTCTGACTCGACAGTAACCGAAGAGTGGTCAAGACCATGCTTCTCATCAATGATGCTCTGCGCCGATGGTGAAAGGTATTTTGGTAGCGGCGCTTGTTGCTGTAGACCCTTCACGGCGGTCTCAGGGTTTGTAGACTCCCCCTTCGTCAAGCAAAAGTTTTGGCGGTAGTCGATCCAATAGTTTCTCTGATCCCATACATACCGCGGAAGATCCAAGACCTCGTGGGATGCAGGGAAGGCTCTGTGGTAAGTGTTCCAATCAACGTCTATGCCCGCCAGAAACAAACTTTGCACAGCAGCTGTCAAAGTCTTATATGCGTCCATGGACTGGCGGAGGCTTGCAACAGCCTGAGATTGTGTGCCCAGCGTACTCTTGACCATATTAGAGCACACAGAGTGAGCGCCGATCTCTAGCCATTGGAAACTGTGAGTTATGTCGGAAGTCAACTGTTTCCCGGCACATAAGACTGATATAGCTGCTCGAAGAGCGCCACAAAAGTCAACCCTGTTTCGACTGGCAGCCCGCAAGTATGACGCGTTGAGTGTCTCGCTGTCGCCGACAGGTATCACGCAGGCCAACAATGGTGATAGATATGCGACCTTAGGCGCATGGAAGGTTGCACCATCGGATGCCAGCTGCTCAAACTCGCTCAGAATCGGATCGACCTGAGCAGAGTGGAATGCGTATGGTATGTTCAGAAGTGTGCTCTTGATGCCTTTTAGGGTTGCAGTGCGAGCCAACTCAGCTATTGCCTGCCGCGACCCGGAAACGACATGACCACTGGGCTGGTTGAGACACGCAAGCTCATAACTGTTCTCGTCGCAGTTCTGGTTAAGTAACTCATTGACCACTTCCAGCGTTGCCTGTAGTGCGAGCATCGAATGGGTGCCTGCTGAACATTTCGCTTCTAGGAGTGTAGCTCTAGTACCGACGAGGTAAATGACGTCGGCCGCACTGAGGACGCCAGCAGCGTACAAGGCTGCATACTCGCCCAAGCTGTGACCGATGACTGCTGCAGGCGATATGCCCCAGCTCGTCCATAGATCGACCATGGCGATTTGCACGCACACAAGCGCAAGATGTGATACGACTGGTCCACAACTTCGTACCTCGCCGTCGGCGATTGAGCCATCAATCAATCCGAGGAATGAAGGGAAGTCCGAGGCCAGGACCAGGCGATCTAGTCGTAGGATGGACGCCGTGAATGAAGGATTAGTATCAAAGAGTGATCGTGAAGGCTCGAAGGAGACATTTCCTTGACCAGAAAATACGAAGATAACCCGGGCTTTGCCGTGTACTGCGGAAGGAATAGGCTTAATGTTGTTTGTCGTAGCCTGGCAGACACGCAGTCCCGCCTTGAGGTCGGACAGGATAGCCGCCGTATCGGTGCCCGACGTTGCTATGCGGTATTTGTAGTGCATCCTTCGTGCTGTCACAGTATACGAGAGTTGGGGCAGGATGTTTCTGGTTGCGGTCTTCTCTAAGAAAGAAATCATAGACTCGATATTTCCGGTCAGTGATGCCGCGGTTTTGGCCGAAACAACCACAATGTGGGAAGCTCGAGGGTCAACATCGTGAGTGGGCATTCTGGTAGGCGCATCTTCGAGCAAGACGGCTGTGTTTCCACCAGCAGCACTGAAGTTGTTGAGGAATGCCTGTCTCTTTTTGCCACTTGAAGCATGCCATGGAGTGGCCTCCATGGCAATATGTACTCCACGCTGAGCAAGGTCTTTAGGATAGTTGTGATTGATTCGTGTTTTGATACCGCAGTGAGGAGGGATCTTATTGTGCCTCATCATCATAAGCACTTTGATCAATGAAGACACACCTGATGCGGATTCAGCGTGACCTATGTTCGCCTTTGCCGAGCCAAGGTAGAGCGAGCGCTCTGTGCGAGGCTGAGTTCTTCGATGGTCCGGTGCGAAGACTGATAGGACAGATTGCATTTCCGTAGCATCACCAGCTTGTGTCCCAGTCCCGTGCATCTCAATATACCCGACGTCGAGTGGATCAATGTTTGCATACCGTATAATGCGGTTGAAAACACTGGCCTGATCGCCTTCATGGGGGCGGGTAATACTGTCAGTCTGGCCACAGTGGTTCGTGTTTGTGCCCAGGATGACACCAAATATTGGATCTTGATCGGCCTGAGCATCTTGAAGACGTTTGAGGACTACCGAGCCCACTGCATCAGAGCGGCAGTACCCGCTTGCTTGATCGTCGAAAGCATTACAGTTTCCTGTGATAGAGTGTCAGATAGCATTCATGGTGAGGCTGACACGAGCGTCATAGAGTCAGTACTGAGGTTCCGACACGTACCTGTTGTTGATAGAAAATGACCTCTGTCCAGCCCTGCAAAGTTGTCCGGATTGGTGAGGATGTTGGTACCACCAGCGATGGCAGTGTCGCATTCGCCCCTCCATAGGTATCCACACGCAGACTGGATTGCCGCAAAACTCGAGGAACAAGCTGTATCAACGCTCAAGCTTGGGCCAGAAAATCCGAAAAAATAACTAATGCGCCCAGGCACAAAAGCTCTGTTGCCCCCAGGAATGAAGTAGGTACCGACGTCCTGGCCACTATTCACTTCCCTCCAGTCATCGCTTGTAGTGCCGAAGAAAACACCTATCCTGTCTTGCTGGGTGCTTGGAGTCCGGTTGCGAACCATTCCTGCCATTTCCATCGCTTCGTAAGTCGTGGTAATGGCAAGACGCTGAGCAGGGTCAGTATTCTCAGCCTCTCGAGGTGACATGTTGAAGAAGCGTGCGTCGAAGAGCCCAGGCTTGTCAATGAAACAGCCATGTTTCACTCGGCTGGAGTTTTTCTTTTTGCCGGAGGGGTCAAAGTGCGATTTCCAGTCGAATCGATCTGGTGGTATTTCACGGTGAACGTCACGACCATTCATCAACAAATCCCAGAAAGCCTCGTTCGAGGCTGCTGATGGGAACCTGCCGGAGTACCCGATAATAGCAATTTTAGAATGATCAAAGCGACCGGATGCCTTTTGCTCGGTACCTGGAGTCTGCGTGGGAGGTATATTCGCTTCTTCACCACTGATCTCGATATCAAAGTCCTTCATCAGTCTCGTAGAGACCATGGCTGATGCACTGCTGGAGAAACTGACGACCTTGCAGCTCCGTATTTGGGCCTCGTTGAGGCTCTTCCCAATCGCTAGAAGAATTAAATCCCAACGAATGGAGAGTCGTAGGGTTTCCGTTGCTGCAAGTTCCAGAAGTGACCGCAGATCGTTATCTCTGACTTCGTGACCACTCGCTGACTCAATTAAGGGGAGGTATTGTTGCTGCTCGACGTTGCATGCCGAACGACCGCCCAAGATGCTGTCGATTATTTGCGACGCTATTGATGGATCGAAGATGTGTGGTGCATGGAATGGTGTACAGATATTGAGAGACTGGCACCTCAGGCTGTTTGAGTTCGAGGAGATAAAGTCCTGTAATGCAGGTGGAGCGCCGCTGATTGTAACCGATCTTGTCGATGTCGCAGCACTGATCCAGAGCTTTGTCCTATATCTGACGCGCTGTATTCAATCAGCAACTTATCCACAAGTAGGCAGAGCTCATGCTGGTACTCACCTTCGACCCTAAATAGGTTTGCAGCAGCTGAGCTGGGTCAGCATCACCTCCAGCTACAACTAAAGCCGACCATGATTTGGAAGCCTTCCCGCTGCAGGCTTGCAACGAGAGAACTTCGCCAGCCAGATGAGACTCGAGGGCAGTCGCAAATGCTGCAAGCACTGCTATTGTGCCATTCGAGACCAGATCATAGACGCTTTGCGAGCAGCTGAGCGCTGCCGCGGCAAAGCCACCAGTACATGGCCCAACGACCTTGGTAGCGAGGCAAGAAGGGAAAGAGCGGGCTGAGAAATATCTGTTGCTGAACTTAGCTGGTGCATACTAGCAAAGAAGACGCGCAGATGATCTGGAGCGGGCAGTTGCCAACTTACGAAATTGCTTGTGCTACCTGGTGGACGCCGAGGAAGAAGAACTGCAAGACAGACGCACCAGTTGCATCGGCACGTCTCGAGAACAAGTCGATGAGAGATGTGAAGTGAGGAAGCAGACTCTGCTTCTCTCCCGACAAAGACGCGATGAAGTCTCGCAACTTTTGATTGACTCGATCGAAAAAGGTGCTGAGAAGTGGGTTCGACTTGGTGTGCAACGACCTTTGTAGCTGCTGCTCGTAATTGGTGCAGGCCAGGTCACCAAAGAGGAATAATTGGGCTTGGCTCAGACGCGCCTCGTGGGCGGCGGTCGAGTTAGGCATGCCTACGAACCTGCGATTCCAGCTTGCCGAGCCTTTTCACCTTGGCTCTCCAAGCTTGACTTGCCCCACACCTTCTAATGTTTAAGTCTCTTGTTGTTTGGTCATTAGCAGATAAGCTTTGCCACGAGGCCAAGAACTTTGGTTGCCATGTTCGATCGTAATTGATGGTCTTTATCAAGTAGGTAAGTGTTACTGCGTTGCATCGGTACGGTGACTACCCTCGTGGGTACGCGCAGAGGAATTCCCCGAGACATCCCAAATAAAGCCTCGGTGGATTTTACAGAGGCAACGCTCGGCATATTCACCCCTGAGTGCCTCGAGCTTAGAGATCAGCCCGTGTGTTGATCGTGGCTAGCTCCAATGAGCGCCCCGCGACGAGATAACAAGAAACGGTGTCGGCTCCGATCTCTTGAGAAGTGTTTTTTCGCTGGGCAGGGAACGACAGTCATTAGTACCCACAGCACCATGGCGCCCTCACAACCTCAGACACTCTACGGTGTGACCATTTTCGGATACAGAAAAGCTGGCATGGACGTGACCAGCTACCATGATTATATCAGTCGAACTCACGCTGGCCACCTGAAGACTTTGCTCGCCAAGAATGACATTGTTTCATATACTATGGTGTGTTTCCCTGCAACCCAAGCGGTTGTGCTGTCTTGACACCACATCGGACACCCGAGGCTGATGTATATCGCTGATTTGCAGCAACACAACACTCCTGAATCGAATGAGGCGTTGCTAGAAAGGGTCTACAATTCGAAGCTTTCTGGTCAAATGATCTCAGATTGCGATGCAGTTATCCAGATTGTGTTTAAAGATATCGAGGACTACCTTCGTGTCCGTCAAGATCCGCATTTTGTGAACGTGGTCAATCCGGACCATACCAACTTCGCAGACCCCAGGAAGACAAGGTTCTCTATGGGCTGGTTTGAGGTTCACGTCGAAGATGGCAGGGTGATTTCATAGCTGCCCCCAGTGGACTAAGCAAAACTGTCGATCCACGCAGTACGTTGCCTTTCCCACAAGCAATTGAACGTCAGCCACCTCAGGTTTGATGGAGTGAGTTCAAAGTCCGCCAAGTCACCTGCATCTAGCTAAGGCGCTTTCGTAGTGTGCCCACCTACAAACAAATTCTGTTTCTATCTTGCCATAGTTCATGCGTTACGCCTGTCTATCGGGTGCTACTAGTACCTGCAAATGGCTGAGCTCTTCGATTATGTTCTGAAACGCAGATTCTTCCTACTTAGCACATGATGCCAAGGAGAGCTGCCACAACCCCCGACAACTATGAGAAGAATACCGCTCTGTGTACGATATCTGGAACGCAGAACATTGTTAGTATGAGGGTTCTGTACCAAGCATGCTCCTATCCGGCGTTTAACATACCTTGAACTGCGGATGCGCACACTTCATCAAAGCATGCCATTCCTTAGATGTCCGCTGTTTGGCATTGTGCATGGTCATGAGCGTGACATCTCGACGTCTGTATATTCTTTCCACATCAGGCGTGAACGTGCCCCAGCTTGGAGACACTAGGTCGCACACTAAGATTGTGGAGTTTTGTTCCAGGACTGGAACGAAGCTCTGCAGCATGGCAACGACCTGAATATCATCAAGGCACCACAGTAGGCTCCGCAAGAGGAATATCGTTGGTCTAAAAGTGGCACCAGTCTTTCCTTCCGTTTCAATACTATTGACAGTCAAACAATTGTCCACTGTGTTCCTTTGCGTGATGCATGGTCGTTCTGTCGTATCTAGCGAGGTCTTTCGGCTGTCCATTTCGACAAGCTCCAAGGTTGGATCTCGGACATCGAATTCCACGTTGGTGAACAAAGCAGCCGCTCTCTTCGAGAAGCTAGCAGTCTTGCTGCCAACTTCTATCACGAGGGGTTTCGGCTTTCCTCGTATTGCCTCTTGCAAGCTTGCCAGGTAGTCGACAATCATGCCATCACCCGGGTCGAGGTCTGCAGAGCGAAGAAAATCAGTACCGTTCATTGACCGTAAGAAATCATGGCTCAGCTTACTCTGTGACACACTGTCCATTGCCTCGGCGAAACGGTTCCCCTTTTCTGGATACCCCTTATGCCACTGGTACATGTGCAGACCCCACCTATCAAGATTGTCAGCCTGCATGTGTCTGGGATCCATTGTGATATGCGTACGCATGTTCAAATGCACTCCGGCCTTTCCAGAAATGATGAGCTTCCTGCAACGAATCTGCCAGATGCGCACTGGCTACTCTGGTTTCGAACAGTTGGAACTCAATGAAGCTCCTGAAGCCCTGGTTCGTGGCAAGCTCTGCAGAGATCGCTGTATGGGAGAAGAACTCTTCCATCGGTTCTTTCAATATACCAACGGTTGAGATCAATCGACAGATACGAAGCAGCTTGTCATAAGGCATGTTCGTCTCGCTTGCAAGGTCTTGGACTGCACGAGATGAGCCGTCAAGCGGCAACTTTTCGAGCACATTGTACTGAAGCAATGCATAAAGTGCACCGTGTTCCCAATTGACGGATACATACTCATGAAGGAACCCTTGTGGGCCTTCTAGTAGAAGATTCAGACGTCTGGTCAATGCAGTGATTGTGGCGCGTAGCTCTTCGATCTCTCCATCGTGTGTTGTCCAGAGCTCAGTCGTTGATGTCGCTGCGAGGTCGGACGGAACGAGTATCGAGCGTTGACTTAGAAGGTTGCATAACTTGTCCGTCTGAGCTGCAATTCTCTGCGCTACTTGAGCGGGACCTTGCTGAGATTCGAGAGCAGTCATTGTCACGACTCGTCTGGCTAATTGCGCACGTCAATACTAGTATCGTAAGGTGTGAAACACAAGAAGATATGTCTGGGTGCAACACAAAGTAAAGGTCATCAATCGTAAAGACCTTATGACTTCTAGCGGCTGAACGCCAAAGAATTCCCACTGAGACAAGCTATGATAGTACGATACATCACATTCTGGGACAAGCACACCCGTTTCATTGCTTCGTCAAGCATACAGCATGCTCGGAAAGCTCCATGAGTGCCGATGTAGTTCAGGCAAAGCGAACGATCGGGCGTCGGCGTTCCTCGGCGCATTTGAAGAGAAGGTCCCAAACACTTCTCGAAGCGTGAGAGTAACATCGAACATCTGCCAGAAGGATCTTTTGCTTGGTCACAAAGAATCGACCGGGACTGTGACAACAACGGACCACACGAGATGCTACTACTATTGTCCGGCTGACGGTAAACGCCGCCCTTTACCCCATGGTCCCGGCTACGGTTGCCAGTGACCTTGGCCAGAAGTGCAAAAGCGCACATCTCCTAAGATGTCAAGCCCCCACTTCCATGGCCTTCGGCTTCCTATCTTCAAGTCCATCCATAGGCTTGAATCCACGCCGAAATACAGGACTCTCCTGGATCTTGTTCCAATCATGAAGCAGCAGACCGTTCTCTACCGAGCATCTCACTTCCTCCGCACCACGTGGAATCAACTCTTGTTCATACGCCGTGACCGCCCCCTCGAGCGAGCTTTGACCCTGAAGAACGCTTTCCAAACCGCACAACAAATTCGACACGTCGCAGATACAATGATTTAGTCCCTGACCTCTGTAGGGGGGCATCGCATGAGCAGCGTCTCCAGAAAGAGTCAGCCGACCGCCTTTGTTGTCCCATGGCTTACTTATCCAATAGCTTATGTCAGCCTTGTGAACCTCTGTGTTTTCAGGCAACCACATGAAGGCGGATCGAGCTGGTTCGCCGAGTCCTTCTGCCCGCGCCTTGACCAGAGCCAGTCTTTCTTGGTAACTTAGGGAATTGTCATTCTCCTCGAGCCACGCCATAGCCATATGGAATGTCCACGTCTCCGGGTGATCAGGACCGTCCGGCATACCCGAAACTGTATGGTTCATTTAGCATCCATCTGTGTTCCTCGAGCGGCCACCAAGGTAATCGGGGTGGTGGTCTGATACTCACTTGACTGGAACGCGTGGAATGACCGCTGGCTTAGAGCTAGATAGCTCGTTGGGAACTTCTGCCGCACAAATCGAGCCTTTTCAGCATCGCCGTAGCAAACAGTCATATTCGTGTGGAATATAGGGAATTTTGCTGGTGCCGCATCTTCAACACTTCCCATCACGATCTCTCGTACTCTAGACCTGCTTCCTTCGGCTCCGATTATTACTGAGCCGGTTACCTTGGAGCCGTCGGAGAAGATGGCAGTGACATCCTTGTCGCCGTCGTGGCAGATGGTGTCTACCAGTGTTTTGCCGTACTGCGCGTTTGATTCTGGTCAGATTAGAAGATCTTGAAGCAGTCCATACTCGGCAACATCAGTAGGCTGAAAGGTCACGAACCTGTACGTCGACACCTTCAGCACAGAGCGCACGCATGCGGCTACGTGGCACCCGCAGACCATTTTCGTAAGGCACACCCGTGATCATGTTGCCTGTCTCACCATTGATGATTGGATACAGACCGGAGTGAATCCCCACTTGAGGATTGCAGCCGATTTCTGGGACCTTCTCATACAATTCAAGTGGCAGCAGCTCTTTCAGCTTTGGCAACGCCCAGTGGATCGCCATCGTCCATTCGTTGCTTCGATAATTCATGGCAACATCTTTCTCGACTATCGTGTAACTGATACCCAGCTACGCGAGGAATCAGTTGCCGCTCCTTGTGACATCCTTGGCCAGATTTGAGGCAGACCTTTTTCAAACCTTGGCATATAAGAAGCCCTGTGATACCTGAGGGTCTTGTAAATATCACTTCCTCAACAGACATCTCTGGCTTACCGGCACCAACGACGATGACATGGAGATCGTTGCCTGCCATCGCCCCGGCCTTTCTTACCTCACAGCGGTTGTGGGCTCTACTTATGGGCTCGGGGGGATCTTCGCCCTGATCAGATCTTCGTGAAGATTGTCGTACTTCTGTATATATCAGGGTGCAGCGAGCTAAGAACGCCTCTAAGTGAGTCTTCCGTAGACCCCTCGATTCGTGTTTGTGATCGAGCTGCGCGAGTAGCACTAGGAGCACCAGGTCTACGCTAGACTTATATGATGTAGAACCAAGAAGATCGTATCGTCGAAGACAAAAATGGCCCGAGAAACTGATAGGGACGGATGCTGCCTACAGCCTCAATATTCATTCGTTCCTCTCACCATTCTGATTCTTCGTACATGTCGAAAGTCCGAACCACATTATTGATGATCATGCTCATTTAGCATTCATTCAAGGTTCGATGACTCGAACCCTTGTGTCTTGCATACCTGGTCTCATCAGCCCATGTCAACCATCTTCCATTCATATATACCACCGAATATTCGCCGAGTGCGACAGTGCAGCGTTTGCTTGCTGTTTGAGCCTCACTGACTGCGTGCCTCTTCCATCCCGGTGCTGCTCAATAAGTACATATCGATAGTGAGCCTCCGTTCATGAAGGAGATATACTGGATCATACTTGTAAGGTACTATATTTCCGACAATGGGCACTATGACCAATGCCGCACAGACAGTAACATCTCAACAGGAGCATGATCAGAATGCTCAACCCAACAATAGGATTGTCCTGACCTCCGACGAATCACCAAATGGAGCGTTGTATTGGTCGCGCACCAGCGGCAACGATCTCGACAGAATGCTTCAAGAAGCCAGCTACCCGCAAGAAGTACGGGAAAATTTCATGACATGGTATCGAGATGTGATCTGCCCACTACTAGGTGATAAGCCTCAAAGTGACTCTCAAAAGTGCGGCATCGGCTGGGATGGAAACCCTCTGGAGTACAGCTTCGAGTTGAGAGGTTCGATGCAAAAGCAGAACGTCCGGTTCGTCGTCGATCTTACACAGCTCCGTCCAGTAAACACGAAAAACTTGCTGAGCATCAAGAATGCACAGAGTGTCATTGACACGCTGGCGCAGCAGACACCAGGCTTCGACGACACATGGTATCGTGCTCTGAAGAGCTACATGATGTATGACCATCGGCCCATCGAGCAGCAGCAAGCTCTGGTCGACCATGCAGGACAACAGACGCAACTGATTCTAGGATTCGACATAGCACGTCATGTTCCCCCAACAGGAGGTCTGCCTGTTATGGGGAAAGTCTATTTCCCACCTTGCTTTGCAGCCGAAGCCAGAGGGTTGACCCGCTGGCAGGCGTCACGTCAGGCCATCCAGCAACTTCCAGGAATCGAATCATTCCCAAACGTACTCAAGTCAGCCGATATGATCAACGACTACCTTTCTGACAAACCCCAAGCGTGGCAGATGGGTGTACGCTGGTTGGCTACGGATCTTGTTTCGCCTGCAAAGGCTCGTTTCAAGGTATACATGCGTTGCTTCGGAACCGATTTCGATGCCATTTGGGATTACTATACCTTGGGAGGGAGGATACCTGACCTCGAGGAAGACAAGCAGAAATTTCGTGACTTGCTGGATCTTACCAGCGGGTCTTCGTATGCCGACACGAGGAACGATAAGCAGATGAAGATGGCTCGCTTCACGTCTGTCACCAAAAAGCTAACGGCCATATATTTCTCATTGTCGCCGACCAACCCATATCCTGCACCCAAACTCTGCATTTATCCTTCCAACTTTGCGCCGAACGATCAAGTCATTGCACAAGGTTTCGACGCTTGGCTGAAAAAGTATAATTGGGCGAACGGCACAAAATCGATGGAAGAGCAAGTCAAAAACGTCTTGTAAGTGCTTCGCGACGATTCAAAGCGATACTGACATGTGAGTTCTAGCACACACCGAAAGCTTGAAGAGAGGAATGGTATCTTCACTTTCATTGGCATTGGGCGCAAGGAGGATCCTTTGAAGAAGGAGCTGAGCATTCAGACATATTTGACACCAGAGTTGTACAAGGTACCACGCTGCTAGGCGATGATGTACGGAAACATTGCAGTGCGCTACTACTACTATATCTCATGTCGGGACCTCGTTGTTGCGTTGCGTAACATCATGATAAAAGCATTGACCGTGATGTACGAGGTCGAATATTGGTGACCGTGCCGTACTTTGTTCTTTCTTGACATACTAGTACTAGTACTATGTGGCGATAGTGGCTCCATACTTACTAAGATCTGCAAAAGCGGTGTAATGCACACCGTACCATTACACATGGAAGTAGATGCAATAACGCAAAGATGGATGGATTGACTTGAGGCTTGACCTTTCCGTTGTGCTGAGCGTACAGCCACCACTTGCTGCTAATGCCACTAGTAAGATGCAACAGACTCCGAGTTCTCTTTAGCAACGGCAGAAAATCAGTGAATGACTTTCACCCATTCGGCCGTATCTTAATTTTGTGTCAGCTTGCAACACCCTGCAGAATGCGCCTTTGCCGTGTCCCGCATTTGCAGCGAATCAAAAACCCGCCGAGCACATGGGCATTCCCCACTACCAGTATTTTGTCGACATACTACGTAGCAGCTGATGAACCGTATTTCGGTGACTTGTGTTTTGGAAGGCATCCTTTCCTGGCTCAAAGTTATGCTAGATGGCCTGTAGACCTTCTTTGAGTCCCAACAGCTGACATCTCAATTTAACAAACTGCACACGTAAAGCTATCTAAGCGCCGCCAACATGGTCTCTGCCCTTGTTCTTGGCAGTACTGGACTCACAGGCTCGCAAATCCTTGCTTACCTCAAGACGCTCTCACACAAGGACATTGCAAGTATCGTCACCCTTGGTCGCCGCAAACCCGAAGCACGAAGCTCTAGTGTCACTAGAATCTCCAATAGTACGGCTAGCAGCTCTGAGGCGCTGCCGAAGGTGACTCATCTCGTCGAGCCTGATACAAGCACCTGGCCGGCCCAGATATATTCCCTCGCTGAACCGCCAGAAATCATTTTCTCCGCGCTCGGCACCACACGCAGCGCCGCCGGCTCTCTCGCTGCGCAATTCACGCTCGAGCACGATCTCAATCTCTCCATTGCTCGTGCCGCGAAGGAACGAGGCACAAGCGTCTACGTTCTGGTGTCTTCATTCGGCGCCACCTCAGCCTCGTTCGTGCCCTATCTGCGCATGAAGGCACAGATTGAAAAGTCTCTCGCAAAACTGCAGTTTGATAAGCTCATTGTCTTGCGTCCAACTTGGATTCTGGGAGATCGCAACTTGGACGGTAAAGGCGCTAGAGGCGTCGAGAATGCAGTGAAAAGGATGTTCACGGCGGCGGGAGATTTTGGCTTGACAGGATTCAGAGACTTTTGGACGCAGGATGCAGCGGTGATCGCGGTTGCGGCTGTGAAGTTGGGGTTGAAAGCGGTGGAGCAGGAAGGTCGCGGGAATGAGGAAGGAAAGACAGGAACAGCGAAGCGCGCACCGCGGGACAAGTGGGGCAAAGCCGTGGTTGTAGAAAGTCGGCGTATTGTCCAGGTAGCCAGAAGCTAATAGTCATTGGTGCTTGTGCAGACTGCTCGCCAGAGTTAGGTCTAGGTTAGTTTATGATAGTTGTTTTGCGGTCAACTTGTTTCCACTGTTAGCTCGTCGAGTCAGAAAACCAATAGCTGAAAGAGAATCAGCCGAATTGTGAATATACTCGATATCTCCAAGCAGTCCTACATGCGTGGCTTCTCGTAGATGCCTATTGGCTTGCTTCCGGAGACAAATAGACACGACTGCCATCTATGAGTGAGGTTGCTTCAAACGATCAAGGACGTAGGACTCATGAAGTGGGGACCGATCATTATTGCTCAAGACACACAACGCTACAAACAGGTACTAGTATGCGCAAAACAGCCAAACGCCACTGAAGACAACCTCTCTTGCAGGAACCAGCAACCAGAACCAAAAGCCTGAACGCCTTCCGTGATGAACCTCTGTAGATAACATCACATGTCTGCGGCGACAACTTCCTTCGCTACCAGCTTGCTTTTCGTTACCATCGTCCGTGCCAATGTCGCAATCGGGATATTGCTCATGATGTCGAAGATTGAGATGTCACTCTGTAGTTCTCGGAAACTCCAAGCTCGAATTTCGACTGCGGCAAGAGAGTCCACGCCATATGTAGAGATAGGCTTGCCAATATCAATATCATCCGAGGAGACCATCATCAGTTTCGCTAATTTCTGGGCGAGCGCTGCCGCAACGATCTCGCTTCCTTCGGATATGCTGGCCGCTTCGGTCACCTGTGCCGAAACGCTGTTGGCAGCATCGTGCCCACCGTTCGCTGCAGAAACGTCAACGAGCTTGAGATGCTGCATCTTGAAGTCCTCGAGGTAGAAGGGCATCTCCCATCCCTCTGCAGCGACGAGGCCTCCAGTGGCGAAGCCAGTAACCAATTGTCCAGGGATTGGCTCCCCAGAGACGGTCTCGCCAGTGATAGCAGCCTGTATCAGGCCGATGAACTCTTCTTCAGCCAAGGCGATGTATCCTTGCTGTCCAAGTGATTCGATCAACTCGCTGTGTTCGGCGACATAGCCAGCACCAAGAACTGGACCCACGTCCACAGCTACGGCAGCCAGGCCTTGTTGACGACGATGATGAGCCAAAGCATCCTGGAATGTATTGCCTGCAGCATAATTACCCTGACCACGGGTACCTGCAGCACCGGAAGATGAACTAAGCATCACGAAGAAATCAAGATCGTTTGGTGCGTGTTGATGTAAATTCCAAGTCCCAGGGGCCTTCGGGTTGACGGAGAGCTTCCATTGAGCGTGCGTCATATTGGTGAAGGCAGCGTCGGCGAGAGACATGGCCGCTTGGATAAGGCCGCGGGTTGGCGGCATTTCGGACGAGATTTTCTCGAACGTCTTTCGGACCTTAGCCGAATCGCCAATATCACAGGCATATGCCCGCGCGTTGACACCCTGCGATTCGAGTTGGTTCAAGATCTCCTGTGCTTCACGTCGGGATGCACCAGATCGAGAGATGAAGGCGAGATTCTTGGCGCCGTGCGCGACCATGAAGGAGCAGAGCGATCGACCAAGTCCGCCCAGACCGCCGCTTAGGACGTAGGTAGCGTTGGGGTCAAGCTCCGCTTCGCGGACCTTACGAGGAATGCTCTGTGAAATGAATTAGCACAAGATGGCTTGACAAGCAGGTTTTTGACTGCATACCTTCACGATGGCGCCGGGGTTGGCCTTGAAGACAATTTTGCCCATTTGTTTACCGCTCTGGAGCAGTCGGAAACCACTCTCCACCTCGTCGAATCCCAAGACATTGAGAGGAGTGACGGCAGAGCATCTTGAACCCTTGAAGAACCTCATGGTCTCCTTGAACAGTTTCGAAGCTCGCGGGATACTCATACGCAATGTACCAATAACATTGACGCTGTGGAAGCTGATGTTTCGTAGGAATGGAGACATCTCAAGGCCAGTGTTTCCAGCTGTGGAATGTGGTCAGTATCTATTTGGGGCATGCAAGAATTTTGCGACTTACTGATATCTTTCTTCCCAAGCTCGATAAAGCGGCCGAACCAAGCAAGGCAATTCCAGCTCTCTCTGAGCGCCTCTCCTGCCAACGAATTCAAGACAACGTCGACGCCCTTTCCGTTCGTCATGCGCTTGATACCAGTAGCGAATGACAGATCACGAGAATTGAAGATGTGATCTTCTGGAATGCCGTACGCTTTCATGATATGGTCCTTCTTCTGTTGAGAACCAACCGTAGCATAAATCTCGGCTCCGACCTGTTGAGCGATCATGATAGCAGCTTGACCTACACCGCCAGCAGCAGCATGAATGAGGATCGTATCCTCGCTTGTCAGACGCGCCTCATCGATGAGCGATGAGTATGCCGTGCAATAGATCATAGGCAGCGAGGCCGCCGTCTCGAAGCTCATGTCGTCAGGAATACGCTGGAACATAGATTGATCGTTGCGCGCGTAGTTGCTGAAGCCACCAAGGAGCCAAGTCATTACGCGGTCACCGACTTTGAATGTGCTGGTTGAGGACCCTGTGCGTGTAACGACACCAGAACACTCCAGACCTATTGCAGGCTCTTGGATTTGGTCCATAGCTACCATGACGTCCATGAAGTTCAAGCCCGAGGCCTTGACCTCGATCTCAACTTCGGTAGCCTTCATTGGCAGCGCCCAGGTCTCATCGTCCTTGAAGTAGAGTGTATCGAGCATACCTGGAACCTCAACGGTAAGCGTGAGGGCTCTGTCTATCTGCTTGAAATATCCCGGTTCGGGGGTTGGCTCGCAGTGAAAGGTAGCGATCAGATCGTTGGCTCCCTTGTTAAGATGCACTCGGGGGACATATAGGTTGCCGTCTCGAGAGGCAAACTCTTGATCGGTCCGATCAAGTGAGTGAGACACAACAGCCTTTACGATGGCTTCGACATTGACAGCTGCGTCGAGATCCACACTCGAGTCAAGGTCGAGGGTGGCCAGCTTGATTCCAGCATTTTCCTGGCGGATGGTGCGGCTGAGACCTGTGATCAGAGCTGATTTGGGATCCCTGCACTCCATGGCGCCGCCTCGGGTGATCCAGGTGGTAGAACCAGAGTCGAGCATGACGTCTCGGATAGCATCAAACTCTTGTGGTCGAAGTTCGAACAGAAGCGGCGATTCTGCTTCTGCCAGGACGATGCATGATTTGTCTGCAAGATCTAGATCGCCGACACCATCCAGGTCTGTCACGAACACATTCGAGTCCTGGGAGCGCATATGGTCCGCCAGCTGTGCGCTAAGACTCTTCAGGCGGCTTGATCGAGTCTTAGGCTCGATGATAATGGTATCTGCCGGAATGCTCTTTTGCGGTGGCTGTGTGGACGTCGAGACCAAGAAGCAGAAGAAATTCTCTTCTGCGTTCGTAGCATCAGGCAGTCGGAATTCTACCCCATCAAAGCCTGCTTCACGTAGAACCTTCGTCCACTCAGCTTCAGATAACATACGCTTCATGGTTCCGTCGCCTAGAGCACTGGTGATCATTGAGAACCAGACCGACTCTCGTATGTTCTCTCCGAGTATCAGCTTGCCACCAGGCCGAAGCAGTGCTTTGATGTTCTTCAGCGCTGACAGAAGGTCGGCTGTCTGGCTCAGATAAGGAGCAACGACCACATCATAGTCAGCTTCTTTGAAGCCCTGCTCAACTGGTTTCGCACAGATGTCAAGCTGCTTGTAATTTGTATGTTGCGCGTGAGCATCCAGGACTGAGGCGAGATCTTTCGATGGCTCTCTGGCCTCACCGGCGCAGGTATAGGATTTGAACCACGGCGTAGCATCATCAGCCTGGAAAAGTAGATTCATAGCGCTTTCAGTAACGGCCGCTGTCTTGCAGCCCAGCTCCAGGATCTTCATGCCAGGGGTCTCATGGCCTAATAGGCTCATATATGCGGAGAATTGCGCGAGAGCGAACGGCTTGCCATGTCCGTGGCGGGCATACCTTGGAAGGAGGTCATCCTCAGACACGACCTCAAAAGCGAGCAATTGTCCATCGAGAATCTCCGGTAGCTTCCTTCCTAGTCTAGAAAGCAACTGACCTTCGACAGAACCCGCTGCGACGGCGCCGAGTAACTTTGCCTCTTCCATGTGCGTCTTTGCCAACGACGCTTGTTCCTCAGAAGAGGTGGACTTTTCGATGAGTTCCAGGGTAGCTATTATGTTCTTGAGCTGAGGAGCTCTGTCAGTGCTGGCCGCTCGAGAGCAGTGTTGCAATGCCTTCTTTGCGTATACCATTGTGGCTTGATCTAGATGAATCGGGTTCAACGTAGGCTCGCTGAGATATGGCGGTGCAAGCGAGCTGCAAAGACTGGTAATTTGCTCCGGGGACATGCTCGAGACCAATTCTTTCCAGACGAATTCTCCAGTGATTTTGCGCAAGTTCTGAGTCTCAGCTGCTCCGTTGACGCCATCCGTCATAGCCGATAACCGAGTCGCACGGATACGTTCGAAAGCTACCAAAGGTTTGGACCATCCGTCGGTGGAAGCATAGACAGAGGCTTCGGCTTCCTTCAGACCAGTGTAGCCGGCAACCGAATAGGTGCGAAAGACTGTGCCAGGTTCACTGGGGATCTCCGACGAGACAAACAAACTCTCAATGAAGGTTGGAATGGCGGCTGTCTTGAGATTTTCGTATTGTCCCTCCACAGTCGGTAGCAGTGTCTGAATAATGGCGTCCAACGTGCAGGGGTGGATTACGTGTGGCGTGATGTAGTTCATCGGCATTGTAGATGCCATGTCGGGGATTCTGACTAGGCATGCACTCTGACCATCGCCTTTGTTGATTTCGAACAAGTTTCTGAACGTGACCCCGAGCTGGAGACCGATCTTGCGCTGATGGTCATAGAAATGTGTGGCACTTTCTGGCGTCGTCGACACAGCCCGTGCATGCTTGTAAGCTTCTCGATGGGCGGCTTTTTTGATTTCTGTCTCGTTAGTGAAGGAAGGGTTGGCGTCGTTAGGCTTATAGACCACTCGAAGTAATCCAGAGCAATTCAATGACCATTCCTCGTTGCCTGGCCTGGAATAGATTGTGAACTCATTCCAAGCGGTCGTTCTGGCCTGAGATCCCATTCTCCAGGGTTGTAAATGTAGCTGCGTTTCGACACCATTGTCGTCGCGGGGAACGATGAGAGCGTTGCCAACAAGGACATCCTTCAGCTCGTAGCCTTCGATCGTCTTCGAATGGTCTGCAATCTGTGACGCTGCTTCGAGCGCCATACACATCATTCCTGCGGCTGGATACAACAAAGTATTGTGAACAGAGTGGTCTTCTATCCACGGGTTTTCAGAGAGGCGGAAGAAATGCCTCCACGAGGGCATTTCAGTATTCAGCTCAGCGTTCAGTGTTCCCAGCAGGTCGTTACGCGGAAGCTCCCGGAATCTGTGGGCTGCGCCAACCGCAGATTCGGACCAGTATTTGTTGGTATGATTCCATGTGTAGGCTGGCATGTCTGTCAAGATCTGCTGTTTTCTGAGAGTCGAGCCAAGGCTATTGACACAGTTTAGATCAATGTTGCAACCAAGCTGGAATAGGCTGCCCGCAGTCTCGAGCGTCGACTGCACACAGTTCTTGCCACGAGAGAGTGCCGACATCACTGTGCAATTCTTGATTCTTTCTCCTAGAATCTGCTTGATTGGTCCTTGGAGAGCGCCGTGCGGACCGCACTCTAGGAGAATGTCGACGAAAGGCTTACCACCTGCTCTGCGTCGTCTTGTTTCCGAGTGGGTCATGAGATTGTCGACTGCATCAGAAAACTGGACAGTGTTGAGCATGTTGTCTACCCAGTATTGCGCACCAAGGTCAGAGCTGGGTATGAGAGAACCAGTGACTGAAGAGAACATCTTAGCCATGCCTGCAGTCTCCTCATTTGGTTTGATATCGGCCAACGACTCAAGGTAAAGCTTGCTGATGGCTTCCATCTGGAAGGAATGGTAGGCCGTTTTGACCTTCAGCTTCCTGGCGAACAAGTCGTCCGCGACCATGGCTTCTTCGATCTCGAGTATTGCCTTACGGTCGCCAGATATAGTAACGCTCGAAGGGCTGTTGATGCATGCCACAGAAGCCTTGCCTGTGGTAGCTTTTTCAATGTACTTCTGCGCGGCCTCTGGGCCGACACCAGCGGCAAGCATGGCACCGTCTAGAGCGGGAGCGAGCTCCTTAATCTTGGCAGATAGTCGGCCACGATGGTAAGCGATGGTCCATGCATCCTCTTTAGAGATTGCGCCCTTTGCATACGCCGCAGCGATCTCACCGCTGGAATGACCGACTACTGCAGATGGCGAAATGCCCCACCTCTTGAGTAGATCCACGAGGCCAATCTGTACAGCTGTGCAGAGAGGCTGGCTGAATTCTGGGAGGTCGATACGCGAATTCTCGGCATCTCTGAATAATTCCTCGACAACTGACCAGTTGCAGCCAAGCGAGCGGAGGTAGGCATCAGCCTCATTGAGGCTATCAGCGTAAATACTATATGCCCAGAGCTCGCGGCCCATAGCAAAATGTTGCGCGCCCTGGCCAGTGAACACGAAGCCAATCTTCGGGGCTTTGGACGATCGGAGAGGCTTAGGTACTTGTTCGAGCTGCTCGCAGGCATCGGTGAGGGAGGACGCCACGACGTAAGATTTCCAAGGTAAAACACTTCGCCTTGTTCCGAGGGTGTATGCGAAGCGCGACAACAAGTCCTGCTGTCGTGTCTGACCAAAGGCGTCTTTCTTAGCCTGCAGATAGTCGCGCATCACAGCCGTGGTTCGTGCAATGCCGCTCTGCTCGTGCGAAGAGAATACTGCCAATTTTGGGGACGCTTCCGATAGCTTGGCCTGGAGAGCCTGCCAGACTTGGAGTGACGAAAATGCAGAATCTTCGTGAGCCGGTGGCGTGCTCATCGAGATCGCAGAGTCACCTGAGCTGGTCGAGTCGGGTGTTGAGGTCCCTGCAGACGTGTTTACAATTGTGGTGTGATTACCAGAAAGTCCACGCTGTTTCAGATAGTGGTAAGCGTCGTCCAGGATGCAGTGAGCGTTTGCACCACCAAAACCAAATGAATTAATGCTGACACGTCGTAGACCTTCGTATGGCCATGGTGTAAGCTCGCGAGGGAATGCAAGGTTCCACTCGTCTGCTAGAATCCGGGGGTTCAGCGTCTCTAGCCAGACCTGGGGTGGAATGTAGCCCTTTTCGATGACGTGGATCGCTTTGACAAGACCAGCCAGACCACTAGCACCTTCCAAATGACCGATGTTAGCTTTGACCGACCCTACCCATAATGGCATGCCAGCAGGTCTTGCTTTACCGATGGTCGCGCCTAGAGCACTTGTCTCGATCGGGTCACCTGCGGCAGTCCCTGTACCATGAGCTTCAAAGTACCCAGTATCTGCCATGTCGAGCCCAGCACGTGCGTACGTGTTGCGAATAAGTTTCGCCTGGGCGTCTGATGATGGTAGAGTAATGCCAGGAGTGTTGCCGTCCTGATTGGTACCGGTGTTTCGGACGACAGCTCGGATGACATCGTTGTCACGAAGAGCATTTACCAAAGGCTTGATGACAAGAAAAGCTGCGCCTTCTCCACGAGCATAGCCGTTACCCTTCTCATCAAAGGACTGACACTTGCCATCAGGAGTCAAAAAGTGAAGTGCAGACATGGTGAAGTTGTACTCTGGAGTACACATGAAGTTGACCCCACCGACCAGAGACATGTCTGATTCACCGTCTCTCAAGCTCTGGCAAGCAAGGTGAAGAGCGATCAGAGAGGAAGAGCACGCTGTGTCGACAGTCATACTGGGACCATGAAGATCGTAGAACCATGAGACACGATTGGACAAGCATGAAGGAGCGACGCCAGTTGGGTAGTATGCAGGCATGGTCTCTGTGTCGTGCGAGATCATGTCGTGATAGTCTTGGGTGAAACAGCCGACATAACATGCAGTCTGAGATTTTACCACCTTTTCCATGGGAATACCAGCTACCAAATTGTGAGCTCGAATCGTTGAGATGAGGGAGACTGCTACTTACCGTTTTCCATGGCCTCGTACGCGACCTCCAAGCACATGCGCTGCTGGGGGTCCATAGCCTTGGCCTCGTTAGGAGTAATTTGGAAGAACGGGGCGTCGAAAGCTTCAGGGTCGCGTTGCATGAAATGAGCTTCTGTGAAGTTCTGGGCATTGGTTCGCTCAGCATGAGGACTGGAAGAGGTTAGCCTGAAATAACGAAACCAATTCCGTTAAGACCACTCACTGGTAGAAGGCATCAACATTGTATCGATCCTTTGGAATTGGGCCACGCGCACTTCGACCTTCAGAAAGCAACTTCCAGAGTTTGTCAGGGTCGGAAGCGTCACCAGGAAAGCGGCCAGCGACACCGACAATAGCTATAGGCATAGTCTTGTCGCCGCCTGGGTGCGCATTTGTGACATGGGGCGTCCTGGTGGAGCCCCTGGTGGAGGTCCTTGTTCCAATAGACGGCCGCTGCATCCTGAATATGGCTTTGGGGTTCTTATAATGATCCTGCTGAATGTTCGGTAGCGATTGTGCTTTATTGCGTATGTAAGCTTGGTCTCGTGGAGGATGTGCCTGGCGGTCGGTATCAACTATGGTGAAGCTAACGAGAGATTAGAGTAAACACAGGTGCTCTATGATCGGTCCCAACGATCTCTTCGAGCGTACTGAGAGAAATCAACTGCTAGCGAGGGAGGGTGAAGGTACTTTTAAGCATGTTGCTTAACCATCGCGACAGCCACGCATGGGAATGAGGCTGAACCGTTGCACCGAAAGTTATTGCCCGTCGGTCTGTAAGACATTCATCGAACACTAGCGCTAACTACCATACATGGCTCGGAGGCCAAGATGGGAGGTGCCACACCGTAGACACGGGTAGAGGAATGGTGCACAGATTGTCTCGCTTGCGAGTCTGCGCTTTGTCGGAGGAGTGGGCCTGACCAACATGCTCGGCAGATTGTGAGATTAGGATGAAGAGACTCGAAAAGCGGCATTGGGTCAAGGTTGATGCGACCAGAGCAGCAGCTCATGGTCAAAGAGTTCAATTAGATCCCTGTCGGAAAGGTAGCGAACGTGGTTCTCGCACGTGTTTGCAGCACCGTTCTGTCCTTCCATTACTTCGTACCTGCATACAACACGCGAAGGAACATCTAGTGCTGAACTCTAAGCGATGCTATTCTCTCAACGACGATACTTGCGAAAACCGACATTGTCGGGGGATTTCGAGAGCATGAGGTGACTGGAAGGACACTACGCGAGCTCGGCGGTTTACTGCTGGTGCAGCTACGGTGGAGCGGAGCAACGCGAGGTGACTGCTGCATGTGACGCACCGTAGTGCACATCGCGTCCGCACGTATTCACCCTCGTCTCCTCATCGTCCAACGAGGTGGTAAAATTCGCCGGAAGTCTAGTATGTTCATGCTAATCATGGTGTCGGCGATTGAAAGTGTTGAGTACAATGTCGAGATGCTATTTCTTCTACATGCTCGGCGTCAAGTGGCTGGATGCAGTAGCTTCATGACAACGCAGCTGCGGGTCAAAAGCACTTGAGAGAGCACTTCCTACCGTTGCTGCGTGGCATCTATATTGTCTGTTTGTCTGTGCGTATCGTGCGGTGTAATATTGCCGAAGATCAAGAGAGAAGCCAAGATGCGTTTCCTCTGTATCCATGGCATGGGCACATCCGCCGGCATTTTCGAGTCTCAGATCGCTCAGGTTAGGGCTAATCTTCCAGGCCAGCACGAGTTTGTGTTTGTTGATGGCATTGTTGAAAGCCGTCCTATCGAAGGTAAGGGCTCCTCGAGCACGCGATGGGGTCCTGACTGACCATTGCATGTGTACAGGCATCGATGCGTTCTTTCCTGGCCCGTACTATTGCTTCTACGAGCTGCCAACCCCTGACCAGGTTCAGGAAGCCTACGACTTCGTCACGGAGACGATTGAGGAGGAGGGTCCATTTGACGGAATCATCGGCTTCTCACAGGGGGGTGCTTTGGCGTCAAGCTATATTCTGAACGATCTTAGCTCGCCCAAGCCACAGAACCCATTCAAATGTGCGATTTTCTTCTGCGCTAGCATGCCTTTTGACAGAATGTCTCGCACTTTCTGCGTCAACAAGGATGGCACTTGTCGGTTTGCCGATGATGGGCAACCTATGACCGGCTTTGATGTCACTCAATCTATTCCAGAGACAGCCAGCGCAGGCTGGTCAGGCACGTACGATGAGAAGACGGAATTTTTGCACAGATATACCAGCGTCTTCGCCAACCCGCGGAAGACAAAGATCACGATTCCGACGACCCATATTGTTGGAGCATCTGATGCTTACCATGACCAGGGCTGCAGTCTCCGCGATCTTTGCGCAAAACAGGGAAGGCACTTCTTCGAGCACCGAGGTGGACACGAGATTCCGACAGACCGAAACACCACTTCAAAGATGGCCTCTACTATCCAGAACATGCTGCATGATGTTCTTGTTGGTTAAGGCTTAGACCTTGACGTTGCGCTAGCAACCATAGCATGTACTTGAAACGATACACTTTCCACCTGAGCCCAGCCTAGACAGCCCGTGAACCCATCGCTATCATAGCAGGTCCTCTGTTTCCTCCCTTTCCTCCCTTCTAGAAGGCTCTTCGTAGTAGTAGAACTGTGATACTTCTGCCTTTTAGACTCCGCGACGCCGATCGTGATATACAACTCGCATTCTCTAGAGAGGCACCGTGGAGTACATGAGCTTGCATATTGTGCAAACTATAAGCTTGACAAGAAAGCTGTGTAGCCATTTAGGAGCAACTTCTGGAGCTATAGATGCCTTCTTAGCAGGCACAACTCGCGAGTTGTCCCGGAGTAATTGCACAAAATCTATTCTATTGAGTAGTCATGTTGACTCTCACACCCCACTAGCGAGTACAATGCTAGACACAACTAAGCTCTCCCTATCTGCCATGGTCAATCGCTAGCAGCGTGTAACCGGACTAGTACTTGCTTAGGAGTTGTGGTTACAGTATAACTATGTCGGATGGTAGGGTCCGGATCGACGTTTTCGAGCTTATCGAAATTCTGAAGAGTCCTAATCGCCATGAAAGCGGCCTCTGTCAACGCGAATTGTTGTCCCACTGATGTCAGATTAGTATTGCTGCCCAACATTGATTTTGAAGAGCACTCACAGCAAATCCGAGGCCCTCCATTGAAAGGTAAATACTCCCAGCCTCGTTTTCTGCCCTCCCATCGTTCAGGAACAAATTCTTGAGCATCTTCTCCCCAAATATCTTCACGTCGTTGCATGGCAAGGACGTAGTAGTTCACTTCTTGGCCCTTGCGAATATAGACGGGTGCCATGCCATCGTGGCCTCCTCCTCTGGGAAGGGTGGTGTCTTTGGTCGCGCGACGACTATTCATGCTAACATTGGGATAGAGTCTGAGCGTCTCGTTGATGACGTGTTGCAGATAGGTGCAAGCTTTCAATGCTTCGAATGTGACGGGCTTTGGCTTAGACCTGGTTCCGAAGTCGCGAAGGACCGAGTCTCTCAATTTCGTGAAGACTCGTGGATGTCGAGCGAGATTCAAGAACATCCAGCTCATGGTTCCAGCCGTAGTGTCACGACCCGCCAGCAGCACGTTCAGTACTTGGCTGCGTAACTCGATGGGGTCGCGTGTCTCCTTCGTCAATTCGTCGAGGAAGACATATTTTGGCTTTCGGTCCGACGCTTGCTTTTCGACATCACCAACCTGGGTACCGTTGGAAGCAAGGGCCTTGTACACATAGTGATCCATGAACCGATGCACCTCCTTGCACTGCTTGTAGAATGCTGGGGGTGAATATAGGTAATCTATTCTGTGAGCATGGTTCAATTTGGATGTGAATGACTAGTAACAACTTACATCGTTCGAACATGCGAATACGCACCCCAAGAGTCTTGGTCGCCTGGTCGAAACAATCGGCAAAGCGAGTCCAATCGAGCGCCCCCTGTCGGAAGCTTGCTTTGAAGACTCTATTCTCTGGTGTGTCTGGAAGAGCCAATACCTGAGCGAAAACGCTCTCACCGCATAAGAATTCAGTGGCGGCATCCAACACCATTCGCGACAAAAGCGGTTGCATGTTCAAGGTCTCCGTCCAGCCGTCTTTGCCAGTAGGGAAGTGCATGAAGAAGTGCTTGGCATGGAACTCGAGTGAGTCGAGGTCAGCGATCTGGTCTCGAGCAAATTGTGGTCTAAGCATTGCCCTCGAATGCTCCCTTAGCAAATCACATGATTAGCAATAGCTTGAGGGCCGATCGGCTTGAGATTAAGTTCACTCACCAATCTTTCCCATCATTTGTGAAGATGCCATTCCCAAGCAATGGAAAAAAGTTTCCTCTTCTGGTCTGTCCGAGCTCAAAGTCATGGAACTGTGTTGCAAGGACAGCCTGGACGTTCTTGGGGTCCACAGTCGCAAACGCATTCACACCAAGGAAGCTCTGCTCCCATGTAGACACTCCCATCTCTTTGTAAAGCTGATATGTAAAGGGCGGCAGTTGGTAGTCGGCATCCCAGCTGACCAAACGATAAAGGAAGTCGAGACCCAATGGCAGCTTCGTAGGCATCATAGGAGCCGACTTGCATCCCCGTAACGCAGCCTGACGTGCGTGACGACGGTTATCCAACAGCACAAGAAGGAATTTCGTTACTAGGAAAAAAAGGAGAAAACTCGCGCCCAGCGACGTTACGTTACTGAACATGGCTGCGACTAACGATCAACGAGGCGACGGTCAGGATTCAGCTCAGAGCACGGAGTGAGGCACCCAAGCAAGGGCGAAGGCGAGAGCTTATCAACAGCGCAAAGCTTCTGGGTTGGACAGTATGTCCACATGATGTGAAATCATCTCGTCGCAATTCCATGATGCCCGAGCAGTTGCTCGACATGTCTTCGTCGTTCTTCATTGATACGAACAGGGCAAATTGCTGGGGTGGTAGACAGTTCTCAAAGGACGACTCAAATGCAGCAAAAGCATAATAATCCACCGAAGGCGAGCTCACGCGACACGCGTCCCACTCGGCGCATATCGTCTCGGCTAATCTTGCTCAAACTTTCAGCAAATCCCCAGGTTTCCTGGTTCCTCCTCCGATCGAGCCACCATTGTCTTGAAATGGCCCGTAGATGAAGCATTGGAACATTTCGACTTTGGATTGTGCGGAGCCCAGGTGCAGACACGGTGCTTCCAAGCGGCAGTGTATCACACTCCGTTGCCGTGTTTGCCGCCGGAACATGAGCGCGATTCATCTATACAAATGGGTGGTTTCTGGGGACTCAGTAGTGTCACATCAGACTGTACGGGTCTCCTATACCTGCCCTTCCTCGATGCAGATGTTGCGGATCGCGTTGATTAGGCCAGCACAAACCTTTCAGCTGAATTTAGTCAGACGTAAGATCTCAAGCCTCATCAGTCTGTCACAAACAGACATCACCTCACCACGCATCAAGGGAGAGCCTGGAATATTGACTGACCTGAACCTGCGCACCATGCCGGATGTCAGGAATAAAGACAGCCACTACAATGACTGGCCCAATGCAGCTGGAGTAAGCCACTGAAGCCCAAATGGCACCAAAGCATCTAACAATGGATACCAGTTCGACGTGAAGTACGAAGAGCTCGAGCCTAGGGAGCTTCAAGTCAGCGGCACTATCCCAGTGTACTGCGCTGGAACTCTCTACCGCAATGGTGTTGGCCCAGCAGAGTTCACAACAGACAAGAAAACGATCTACAGGACAAACCATTGGTTCGATTGTTTGTCGCAGGTACATCGATTTCAAATCTTGCCACCGAGCTCGGAGAGCGGCAAAGTGAGGGTCATTCACAATTCAAGACGCACGTGTGATGGCCTCGTCGAACGGGTCATGCGCACCGGCAAACGTGACGGATATACCTTTGCCGCCAAGTACGATCCTTGCCAGTCCTTCTTCAAGAAACTCCAATCACTCTTCTCGCCAACGCCTACTGACACAGCCAATTCCATCAATGTCAGTGTTACCCTGTCACCAAACTTTCCTGGTCTGTCAAAGACAGGCGGCCAGAAACAAAAGGCCCACGAAAGTGGACAGATCGCGACGCTCATCAATAAGTCAGACAACTCCATGATGCAAGCTCTTGATCCAGAGACATTAGAGCCCATCGGAATGGCTCGACAGAGCGTTCTCCATCCAGACCTGAAAGGATCTGTTTCGGGAGCCCACGCCAAGGTCTGCCCGAAAACTGGTGACATATACAATTTCAATCTCGATTTTGGAAAGACTGGCTGTTATCGAGCCTTTCACGTTTCAGCTTCCACGGGCAGATGCAGTGTGTTAGCCACTTTCCCATCCGTGCCGGCGTACCTCCATTCATCCTTCCTCACGGAGAATTACTATATTGTATGCGTGTGGAACTCGCACTTCTCGGCAGGCGGAGTGTCTATCCTATGGACCAAAAACTTCTTGGATGCTTTGTCCGATTATGACCCGAAGAAACCAGCAACGTGGTACGTTGTGGACCGCAAGCCAGTGGCAGAAGGTGGAAGGGGCTTGGTAGCCACATTCGAGTCAGACCCGTTCTTTTGCTTTCACACGATCAACGCTTACGAGGAACGCTCTACGTCAGACCCAGACCAAATCGACATCATCGCTGATCTGTGCGCTTATGACAGCTTGGATGTTCTCAAAAGGTTCTACGTCGACAATCTAAGGTCGGACTCTGCCAGTGCCAAGGCATATTCTGATCCTAAATACGACAGTGCCAAAGCATACTTCAGACGTTTCAAGCTTCCAGCCGCAGACAGTTTGAAAGCGACCATCTCCGGTGGTGGACCGAAGCGAAAGAACTCGAAAACTACTGTGGCACCTAAAGTCAAGCAGGCCGAGAATATTTCTCGCGGCTCCAAAGGGTTGGCACCGGAGCTCCCATCGATTAACCACGCCATACGGGGAACCAAATATCGCTACGTTTACGGAGTCACAGACACTGGCAAAAGCACATTTTTCGACGGCATTGTCAAGTACAACGTGCAAACAAACAGAACAGATGCCGTCTGGTCTGAGTTCGGACAATCTGCAGGCGAACCGATCTTCGTCGCAGACCCAAGTGCTGATCCAACCGATGTGGAGCAGGAGGATAATGGCGTGCTGCTCACTGCGGTGTTGGACGGGCCGAACGAGAGGAGCTACCTATTGGTGCTCAACGCCAAGGACCTGACGGAACTAGGAAGAGCTACCATGGTAGATGGCCCAGCACCCATTATTGGCTTTGGCTTTCATGGAGCTCATGTGCGTGACGCTACCATCCTCGACGGCGCATAAATGTGTGCTTGCAAAAGTCAAAACAGACCTCTGCATGAACTTTGTGACGTATCTTTTCTGATAGGACCATCAAATTGCTTGGAAATGTTCCGTAGAAGACTTGCCTCTCTCACGTCTGGCTGTTGGCTTCGGCGAACATTGAGAAGCGGCATAAAGCTGTGATCTACAACAGAGACAGAAGTTTAGTCACTTCAGTAATATCATACATGCGGTGTGGATTCTACCATGGTAGAGCTGTCTCCAAGGCGTGTGGGATAGCTGAGGTAAAGAAAAGTACCAAAATCATCATCACTCATATTGTCGATCCTCTTGACTGGTCACTGAACAACCGCTCCATATCCGCACTAGTATCTTGGTCCAGCAATCGCATCAGAAACCGAACCTTTCTCAACCTGAACCTCAGCAACCGTGACATGATGAACCGAGTTTCCTCCTCGTCTGCGACATAGTCACCGATCCGCACACATGCTGACGGACTCGCATAGATTGATGTGCCCCAAGAGCTGTCCTCATGCATGTTGGCTAGCCATGACAACACGACATCCGACTGGTAGGAGCCAGCATATCCCTCAGCAACCGCGAATTCTGCTTCATTGCGCGCGATGCTTCTCCAGACATGTCCGTATGTGTCCACTATTTGAGCCATCATCGCCATCACAAGCGGCACAGCTTCCTTGTAGCGGCCACACTCACAGTCTAGGGTAGCCTCTGCGTGTTTTACTGCTTCTCTTGTCTGTGCGAAGATGCGACCATGTGTGAACAAGTCGAAGCAGTGAATTGTGTTCTGCTGATGTTGCAGTAATTCTTCTAGAAGAGTTCTGCCTTGTTCGAGGCATTGGCAGGAAAGCGCTGAAGTGTCGTGATATCTTACAAGATCGTCCCAGTCGACATTCTCGAGCTTCTGTGAAGGGGATGCGATAAGAATGGAATCGTAGAACGAAGGCTGCTTAGAAGGTTGGGGGTGGTCATAGACCGAGAAATTTTTGGCAATGTCTGTGAAGGACATAGTCGAGATGCTCGAGGGGACTATCACATCGCCCATGTTGACATAAGACAAGTCTCAGAAATGACACAAGCTGAGCGTTGTTGTTGCCTCGATATGCTCCCGCTTCCTCTGCAAGCTCAATGCTGCGATCATCCCGCGACAAGGACTTCGTAAGTAAATCACGGTTGAGGACCCTCAGTAGGTGTACGCAGCGCATAAACTGCTCCGATCTTCGAACCGATGGAATCATTACAAGGACTGCCTTCAATCACCCGAAAAGAAGATATTGGACTGATAGTCGGTAAAATGCACAAGACGCTTGACCGTTTGAAAACCCGCCGAGTCCGTTCCTTCTCGTTCATTATGGGTCAGGTACATATTCGGTACATTATGAACGCGGCGTACCCGACATGGAAGCGGCTACAAACTAAAGGGCGGTAGCAGAGTTACTCTCCGAAGGAGCTGCACCAAAGAAGTTTTGCTAAGACAAGGATTGTTGTGGAACCTAGTAGTTGTGACGCAGGCATGGAATCTTAGACATAATGAGTCTCTGCGAGCATTAACGAGGCTCTTACCCTGTCTTCCCTGAGCGCCTTTCTCAACTATGCACAATGGTAGCAGAATTCGGCCCAAGATCCATAGTTAGCTTCAAGTTGTCTTGAGTGCAGTAAGGTCATCGGGATATGTACTAGCAGGACCTGACTCGATTTCCCACTTGCTTGATCATGCCAAAGGACTCTCGTAATAGTCGTGATCAATAATTGCGGGATATTGCACCGCGACTTTGGCTGCTCCATGTTGCGACAATATCTTTGCCCCCACATCCAAGGGAGGAATAGCTGCGAGCGGTATGTCGCTGGCCGCGACGACAGTGTGGGCGTCGGGGGGAGTGATTGCTTCTGAGATCTCTAGAGGAGAGCTTGAGCCAGAGGAAGCAGTCGATAGGCCAAGGCTTGAACGAGTGTACGAAGAGTTCATACGGACGAGGGTGGAAGGGCGGGACTCCGGACGGCAGTTCGATTCGACGGCAGCGGACGTGCTTGGCAGCTGTTGGACCTGAGGCGTTTCAGATGTTTGTGCCTTCTCTTTGAGAAGGGCTTGTGCGGTAGGAGCAGGAAAGTTGGAAACCATCTCGGGCAAGCCAATACCGAGCCGTCGCCGATAAGTTGCGATGCCATTCTTGGTATATATCGCATTCCAATCAGTAAACCTCGGGTTCTTGCATCGATATGCAAAATGGATCTGAGAGCGTGGATACACAGTGGCATTCCAGCCGTCTTTGTTGTACCAGCTGCTGCATCCTCCAGACAGCCAGACGCTGCGCTTTAGGCGTGCCTGTATATCATCGGTCCACTGGACTTCCGCTTCCTTCTTCACCTCGCATGCGTCGATATTGCCATTCAATATGTGAGGGATGAAGTGAAGTGCATGTTGTATCATCATCTCCGACGCAAGAATGACACTTGAATGGCCCGTGATGGTGTTGGGGCCGTGGATGATGAAGAAGTTAGGAAAACCATCCATAGCTTGTCCAAGGTAGGCTTGAGGCCCTCCACGTTCCCTCCAGACATCGTGGAGCGAAGCTCCTGCGCGGCCATAGACCTTCAATGGATGGAGCCAATTTCCTGCATCATAACCATTTGCGAAGATAATAATGTCTGCGGGATATTCACATTCGTCGTTTGGGACCAGGCTTTCTGTTTTTGATTGAGCGGGATACATCCTCCCCGGTCCTAGGACGGCGCTATGTTCGCGAAGGCTCGTTAGTGGCAACGTGCTGAGCTCAACTCTGTCATCGTGCAAGCTCCGAAACCAGTTCTCACCCATAACCCGTCGCTTGCAAAAGACTTCATAGTCTGGGGTGAGCTGTTCGTGATACTTTTCGGGAACGGCCGAACGCAGATAGGTGAGGAGCAATTCAGCCTTCTTTTGTCGGTTCAAACGCGCCTTTTCGTCGGTGGAGAATATGGCGTTGAATTCGAGTTCCATAGTTGCAAACACGATTTTCCGCATTATTTTTTGGTATCCAGGAACGGTTTTGCAAAGGCGTGGTATCCATTTGTCCCAGAAGGCTGCGCCATCTGGGTTCATGGTTGGCTCGACCCATGGTGGTGATCTCATAACATTCAACACTGACTTCGCGCCGAAGTCAGGGTTGATCAATGCCGGAACAATCTGACTAGCCGTCGACCCGGATCCAACAACAATGATATCCTTGCCTTTCACGTCGATGACAGGATCCCAGTGAGAGGAATGGACTATCTTCCCCTTGAATGCTTCAGTCCCTGGGATCTTTGGCACGTCCCTGGCTTCTACCAAAGCACCAACACAGCTGAGGATGATCTTTGCTCGAATCTTCTCTGTCGAAATGCAAGTCCCTCCGAGGCTATTACGCTCAGCTGGGGGCAGATCTCCGACGCCTGCGACCAGATGAGCAAGATCAAGTTCCCACTCATTGTCACTCTCAACCCAGCGCACGGCTGAAATCTCCGTATTGAGCTGCAGATTTCCACGAATTCGGAAATTGTCGATGGTGTCCTCGAGATACTGTCGAATCTCATGCCCGGGAGGGTGAAGATCTGTCCAACTCCTCTTCTGAGCAAAGCTGAAAGAATAGCATAAAGCTGGGCTGTAAGCTCGAGGTCAGTGTTCTGTACGATTCGATTGTGGTTGACCACTCACATGTCACCTGCGACGCCGGGATACCGGTTTGAATACCATACACCACCAGCGCCTGCCCGACGCTCAAAGATACGAAACTGGTCGAGCCCCAATTGCTCCTTGAGCTGACATCCAGCTGCGATACCTGACTCACCTGCACCGATGATCACGGCAGGATAGTAGATCAGCTCTTCGTCATTGTAGACCTTGCGGCGAATTGTGTTTATTTCCGACGCCATGACCACATCAGGGTCTCCCGACAGAAATCCTCCCGGTGCAGGACCAGTGGCTGTTGTAATTCGTGCTATGAGTTGTGTATCACTCTGTGCGGTCTGCCCTCTAGCGGTGGCGCAAGCTCAAGGATACTGTGAAGCGGTTAATGGGCCTGGCGTGAAGATACCTGTTGTCTCACTGTTGTTATGTAATGGTTCGATCGCGGTAGCTGTGATAGCGTTGATGTGGCTTGTGGACCAGGACCGACAACGATATGCTCGTCTAGTGATGGACGAAATCCAGTACTTGGGGCTGATCCCAATACGGACAAGCCTCAGGCAACGAACACCAGCATAGCATGGAAGGAAGCGACATCGCTGCCAGAACGACTTCAATCCTGGATCTTATCATCGCAACTACGCAAGCATGGCTCATGATTTGCGCTGTTGGTATCAAGGGGGTGGACAGGCAGACTGAGACTTAGTAAAATGCGCCGAGCCTTTCAAATATCATCTTTGCAAGGAGAATCATTCCGCTGGGCACCAGAGAATATGGTCCGAAAAGAAAGGAGAGTGCTTGACGCTCGTGCAAACAGAAAGCCCTTCCGGAGGACAGGCGTAACCAGGTTACGTGGGGATAGCTTTGACACTTCTACACAGTTTATCAGATATCTTTACAACACTCGCTACACGGCCTTGCTCAAGCTTGTGCTGGTGGATTCAAAATGGTGTGTTGAAATGAGCAAAAACTAATCAGAATGCCAGACTTCTTTCAGCCTAGGGGACAGCGTTTCGACCTTGACCGAGATATCCCGGACTTAGCAGGACAGGTGAGCCTAAGGCACCAGTTGCTTGCCTCAAACAGGCATCACGAGATCAACCATAACGCTGACACGTTGGAAGGTCTACCTCGTCACAGGCGCTAGCACGGGGCTCGGCTTCGCCATTGTCGCCCATCTGTTGAAGCACAACGCTGCGAAGATCATTACCCTTTCTTCACGCAAAGATGCTGCGCTAAAATCAATCGAGTATCTGCGTGGTTGGGGTGACAATTCGAGAGTCACATGGCGAGAATGCAACCTAAGCTCACTAGAACAAGTCGACCGGGTTGCTCAAACAATCTTGAAAGAGGAACCGAGGATTGACGCTGTGAGTTTGCGCAGAAGCAATTGCACGATTGAAAGTTAATTCTCCGTAAATATACTGACAACCCTTGAAATGCAGATGGTCCTCAACGCTGCCATAGGCATTATGCAATCACGCCTAAGTCAGGATGGGATTGACGATCATTTCCAAGTGAATATGCTTTCGCAGCTCCATTTAGCGTTGACGCTGCTGCCAAGGCTCGAAGCCACCAGCGAATTGACCGGGGTACCTGCACGCTTAGTCTTCATGTCCTCGGCGACCCATTGTTATGCACCTGGAAACACCCAATTCAACTCCCTCGAGGAATTGAACAAGGATCTCGGAAAACAGGCACATTATTACCGATCCAAGCTTGCACAGATACTCATTGTGCGTCAGCTGGCTCGTGCATACAACAGAGATTGGGCCGTTGATGCTGATGGAAACTCTGGTACAAACTTTGAGGCTGCCCGTTTGGAGGCCTTGGACAAGAAGGGTCCCTTGACACAGACAGTCAGCGTTAAACGACAGGTCCTCATCAATGCCACGCACCCCGGCGACTACAACAGGACACCCCTGACAGACAATTTGAAGAATGCTTTCGGCATCTTTGGTTGGATCCTTCTATTGGTCCTCGCGCCGTTCATGTCGGATCCTATGACCCAAGGATGCCAGCCAGCATTATTTGCATGCACTCCAAATGCAGAATTACTTAGAGAAAATCCCCATGGATCTTACATCGTACCCTTCAAAAGAGTTGTTCAGCCTAGTCAGCCAGGTAGGGACGATAACGGGCTGGGCGAGAATGTCTGGAGGTTGAGCAATCGTCTTCTCAAGGAGAAATTACAGAAGACGGCCTGATCGGCTCCAAGGACTGAGCGTCGCGTTGGTGGGTGTTGTGTCCATAGAGCGATGGTGCGACACGGTTAGGCGGTGTTGGTACGCGTAGATGATACTTTCAACCGGCTATGTTTGCTGTGGTTTGTACTGTGTGGGGATCTGGAAGCAACTGGTTCTGGTTGCATACGACTTGCATCTCTGCAGTGTAAAAGCAAGCCGGAAGGTTAAGCCTTACACACACGCTACACGCTAGAAAAATCCTTGCCCACCGTGAACCATCAACGCTACACCCAAATTACACTGATATCTAAGTAGCGCATAAACGTGCGATTACTAATGACGCGTACGTACTCGTAGGATCGTCTACAAGCTCTGCGTAATAGTAGTTCAGCAGAGTTACTGGCTTAGGCAGGGTTCACGCAGCAGAGCAGCGAGTTACTACGTTGGTAGCTTGCGAAAATGTGCCGATGGGTGTCTTCGGCACGTTTCTTGCCCAAGCAGCGCAATTCTGCTGAACCAGGCAATTTTGCAAATATGTGCCGATGGTATTTCGCACCTAATACATTTACTAGTAACGGGCGAATAGAGCGCTGGTGTCTCATACACACGAGTCCCATTCGCAGTACTAACCTACCACGCCAGAGGAAGAATTGGGATTAAGATCTGATGGTCTAAGATACTAGCTCGATCTTTTACCCACACCAGAATTGCCATAACAAGTAGCTGGTATTGAGGTTTGCGCTACATGATGTCCATACTTTGGAGTATGGACAACGTTGGGTTGTCGTCGTTCGTCATTGGCTAACACGACTCTGCAATTCCTGCCAGACTTTGACGTCGCGCTCAATGTTGCTCGTTGTGCTGCATGCTCCAGTCTCTTGAATTCAGGTACCATCCCTAAGCTGGTTAAAATCTCAACACACGGCTCAGAGCGTTTCTCTCTATCCTGGGGTACAAAGTTTACCGGGGTGCATCCCACTGTAACCAGAAATTAAAGCTACCAGTAATCTTTTCTCCGCCTGAGGGAGTAAAGTATGCAAAACTCTGGCCTTACACGGATTGCCTGTCCAACAGCCGAACGTTAGGCGTGTCCACAGACGGGCGCCTGTGCAAGTGCCTGGAATTACGTAGTTCTGATATACTCGCATGGTGTCATGGTACTGCGTCTCACCGCCGTCTATTACTCTTCTCTCGACAATGAGGACGACAATACAAGCAGGCCCAAGTGATAACGACAGCAACGGCGGCGGTGGGGACGATGCCTTCGTTTCCGTGCGCTCCCGAGCCAGTAGTGCTTTGGGGCCGAAGGTTTAGATGGAAGAACGGCCAACGTCACTGCTTATAGGCCACCTTGTCCCAGTGCTTAGCGGCTGAGTATGACGCCATTACGCGAACTACTGAAGCCGGTGGACGGCCAACGTGGGCACTAGACTAGAGCATTATGCATGTTAGACGATCGCTCTTGGCCACAGCTCGATCTGGGGGGGTGGATATTCACAAAGTAACCTTAGCGAAGACGTGCACCGTGGCGTACAAGCATGACGGCGGAAGCAAGGGAGATACATCACTTATAGGTACGTGTAAGCTTCTAGCAACTCGACTGGGACCATTTTTGCCCCACACGGCCACATGCCGATCAAGCACTTTCTGGCTGTAGTTTTCGCCGTAGCACCAAACACCTTGCTTGCTCTCCCTGTAGCGGCACAGTCTTTCATAGCCAATTATTCGGCGCTGGCGATCATCGTTCTCCTTGTCTGGTGGAAGACCTATGGTAGAAAGTAATTGGCTTCGGTTTGAAAGCACATCTGATGATGGTAGAAATCTACTCGCAAAGACAACGATTGTGGATGAAGTCGCAGCCGCAAAATAGACACAACGCTGTGGACATTGACTTCCTGCTTGTCACCGAGCTTACATGCCTTTCGCGGTGGTCATCAACAGTCGTATCTCCTCTCGCATTTGGTCCAGCTCAGTGCCTACAGTATCCAGCATATTAGACAGTGAACCATCAGCTTTGGTTTTGATGTTTACGGTAGTCGGATCGCTGGTCATGTTCTCGGCCCTCCCAGTCAATGATCCTCTGCTGTCAATGTACAACTTCGTCCATGCAGATTTGATTGACTGCAGTTGGGTAAGATGAAAGTCGATGGTCGCAAGACTCTTCACTGCTTTGAGACGGCGGACATGTTCTGTTGGTGATTGGACGGAAGGGGTCTCTTGCTGGAGGTTATCGCTGTGTCTGAGACCGCCTCGAGCCGTCCCATCGTTTGTCTCTGCTAAATCTTCACTTGCGTCGCAAGCTTTCCTCTTGCTAGTTTGTGCAGACATGGAATGGTCCCAGGAAACACTGGATCGTGTCATCGCCGGCTTGCGTGGACCAAATGTGGTTTCTGCTCTCATACTCGATGCTGACGCATTCTGTTGTTGCGGCGGGCTGTTCTCGTACGACTGAAAACATGCTCTATTCGCCGCATGCGCTAATTTCGTCTCTGATGGAGATCTTGGTGTGAGCGTCGTCTTATTCAGACTTACCAATGCCGCATAAGTGTCGAGGACTAAGCCCAGGGTCATGAAAGACATGATGATCGTTTGGAGAGAGCTCTTGCCGTGCAATGGTACGTGATGGCTTGCGTCCTCCACCACACAGTTCATAACTGCGCATCTGTAGAATTCCTGCACATCGTTTTGTATTTTCGCGACCAAGTCATCCGAAGCTTCCTCACCCGAGACACAGGTCTTGCACAATGTTGCCCAGCTTGTTTTAAAGTCGAAGAAGAGGCTTGCGATACGTTCAGTATGGTCCAGGCAAGTTGAGACAGTGTCTTGCACAGTCTGATGTTTATCACCGTCTTGACTTGCCTGTTCCGTGGTGTGGTTAAACTCTCTGGCGCGCTGATTTCTCACCACGAGAACCGGAGATCCAGCTTGGCCGATCGCGCCTCGGGGGGACATGGACGACAGCTTGTTGGTATTCCTCTGGAGTCCGGAAGAAGATTGAGACGCGAATGCTTGAAGAAAGCTCATGCCCCGTGCTTCGATCCCGCTGTCATCGCTCAGCGCACCAATATATTGCGTACTGGAAAGCTCCGGCAGCGGAGGAGCTGGCTGGTGAGACGACCTTTGGCCGTCGTGCCTTTGAGCATGGAGCAGATGTTAGCCGGCACCATTCCATTCGGCAGCTTTGCCAGGTGGTGAAGTACGTACGCCGCTGCTTCAGCTTGCGATGAATACGCCGCCTGGACACCTACCCAGCTGTTGCAGGGCGTTTGTAGGTCGGCGAAGTAGATGGGTGCCATGAGCTCGTCACAACCAGACCCACCGTTCTGCAAGTGATTGTACTCATGATTCTCGAAGCTGTAGTGAAGCATTGGTCCAGAATCCATGATTCGCTTCGCTTCCCGCGATTACCGCAACGTTGAAGGTTGACCTGATGTGCGGGCATTAAAACGAGTGACCTAGATGAGCGACAATTTGATCCGTGAGCCCTCGGACCTTTTTCAGAGGGACAAGGAAGCATACTGTAGACAGCTCTGTGAATATCCCCCGCCAGTGTTACCAAATATAAGCTGCCAACGTCGAACCAAGTAAGTCGGTGATTGGCTCCAACGAGCATAACTGAGGCTCCTCTAACATCTCGGCTAAGTCTTGTCGTGGATACAAAGCGGTGCAGGGCGCATGCTTGCGTATGCAGCTGGATCTGCCCGTCGCTTCGAAGCGCGTGGTTTCATTGTTGTTGCTTGAGGTTGGGTCAGGTCACTAGCGTCGATTGAGTTTCCCCACCAGATATCTGTAAATGGTGACATAACGCGCCGACGACCATTCGATGGTCCCCACTTTCTTCCATCGCTGACTGATGATAGCGCTAGCGAACCTTTCCGTACGAAGGAGCTGTACTCGTAAACCAATGGCGCGTAATTTTCCATGGTTCAGCGAAACCGCATTTCTAAAGGTTGATTCTAGTAAAGGCGGATTGCCTGGAAGCTTGGAACTATCTGCATATCCGCTCCAAGTGGCTTTGCGGCTGAATGCCATGCGCTATCGACATACAGGAAGCGCCGCCTTGTGCGTCTCCTTGTCGTGCTGGCAGGAAGTCGGCCTATTTGATAAACCTTACGCTTAAGGCCTGCACCATCCTGACTCGCAGATCAATCAACTGATCCAGTCAGCCCACACTTGTGTAGAAAGATGACCTGAAGTAGATGACATCCTTCAATAGGTACCTGGCTGGCCTGGCCTCAAATTTGATCTCGATCTCGTGCATATTGCTGTCAGGCTGCTCATGTAACAGTTTCAAACCACTGTGAACGTGTATATAGCTTCTTGTGCTCTGTTATCTTTGTAGATGCCCACTGCTCCATGAATTTGACAGCGACTTGTTAAACTTTGGGTATTTTTCCGCCAGGTGTCAAGCAGGTTCAGTGTACTTGTGCAATCTGGTCCGTGGGGTGCAAGGTGTAAAAGGACGTGCTCGGCTGCCCCAGATACCACCGCAACTTAGCACTGTGACCGAAGATTAGGTTGAGGGAAAGCTTTGCTCGGCTGGCACGATACTAAACCTTGATCGAGTCGGGGCAACCCCCCACTAACGACCGTAAAATGGACAAACCGCCAGGCCAAGCATACCAAGGCCACAGAGAAGCATGTGACGAATGCCATCAGCGCAAAGTTCGGTGCATTCCATCACATGGAGCGTGCAGCAACTGTATTTCTGCTGGAACAACCTGCAAGTATAGCCCAAAGATCCCCGCCGGCAGACCAAGAAAGAAGAAGACACCAGCGTCGAGATCCTCGGAGGGCAGCAAGAAGCACGGCCAGAAACTACCCCCACGAACCAAAAGCACACCTGCTGAGCCGACGCAAGTCGACAGTTTGGTCGACGTTACACAAAATGCTGGGGCCACGACCGGTGTCAGCAACGTTGCACCCTTCCCTTCCTTTCCTATATTACGCCACGGGCAACTGACGCCTCAAGAGAAGTAAGTGTCGCTCACTTGCTCTGCATGTCACGAGGCTGATTCGTAGCAAGTAGGTTCGATGCGAACATGTTCTTGACTGGACTGCAGACCAACGGAGACCAACCGCATACGCTGGACGATCTGGACCCAGACTTCTTTAATTCAGTCCTCGACAACGACAATATGGAATTTGATTTTGAGCATGACGGGTCTTTTTGGCCCGGAAGTCCTGCAGTCTCAGTTACTCGCCTTGGCAGTGTCTCCTCAACACAAAGCTTTATACCACCATACTCTGGGAGCATAGCGACAGAGAGGAAAGATCAAACCGTTGCCCCAGTGCTTCCACCGGAAATGTTCAATGTACTGATGGAGCTTGTTATTGCGCTTCGTACATCATCGGCAAACCTCAAATCACAAGTCGGCACGAACGAGGACGCGTGGCTGCGTGACGACAATGCGGTCTTCGTCTCTTTAAATTCGTTGTGCGGTGTGGTCGAGCAAATTGTGACTGACCTGCAGAGATGTGAGGTCAATCTCTCGGAGGGTAAAGTGTTTCAGGTTCTCTCACAAGCCCAGATGGGATTCTATTTTACCCAGGAAGCTTGCAATCACATCGTCGATGCACTACACAGCGCAGTTTCCAAGGCAAAGTCGATGCATTTCTGCGAATCGAGCCGTCAGCAAGACGACGGTTCCAAGCAATCATGGCAGGGACTCGTCACCGTCACCTCACAGCATGATCACTCAACACTGGCCTTGTCTCCGGACGCGAAGGACGACAAGGTTGACCTCGTTGATGTGCTAGCAGAACGATTGCAGCATACGGTCCATCTCACAGCATCGAGCTTTCAGGTTGGGAGACTTCTCACGCTGCTTGAGCGCATCATTGAATTCATTCAGACAAAATCCGAAGCGGATAAGTTCTCGATGTCGTCATTCTCGGTGCTCGATATGAAGACCAATTGCATCAAACTACGATCTTTGATGCATGTAATGCAAATGATGATTGACGCGTTGAAGGTACCGATGCGGTATTGAACCTGGACAAGGAAGGCATAGGTACCATGTGGGAATAGCTTTTGTTTCGGTACGAGGCCAGGATAGGCGCTTACAAATCTTGGAAGCCGCATTTCTTCAATTACTGTAGGTGTTTAAGTTCTGGAAGGTCTGTCACGGCACCGGCAACTGGAGTCCAAGGGTGCATCTATCAAAACCTTAACTGGTTCCAAACACAGAGCTGATTTCGTCTAGTCAGCGCCTAAAGGCGCCACCATGCAAATAGAATGAGCTCTCACGTACAGGGCCCAGCGAGTACCTAGGTAACGAACAAACAACCATAAGTTGAGGTATTTAGTAGGCGTGGTGGGAAATGGCATGTTTTTTTCCCGATAGACTTCTATGGTAGGTTTTACCTACAGTCAGGGCTTAAAATGAGCTGAAGCTAGGACCTTTCAGCCATTACAGCTACCTACCTAGCTTAGACGACGATACTCCTTATAATAGTTGTTTGCACCACCCGTTGTTCCACCACGCATTTGTTATTTATTATCGAAGCCCTGCAGTCCAGCCGATTTGAGTGAATTTGTATGTGAAGAGATGTGCACGGGAGGCCCGCGGGGCGGGTCATCCCGCGTTCGGGGCGCGCCATCTAGCACAAAAGGGCCTGTCGTGACGCTCATGACGTTCGGGATGCCGCCGATTGCTGCATTAACCCGATGCTAAACCTGAACCATTGGTGGTTGTTACCCACGCAGCAGGCGCACACGAGCGATCAGAGACGGTCTCATTCGCTGACATGAGTGTGCTGAAAGTGGCTGACAAACAAGATATGCACGAACACCAGAGAATCATGCTGCTACAATGGTTGCAAGACTCGACGACTTGCGCAGAGACCACTCTCATCATGACCATGGAGGCCTCGAACTGTTAGTAGGACTCGGCATCCATGGGAACGGTTTAGTCCGCTTCGCAGCCGATTCACCCCCTGTGAACGCCCAGTCTTGACTTATGAATACATCTCAGATTTTCAGCAAACGATTCGACATTGCGAGTTCCTTCTAGCCGCTCTCGTCCTCAAACAATCTCAGTGCGAAGAACCACAGTGGGGCATCTCGTCACACTTCTCAACGTCTGTGCCATCGTGCTTCACGAAGGCCACACGAACGCCCTCTTCAGGTGTAGCTACGATGCCATATTTCAGTATAGGGTCTTCCTTGCCCCTGGGATTCAGGTCATCGATTCTCTCGTAGGTTTGTAGCAGTCTTACTATGGTGTACCCGATTTCTGTAACGGCAAAGTTTTGCCCAATGCAGATTCGAGGGCCACCTGAAAAGGGGATCAACTGCCACACTTTGGGCTGCCATACGTCCCAGCGTTCTGGAGACCAAATCCGAGGATCTGGAAAACCGAGACCCTCGTCGGGATACAGGTCTCGTCGACGGTGCATTAAAAGTGCGGAGTATAGCACGGGTGTGTCTTTGAGCACAGCAATTGGCGACTTGCCATCTGGACCACCGCCCCTTGGTAGAGTGGTATCACGGAGCGCTTGTCGAGTAGCGAATGGCATTGTTGCATACAGTCGCAGTGTCTCATTGATGCAATTGGACAGGTACTTCATCTGCTTGATCTCCGTATACGTCGGCAGCCGGGTAGGAGCGGTGGTTCCCAAGGCTTCATAAATTTGTTCGCGAAGCTTCTTGACAACGTGCGGATTCCGCGAGAGCTCAAAGACAAGCCATGTGAGTGCAGATGCGGTCGTATCGCTTCCCGCGAAAAGCACTGACGTGAGCTGATCTCGGATGTCTTTGGCGTTGTCAGTATAGGCGACCAGCGCATGCAATAGCGTGTTGCGCTCATCCGCAGCATTCTTGCTAAACATCATGTCGCCTGACTTATCTAGCAGCATGGCATGTTCGATGGAAGGCCTGATATAGCTCTCGACGACTCTAATACCTTCATTGTAGGTCTTGCGTGGGATGAACGATCCGAGAGGTCCTGCTCGCATGATGACTGACTGGGTCTTTTGGACCCTGTTGAAGGCGTCTGTGAAGTGATTGCTCTCATCGTCCAGCGTACCAAATCCAGTTCCGAGAAGAAATTCCGATACATTGTCGAGCGTGTACCGGAAAATAAGATCGTCTACCTCAAGAGGTTCGCCATTACCCAGATACGAAAACAGCTTTTGTGCGTTCCTTTCGAACAAGTCCAGATTAGTCACTCGTTCACGCATGAAAAGTGGTCTCATGGCTTGCCGAGCAGATTGCCATTTGGGTCCGTCCGTGGCTAGGATACCATCGCCAAGAAAGTGTTTGAATGCTTCGTGCCTAGAGGTGTATTAGCAATTGTCAAGATGGGAACATTTGGCTCTACCTACAAATCCTTGCCTTTGCCCCAAGAAACAAAGTCACCTGCCAGCATATGCTTCACGTTCTCGGGATCTGCAGTAATGATATACCGCCTACCGCCCATGACATATGTCTCAGCGGTATAGTTGGCTTGGTCTGTACAGCCGTTCCTTGCGAAAATGTCCTCCCACCACTCCAAACATTGATGGGCTCTCCATGTTCTGATCGACTCATAGAAGAAGCCAAGCCCTAGCATACCAGGTCAGCGGACGTGTCTGAATGGGTCCTCTTGTCAAACTCACCTAGCGGTCCTGGAATCCGAATGCTGGGCGCAGAGAGACCCAAAGAGGCCACCCTCCTCCGTGCTCGCCATCTATCGATGTACAAGAGAAGCACGAACGCCACATAGAAGGCGAGAGGCAACAGCAGGAAGGAAGTAGCTTTGGCCATGATGACGGGGCGACGGACTATCGAACAGATGTTGGAGATCTCTATTCGTGAAGTACGAAAACCTAGAATAAGCTCAAGATTCCTGCTGTTTCTATGCTCAAGATCTCACTCTCTCACTGCAACCATGCTGTCGGAGCAATTGGCAACGGAAGCAACTTTTCACGCCGATAATATGCTCTTACCTGACCCCACAATATACCACAAAGGTGTTCATCTAGTGACGGTTTAGAAGAGTACGATAAATCCGCCGAGCATGGTCAACGACCTTTGGCCACGTGCCAAGTGGCTACTACCCTGACAGGATTTGATGGACGGCCCGGTCAGAAATGTGAAACATTCTATCTGGCTACAGAATCACAGATCATAAGTTAGTTGGCTCACTCTTCCAGGGTACTTTGGAGAATTGACGACTGGACATTGTTCTGCATAGTCTGACGATGGAGCTACTCACTAGCATCGATGTGATGCAGAACTCTTCGTCCTTCTCGTTAACGAACACCGTTCCTGAGCCAGTGTGGCAGCAGAGCAGATATGCGGTGCTCTTAAGCACGATTGTTATCTTTGTCGTCTCTCTCTGTTTTGTTCAGATCATGTCTCGCCTCAAATCGATGTCAACGTCGACGCCAGTCAGAGCTAAACCCACGATCGTACGTGAATCAGCCTTCAGACCAGACATGAAGAGCGCAGACGCCAGACATCTGCGCAGCCAAATCGAGGGCACATGGGAATTGGTCTCCTACCAACTGGCACTTCTCGGCCCAGTGACAATCTCGAAGTATCCGCTTGGTGCGGACGCACGAGGGACTTTGATCTATACATCGAACGGGTATATGGCAGTCCAGATAATGAAGCCCGGAGCGCCACCTTTCAAAAGCCCAAATCCACATTGGGGATCTTCAAAAGAGAACAGCAGAGCCGCATCTCACTACATGGCATACGGTGGGCGTTTTCGGATTGGTCGCGTACCGGATGACACCCTCGTGATCGAGCACGCTGTGGACTACACGCTCTATCCGAACTGGTTTGGACAAGGTCAGATACGCCTTTGTGAATTGGAAGGAGACAAACTTGTCTTACGCCCATACAGCTTACCTACAGTTCTGGTAAGTGAATGTTATCTGTAATGAGAGCAGACTTTTAGTGTTCGAAGCTAACCACTACTTCATTGGACAGGGTGTGCGTTCAGAGGCTTCGTTGACATGGCGAAGGTTGAAATGATGCTGGTAATTGTCAACGTAGGGTCAAAGAAGGGCATTTGAAACAGCGCGGATCTGGCACAAGCTTACCAGGCGGTGGCGAAAGCTTTTTGCATCGTGATTGTATTTAGTATTGGGACCGATAAGACTGTTGATTGAAACGCCTGTATTCCCTCTTCCCTTGCAAGTACTGCGTGATAACGTATGGCATCTCTAAGCTATTGAGCTTTCCAAAGAATGCTCATTCTCCCTCTCATTGATGCGTGGATAACGCACTAGCGAAGAGGCACTTCACCTTGAATCTTTTGACTAGGCCTGAATACGTCGCGTTCAGACCGCTCTTCGAGTTTCTGTGGTAAATTACAAAATGCTGCAGGTGAATTGTGATTGGTGGACATACTAGAAGACAAGTCACCAAGACACTCCAGTTTCGAAGGATGCACGAGGCAGGTAATACATCCATGCCAACGGTTCCGTTGGGAGCAGGAGGTAAGTCATCTCTGCTGGTGTACTAGATAATACCCAGGGTTGGTGGGCACGAACTAGTAAGGATGAACGCGTATCGCGAATGGAGGGTAGCCTCACCAACTCACGTGACGATGGCCAATCTTGCTTGAGTTGGCGTCTTGGCGCGTAGGGAACAACTCTAGCGTTTTCAGTCTCACATCGTTCAGCATCTTCCAAACCTTGGGATGTAGTGTTGGATGCGTTCTCAGCATGCCAGCGCGTCGGCTATCGCGGTTGCGCAAGTACCGACTTGATTGAACGGTTAAACGCCCAGTCTAGCAAGCCATTAGAAGCTTTGCCTCATGCATTGTCATTAATCCGCCGAAAATGCACCGGTGACTGACTTACCTGCCACAGGTATGTAAGATCGCCAAGTACCCCCCTCGGACCTCTGGACAGCTCGGCAGAATAAAGATGCTTGTCCAACCTATCGTGTATTGTGCATGGCATGGCGTGTCAGGCGTCGGAGTCGCGCCTTAGACACGTTAAAGCTGACCTTATTCACTCTGATATATGGTCTACGTCCTTGATCATTCATTGAACTCTCAGTCCAGCCTTTGCCATCATCGAATCCAAAAGTACTTTTTCCAAGTCGATTCATTTCCTTCGTTCAGACGCTCTTCGGGATGGCTTCCATCCGGGACACCCCAGCGGGCGAGTTTCTACGATTCGTAGGCTTCAAGGCGCGTCTGCGCTTCCCAGAAGAAATACCTGGAAAGATCCTTCCATCTCCTAGACCGAACGACCTGGAGAAGCAAGCAAGGGGATCAGGATCGGATTCAGATAGCTCAGATGCAACTCTCACGAATGGGACCGCAATCGATGGCCTGAACACGGTGCCCAAGGAGGAGCTTGTGAACAACGAATCTGCAGATATGAGTAACATCATTACGAAGACAGAAAAGAAGGACCCAGAAATCACCTTGGTAGATTGGTACGACAACGGGGACATGGCAAACCCTCGAAACTGGTCAGCAGGAAGGAAAGCGTGGGTGACATTGGCTATCTGGTACGCAAGCGCTGTCGGTCCTCGTATTCGCAAACTGATCCGTGGTTAGCTTGTACACTTTCGTCGTGTATTGCGCATCCGCTATCTTTGTACCTGCCGATCAGTAAGTTACAAACCGTGGACCTCGAATGTGTTCTGACAGCGGCAGATGGGTCATGATGAGGTTCGGTGTTTCGCAGGAGCTGGCAAGCCTGGGTTTGTCTATGTATGTGGCAGGCTGTAAGCAAACCGATACCCAAACCGCGTGTGTTCCAACTAATGTTATCGCAGATGGCCTTGGTCCTATGCTGTTTTCGCCCATTAGTGAGATCGGATACATCGGCCGCAACCCTCCATATATCGTCTCTTTCGTGCTGTTCTTCGTCGTCTCGATCCTCACGGCTACCGTTGGAGATCGATCCTTCGCGGGCCTGATCGTCCTGCGATTTTTGCAAGGCTTTTACGGCAGCCCGATCCTAGCTTCCGGTGGTGCTAGTTTGGAAGATATCTACGACTGGTCGTCAGTCCCGTACGCATTCATTTTCTGGATTGCAGCCATGTATTGCGGACCTGCACTTGGCCCTCTGCTATCGGCTTACGCAGTCCCACACGACTGGCGCTGGCCTCTCTGGGAGATCGTCATCATGGCAGGACCGGTCCTGCTGGTATTTCTTCCCTTCCTACCCGAGACTTCTGCGCCAAAGATCCTCTATCAACGAGCAGTGCGGATTCGAAAGCAAACAGGCAACAGCAACTTCCGATCAAAGACAGAGCTGAAAAAACTGAAGCCGATGGAGATTATTGTTGACGCAATGATCAAGCCACTTCAGATCGCGATCCTCGACCCAGCGATCGGCTTTGTCTGTGTCTATGGGGCGCTGCTGTACGCAACTTACTACAGCTTCTTCGAGGCCTTCCCAATTGTCTATATTGGCACTTACGGCATGACGCTCGGCTCTTTCGGCCTCATCTTCCTATGCGTTGTCGTTGGCTGCGTCATCTTCGCATCAGCCTACGCTCTATACCTCTATCTCGTCTTCGGCCCAAAATCACGCCGCGGAGAATTGACACAAGAAGCACGACTCCGTCCCGCGCTGCCAGCCGTGTTCCTACTGCCTGTGGGCCTCTTCCTGTTCGCTTGGTCAGCTCGGTCGAACGTCCACTGGATCGTTCCTACCATCGGCATAGCAATATATTCTGGAACATCCTTTGTGATATTCCAATGTATAGTATGCTATGTCTCGCTGAGCTATCCGGACTATGTCGCGAGCTTGTTCGCAGCGAACGATTTTTGCCGTTCCATGCTTGCAGCGGGTTTCGTGATGTTCTCGCGGGCCATGTATATCGAGCTGGGAATTGCGAAGGGCGTCACTGTTCTCGGAGGTCTGTCAGTGATGGGAGTGCTTGGGATGCTCGTGCTATACTATTATGGTGACAAGTTGAGAGCCAGGAGCAAGTTTGCAGTGTCCTGAGACCTTATCATCTGCCGACCACAATCAACATACACGGTGGCGTGGGGTCTGTACACGTTCAAGGCTGCATTTGAAGGATAAGATCTGGGCGTAGGTTACGAGTTAACATTCGACCGAGACTGTAGGGCGTCATCCATAACGGTGATAGGAGTACAATTCAAGCATCTTAGATTCTACAGTATGTAGCATGAGAGCCGCCTTCCCGAAGCTCGGTCTCCAAAAGGTTTCATGTCTTTCCAGTTTAGTTAGTCCCCGAGGTTGTCACTAAACGGGTTAGAGGTATTGGACCCAGGAACATCAGCATGTCTATCATCAAGTACTTTCGGTAATCTCACGGGCTCGCTATGCGGAAATGAGCGAACGTGAGTGTGTCACTACATGGCGTGTACCTCGTAAGGGAAACCATGAATTAATGGCCGACTCGTTGTACATGTCACCGTTTACCGCCATCCGATACAGCGAATAAAGCATCGGGAGCGTTGTTCCTGTCGGACGCTTCCAATCTGTCGATCATTCTTAACAAGCAGCAGTCGGATCGGGAATGTAGAAATTCAATTTGCCTGAAAGAGCCCCTAGCCTTCTGCTATATACTATGGACTGAGGCGGCTGGATTATGCTTCTTTCACTAACTATCCGGAAGCCACCTATGGACGATCTTCGGGCGTTCCCATTATACATCTGTGGTACGTAAACATGCAGTGCTCTCTTCGCACGTTGTTCGAAGCAAACAGGCAAAGTATCTTGTCCACTTTGAACATCCTGACTTTCAGCATTACACCACCCCGAGACAGAATCGACCATTGGAGAGCCTATGTGACAAGACCATAGCATATGCCACGCAAGCAAAGCCATTAGCATACCATAGCGGAATCAGAGGCTGGTAGTAACCGATCTTCAGATATTTCCAGCCTCCAATAAACCCCATGACAGCAAGGGACCAGAATACCAGCTCTTCTTCGAGAGAGCCCGGACCTTTGTTCCCCGCCCATCGCCAGTTCAACGCCGCTGTATAGCACAGTGGTCAATTGTACCGTCCCAAAGAGGCTTTGAGCTTGGCATGCCCGATCTGGTGTCGTACCTGCGATAAAAAAGGTGCAGTTGGCATAGTTCCATACTCCTGAGGAACCATGTTTAGCGAGCTTGTTTTCGGGCTTCTCAGGGATGACGTCTAGAGCACGGTAGAAATAATCGTAACCGTACTTCGTGTGGCCGGGTATGGATACCTGGGGCGGTCATCGGTCAGAATACCATTGCGGCTGTCCTACAGAAAGGGAGAGACCCTACAAGATGGGTGATCGCGGCAAGCTGGAACATGCCCTCGACGGTAAAAGGGTCGGTCAGTGCTGCGATATCCATGGTGGTGGAACAAAAGAGGGTCGAAACAGTCATAGAAGGAGGTAAGGCACAGTGTTCGACGGAGCGAGGCAGATCGGGACGTCCACGTGTATTAGTGTTCTGTAGCCGTTACCAATAGCCTTCTACGAGAGCATCATCGCTCAGTTTGCATTGTTGATGCGCTCTTCAAGCGACCTACCACAACTTTCAAGTTGGGCTCACAGAATCTGCCGGCCGAATGATGTGGTCAGGCATCTGGCTCGTGAGTGAGTGGTCAAAGCACGCTTGACAATTATTGCTCGGCGTATTTCAGGGGGTGATGTGATTGGATAGCAAGAGGCTGTGAGATTAATTGCACCGAGCGATTCAAAGCTGCACTATCTGGGAAAACGAGCAGAGTCCTCGTCGCTCTTGGCCGTTCATCGGAACGAAAGTTCATCTTCAATAGCAGTGCGGCGAGAAGAGATGTTCGGAGGAGTTCGTATTCGCTAATTACGCGTCGTCGCGCCTCTGGCACTTGCAGCTTCGCGTGCAGTGTTAATATGCGCCTGGATCGGCTTGCAGGCTGAAATCTAGGAGTTCATGCTTGAGCTGAGCGGGGTGAGTCACCAGCGCTTGACCTGGGATACTGTAGTTACGAGCGCGCGGCGGTTGTCCGTCGGCTTGGCATCAAGGCAATTTGCACGCTGTGGCGGCTGCCTACCGTAGCATGCAGCAATGGTGGACGCTTCTCTCTCGCTTACTTCCCGCAAGACGGCTATGTACGTGTCGGAGTCACGGAAAACGTATTGTATGTTTTAGGTGCTGTAGCCATCGGCAATTGAATCATAGCCGCTAGTGTATCATATGAGGCTCTTACAGCTATCGATCTTGCGATCTTCCTCTAGGTACAGTAGCCGGATCTGAAGGGTTGGTATCCTAACGCTAAGGCACAAGCCTGTGGTCCAATGAATCCGAACGTGCACGATGCCCATCTCAGTTCATAGTGTCTGCCGGGTGGCCACTGTAACGGCATGCCGGTTTTACGGTATCCTCGTTCCTGAAAGTAGTGTTTAAATTCCCTAGTGTCGACATTGTTGGCATCCTGCTCGGTAATAAGAATCAAATCAAGCTCCAGTTAGATACTTTGTGCGTAACGGAAATGATCTCCGCGACAAATCAAACACCTTTGCAGCGTACGATAAGCAGCACAAGCCAAGCTCATACTAAGCATATCCCCGGCATCATCGGCTTGTGCGAACGGATACCTTGGGTGACGTAGATGCTGCCGAGGCAGGCGTGCCAAATGCAGTGACAACCTCAGTGCGTCGCTCTTTACTGGAGCGATCACTTACAGCCTGAGACATTGTTGCCTTAGCCGGATTTATGGAAGGCAAACGATGGAGCTGCGTTCGTCCCGGTGTCCGGAATTTTCCTGGCAACAATGTTCTGCATCTTGACTTGCCCTTCCCGGGCCTGACAAACCCAAAAACGGTTGAGAACCCAACTTTGAAAGGACCGACTTCGTACCCCTCGACTTTTTGGTACAAAGCATGTCGATAACTCTGGAGTAGCTGGAGTAGCTGGAGTCGCTCGGGCAATACTTTGTCATCCATCATCCTTGAATCCAGAACTATCATGTCGAAGCGCTAGAAATGCACTTAACACAAATCACCTTCAGCCAGGAGGGCAGCGCTGGGCTTCGGCACCGCAACACATCACCACTTACTATGGACCATACAACCTTAGCCATGGTCCTTTGGCTGCACACGATGATGGCGGCGAGAACACTAAAAGAGTAACTCGGCAGAACATCCCTCGTCTCTGCCTCCAAAGGGCTGATATGATCTAGGCACTGTAGCCATCCCTGATGTAGACATGCACAAACCACTCAAGTAATGACTGCGTGGCAACTTGGCCTTCGGGTTAATACGAGGAGGAGACGGCGACTGTGTCGCTCGCTTACCCCCGCAAAACATCGCTAGAACGGACCAAAACGTTCTGCCTCTGCATAACATACGCATAATTATTGATGCCTCGGCGGCGATGCGCTTTACGACATTATGATTGGCGGTAGGGCATTGCCGCTTCCTGTAGACAGCTTGTACTCTTTCACGCTAAGAAGGTGCCTACAAGGACAAGGTGGCTGACCCAAGCTCTCGTAGGGACTTGCTTGACCATACAGGGAACGCCTTGGCCTTAGCCTACTTCAACGATGCAGGTTACTACCTGAGATCGAAACATCTTTACCTTTCCGAGCAGTCTCTCTACCTATCATCTGACTTTTTCATGATCATCTTCAGATCAGATCGAGCTTAATTGCTGCCAAACCCTGAGATATTCCTACTTCGCATGAACCGGGAGCTGTGGGGCCACAATCAAGGACCACATTGCCAACCGCTGTTCTCAATCTGGATCTTTGCATTCCAGGATGACGAATTATGTCTCTCCTCCACTGGCGCGCAGCTCAACAACATATCCGTGCCTATACGCTTCCATCGGCCTCTGTGTGAGAAGGTGAACGCTCACGTAGCTTCGACAATGGTCCGAGCCATTAGTCCAGTAGAGAACCTTCGATTCACAGGAGGTACGTCGCCAAGTCATGTCTTCGTAGCGCTTTGCTATACGATCTGTGATCGTAGATCAGTGGCAACAGCCACAAGGTGTCGTCTGACCATCGACGACAGTTCACTAAGTCATGGCGTCGACATGGCCTCTGCTGCGAGAGGCAGACTTCTCTCCATTCTGGTTGCCGAAGTGCCGCTCAGTGTCTCAGCACTTGCAGATTCCGTCGTTGATGCTTTCTCCTAGCTGCTATTCTTGTTCGACCTCGCAGATCCCCAAACTTTGTGCAAACCGGAACTTTCACGCTCTGACCTCATCAACATATAGAGTTTCTCCATGTGAATGTCACTACGCTGGTTACGCTTTTCACCTTTGCAGGTCTGTTCCTCTCCGCTTCCTCGCTTTGCCGAGCAGCGGTCGCTTGTTTGTGCACACTTGCTTGCCACTTCAACGAATCATGCCGAGACTGTGGGCGGTATGCGTGCGTTAGCCTCGCAGTCGTGCATGTCACCAAAGACTCTTCCTCCAGGATGAAGCTGGGCATTGGTGGTGCTGCCGAACTGCCCGTACGAGTACATGGTACTCCATCCGTGCATTCAACAGACCTGGATATATACTACGCCTCGACCCCCTCGATCAAAGCTCTTTTCCATCATCAGCTCATTCGATTTGCACCATCAACAATCGTTTATCGACATCAACAGTTATCCTCATTAACCTTCGTTAAGCACACCAGCACATTTTAAAAATGAAGTACAGCATTGCTTTCATGGCCGCTGTGGCCGCCGTGCAGGCCTCGCCAGTCCCTCAGGCTGTGACCGCGAAGATCTCTCCTAGCGCCACTGCACCTTCAGGTTGCTCGCCTACCTACTCCGGATCTTTCGGTATCGTTGCTCAGGCCGTTACGGCTTCCTCCTCTACTGCCGCTGTCTCTCAGATCAACGACGGTCAGGTGCAGGCTGGTCAGGGTGCAGCAGTCACACAGATCAAGGATGGACAAGTGCAGGCTGCAACTGCAACTGATGTTGCCGGCGCAGCAGTTACTCAGATCAACGACGGCCAGGTCCAAGCCCCTACCGCCACGAGGACCATGTCAAACGCCGTTACTCAGATTGCAGATGGCCAGATTCAGGCTATGTACGTGACACCAGTCACTCAGATCTCCGATGGACAGGTGCAGGCTGCTACCGCTACCGTTGCCCCAGTATCCCAAATCGCCGACGGCCAGGTCCAGGCTACTACCGCCGCCGCAGCAGTTACTCAGATTGCCGATGGCCAGGTACAAGCTGATGTCAGCGCTTCGCCAGTCACCCAGATCTCTGACGGTCAGGTCCAGGCTGCTACTGCCACCGGACCAGCAGTTACCCAGATTGCCGACGGTCAAGTCCAATCCGGTGCTGACTTCAACGATGTGGCCATGGTCGCCTGCAACGTCGACGGTGCTCTCAGCCTGATGCTCGACAACGGTGTCATCACTGACAGCAAGGGCCGAACCGGTTACATTGCCTCCAACTACCAGTTCCAGTTCGATGAGCCACCTCAGGCTGGTGCCATCTACACCGCTGGTTTCTCAGTTTGCGGAAACGGTTCGCTCGCTCTCGGTGGCTCAACCACCTTCTACCAGTGCTTGAGCGGAGGTTTCTACAACCTCTACAGCAAGAACACTGCTGCCCAGTGCGAGGAAGTCACCCTCGACGTTGTCGACTTCGTTGACTGCAGCGCCTAAACTTGTCACCTCCTAAGACGAGTCACAAACAAGTCACATGCTGAGAAGCATTGAATCGTGGTCGTATGACCTCAGCCATCTGCGATTGTACGTTCAAGTACCTACACACACGCACCACCTTACTAGTAATGACTCTGTCACACTATCGCGACATGGTCGGCACGACAAAGCACAAGATAATCATAATTATTAAATAATCACGATCTTTACGAATTGACGAGATCATACGATCGCACGGCTGCAGAAGTGTGCAGGGTGAAAGAACCCATCCTACCTACTTTTCTGATGGAGACATTGGGCTCGTCACTGTACTAAGAGTTGAAGCGTGGAAAATGTGGTTGAACCTTTTCATAGTCCACAATCTGTTGCAATGAAAAGTTTGAGAATAAATCTTAGGTGCATGTCTAGGCTCTCGTGTTTGTGTCACCAAGCATTTTACAGCGACAATTTACCATGATTTTGCTTCGCTATGATTTGATTCTTTTCGGATTCTTGGTGTACATTACACAAATACTAGCATGTACCGGGATTAAGGATTAACAGAAATTTACCCACATCTGGCTGCACTGTGTGCTCATCATTTGAGAGCAACCTTCTAATAGGTCTTGATTCCAGTCTGCGATGTCAAGCACTTGTCACCGTCGGGGTTCGTGCCAACAAAACCCCGTGTTCATCAAACCGAAACTGCCCATACACGCGTGGCAGATGCCAGACAGGGTAGGTACCATTGCGACCTAGAATTTTATACTGGCGTGCATATGCGCCGTGGCCTTGCATAAGGGACGAGGCTTCCGCACAATCTGTTTAGGACAGCGTAGAAAGGTCTCCAGCAACAGCAAAGGGTTGGCTGTCTACCCTTGTTTTAACGTATCCATATAGCTCCCAGACGAAGACTACACGTGATGTCATTGGCCGAGTAAACTCTCGATAATGTTGATCCATACAAAACTCCAGGTCCCGATGGAACGTGGTACGATTCGCATGCACCCCTCACGCAATGTGGATTATTAGGTAACGTGCCAGCAACACAAAGCTGGGTTGTGCTTGCGAATGGATTTATCCGATGGATAGAACCAGGTTGACAGCATCGGGAGCCCGCTCAGTTTTCCTCGGACAGCTTATCCTGTTCCACACGACTTCCTGACCTGTGATAATGACCGCTAGTCTTACATGTCGGGATACCCTCGTGTACCATGGTCATCATATTCACCGAAATTCTATGGTCCACCAACCTCACAAACCTACGTTGTACCACTTGCTATCATGCCACGACTACATCGGTACGGGTCTCATAACGGACGACAGACAGAACGACACCCGATCTGACTCCATCACTGATAATACGTAGTTCCACTTGTTTTTGAACGCTTGAAGCATCCCCGAACCCTGCGGTACCTGGAATGCAACAGACATGCCATAAATCTCCTGGCGTCAGTGTAGCTATGCTCATCTAGGTCGTTGTGAGGATGTCCGCGACCCTGAACTTGTCGGTTTTCTGCTCTACCCAAGTACCAACAGTGACGGCTAACTGAGTCAGCAGTGGCTCATAAAGTACGACGAATCCCAGACTGCACAATCGACTAGTACGTCCTGCTATCACAGATCCCAGAAAGGAAGGTTTGCCATTCATCCATTACTGTATGTGCTAGAAACAGTCGTGCTCTCAGATATCATACCTCATGTACTCATACCACAAGTTCTCCAGCTCACCCAACGTCTCAATTGTAACATTAGCAACCGATCCAAACCCAAGCGAATCATACAGCGGCCAGCCTGCTGGCGTAGCCATCAGTGTGGTCGGCACACCCATCTCCCTCGCCATATCCATGCCCCAGTGACAATGTGCAGCGCCAAAGCCGTGTCCGTCCCAGTCGGGATGAGTGCCTAGCAAAGCCAAGTACATCTGCTTCTGCGGCAGAGACCAGACGTAGCGCTCCATAGCGGCGAGGAACTGCCGGTTGTAGTCTAGGGCGCGGGTCTGGTTCACGTTGAGCTGGTCTGAGCATTTTGCGCTGCTAGACCAGGCACCGAGTGTGTCAACACCATCGTGGTCGGCATGCTCAGCACCCGGCTCAATAATCCTCCAGTATGCAATAGCGACGACTCGTTCGTTCCTCTGCCTCTGCGTGTCTGCTGCGTCGTGGCCAGTGGGCACAGAGATGACGTTGGCAAATGTGGTGTTGGACGCGTGTCGGAATACATCTTCGACCCCCTCGCGCGTACAGTTCCACGTGTACTCCAAGTACTCGTCCTGATGCGGAGAGACGTAGCGCCAAGTGGGACCAGAGCGGAACGCGTCGACGAAGACTGTTGTGATGTCGTCGACGTCTGCTTCAGTGGCTGGCCGGATGTGGATCTTGCGTTCGCCGAGGTAGGTTTGTTGTTGGTGTTGGGCTTGCGTTGGGTGCGCCCATATCTGGCAGTACGAGGTCAAGAGTGCTATGGTAAGGATCAGCAACCGAGTCATGGTTGGCAACGCCGCCCACTGAGTGTCAGTCAGTAAAGGTATGATATATCAACAGTCCTGACGAGGTGCGCCCCGTCCTTATCTGTGATTGTTCGCCCGCACTGTTGCATTCGCTTATAAGGGTGCCTAACAAACCTGATGTCATCGTGCAGATGTCAAGAGCTCGGTACTAGCCCTGCAGACTGTACACCTCCGCATTTAATGCGTCTTCAATGTGAGCTAGAACACAACCAGTACAGAACCTGTCACGACGCAGACAAAATGCCTTGAATACAATAGTAGCTACTATATCCAAGTACACAGTGCTTGCAGATATCTTGTGACTGTGCATACGACCATTTCACCTCCTCTCGATCTTGACCTCTAACCCTTCCTGTACCACGAAGAAAGTACTATTCTTCTTCATTGGCCGCCCCGGATAAGCAAGCTCGAACTTGTATCTTCGTAGTATCTGCGGCAATACCTTGTTCATTTCCAGTATCGCCAAGTTCCGACCGATGCAGACATGAGAGCCTCCACCAAATTGGAACATGTGTCTGTCCATGTTCTTGACTCTTGCTTCATTCTTCTCATCACCCTCCTTCGTTAACCATCTTTCAGGTCTGAACACATCAGCATCGTCACCGAAAATCGCCTTGTCCTTGTGCAGCACATGCGCATTGACGGCAAGCTCTGTCCCGCCTGGCACGAACGCGCCGTCGATCTCTGTTCCCAAGCCAGGAACCTTCCGATATATCGCCAAGCCGACAGCAGGTCCAACGCGCATAGCCTCCTTCAGACAAGCCTGGAAGTACGACAAGCACTTCTGACTCTCTTCCCATGTCACAATCTCTCCGAGCTGCGAATTCTGATCGGCGTTCATGATTTCTTCTGTCAGCCTCTCATACACAGATCTGTTGTTCAGTACATTCCACATAAAGGTCTGCATAGTACTCGCTGTACTGTCACTGCCGGCAAAGATAGCACCGTGTGCTACCGCGAACACGCTGCCCTTGTCGAACTTCTCCGGATCCTTCTCGTGCGCTTCGAACAATTGACTGAGCAGATCCCTCCTATCCACAACTGCCGTTCCGTCTTCTCGAGCAGCGATTTGGCTGAGCGCTGTTCGTGTAACATGGTTGTTGGCCAGAGGCGTCACAAAAGGCAGGTAGTCCCAGAACGGCGACCTTCTAAGAAAGTAGTCGAGGAAAGGAATTTGTCCAACGATGCCATCATACTGCTGCACATTGTCGATGAAGTTGATTGCGCCATCAACGTCCTTTTCTTGCTCAACGAAGCCGAAAGACGACGAGAAGGCCATTTCGCCTAAGACGTCGAATGCAAACCAATGCAAGAAGTTACCTAAATCCACAACCTTCCCTGCTATCTCCGCTTGATTGTCTAGCTTGTTCGTCAATATCTCGATTGTCTTGTCGATCCATGGGGTCAGAGCCTGGAAACTGGCGAGGCTGTAAGGTTGGTTCACGAAACGCTTTTTCGTAGCATGGACGTGCTCTCTGATCTCAGTGAAGACGTCAGGGTTCTCATACGGTGGGAAGACCCAGTAGAAGTTCGTCTTGTGGAAGCCTTTACCTGGTGAAAGGATCTGGCGTGCAGCCTCGGGAGATGAGAAGCTGAGCTGGTTTGGTTGTATCCGGACGATAGGCCCATATTTGCGATGTAGAGCAACGTGTTCTTCATGAGTTCGGCCACGTGCTGTAAGAATGAGGGAGTATAGGCGGGTGCCGGAGGCAAGGAACGGACCCGGGTATTTGCGAAGAGGCGAGACATAGCGGCGGAAGAGGAATCTAAGGGCGACGATGCAGAAAATGACTGTCGCTGGCCATTGGCGAAGCAAGTGAAAGAAGTTGATGAGCAGCGTCTTTGTCAGAGGCACTTCGTCTGCTACCACCGTCTTCGCCATCTTGGTTGGCGAGCCAGTGCTCAAGCTTCTCCGACTGAAGGCAGTCTTATCTTTGCTTGCCCAGATATACTTCAATACGCTCGTAGCTGAGACTCCTGACCTTGTAACGCCAGTCAAGGGCGCCGTGAGCTTTTTGGCCCAAAGATGTTTAGAAAGAGAATGCTGAGTATAGATTTAGGGAGCATGACAATGAAGAGTTACTAGCCATGAGTATGAGGTGGCTCTTTATGCTGTATCGTGCTTGTTGGATGATTTGAAATGGCCGGTCGGCAGTTAGTGGTGCAACTGATGCTCGCGCTACGGCAGTTGCGGGGTGAGTGCATCTTGTCCAAAGAAGGCAATGCTTACCATCATGCAGCCCGACGGTGCTGACCCGATTGGCCCGTCGCATCAACCAAAATGGGCCAGGCAAACATGCCTGGTCAATCCGCTACTATTCGTGCTCTTGGCGATACCGACTGAGACTATCATGCTTCCAGTGACTGACCGCACAGAAGGGCCGCCTGATTGAATGCCCGATGGCCACGAAACATCGTAGGGCTGCAAGCTTCACACATCGGCCTAACAGACGGTCAATGACAGTGGTTGTCTTACGGAGGATCAAGTGCGGAAAGTTTGTGTGTCGGAGTCGGACGATCTTCTACCCCAGTTTCTAGACCTGAAAGTTCGTCCGGTATATGGTCTCTACACGTACAACACAATCGTCCGTCAAGTGAGCTTTCGTTGCCAGCTATTCTTGTGTCGCCACATGTTCCGGACACTGGAAAAAGGCCGCTGTTGGCCATGCAGACGGTTGCCGACGTAGCCGTGAATGTCGTAGTCAACGTGCATATCAGGCCTCAAATCCCATGCCTTTGACTTCTTCATCATTGACCAAAGCACTTTTGACCTGGTCGTCTGCAATTTTGAGCCTGACCTTGCCAGCTCGCTCGCCACGACTTCTCGCATCCATGACAATGATGCTAGCATCGACCAACTCCATGGCAGCAGCACCCATAGCTTGCAGCCTCGGACATTTCTGGTCGATCAGCAGGAAATCGTGAATAGCACTGTTGTCAGCGACATCCGCGATACGCTTCGACTCTGTGAAAACATCGCCTAACGTAGACTCGGAGACACCAGTCCGACGAGCCCGCGCGAGCAGAGCTGCAAGGAACAGCTTCGAAGCTAATGATAGTCCTCGTAGGCATTGCGACACTGGTGACGAAGTCGACTCGTTGATAGCAGCTTTGATGGTCGCGATCGTTACTCGAGGTAGAGTCTTCCTGTCAATCTGCTTGGCAGCATCGCATTTCGACGGGTCTTGCTGCTTCTTGCGTCCAGTCCTTGATGGCGTGCCAACAGTAATTTCCGAGTCGGACTCGTCGCCCCTCTGCTGCAGGTCTTGGTCTTCTGCCTGCTTCTCTGCTATTTCAACAGCACGACGGCAGATATCGAGAGCTCGCCTGGCATCTCCTGAAACAGCTGCGACTTTACGGCTTGCAAATTGGACAGCATCAGGATCGACTATATTACCTGGCACATCTTGCAAGCGAGATGTGATAATCTCCATGAGCTGCGTGTGATTGTAGCCCGAAAACGTGATTCGAGTCAAGCCCAGTCTGGAGCTAATCTTGTTGGATAGTGTTCGCTCGGGCAGATCCATAGTGTTGGCTACAGCGAGGACGATAAGTCGTGAATGTCGAAGAGCAGGCCAGTTGAAGAAATTATACATCACGCTCTGGTTTCGTGTCACTAATTGATCAAGCTCGTCCATTAGTACCACACAAGGTATGCGACGTGGGTTCGGATGTGAAAATTCGTGCTCTAGAAGGTTCAGGGCGTGACCGGGGCTGACACGGTCGCCCTTCAGAGCTTCCCAGAGCAGGGAGTAAGATTGGTGAGGGTCGGTAACCTTCATGCCGTTGATCTCGACAAAGTTGAATCCGTCAAGTTCGTCTTGGAGGACTGCTTGATGCAGTGATGCCACGACTTCGCGCACTGTGGCTGTCTTGCCCGTGCCAGGTGTGCCTGAGATGTATATGCAGGTACCCGAGCCATCCGTGATGGCAGAGTGAAGGTAGGAGTAGACCGATTCGAATTCCGTGGATCGGCAAGGCATTGAGGTTGGCACTGCCGAGACATGCAAAGTTGTTCTTGCATGAGCATACGGAGTCGACATAACCTGTGATGGAGACAGGACTCTTGTGCCAAGCGGCGTGATCTCGAGCGGTTTCTTGATCATGATACGCTTGTTGGATGGAGTAATGAACCTGGTGGACTTGCTTGTTGACTTGGGGGTCCCAGCTGTGGACGCGGTTTTCCGCTTCTTGGGAGTGGTCGGTACCAGACCTTCGTCCAGGTCTTTCTTTTGCGAATACTCGAAATCCTCTGCCTTCGTTTTCGGCTTTCGTTTCGTTTGATCTTGCAGCCAGTCTAGAAGCTCCAACAAACTCTCTGCTCCTTTGTAGAGTTCATTCCAGTCGAACTCCTCAGAAAATACCATGTTGCGTTGCTTGACTGCTCGGCGACACATGATCGTTTTGGCGAACTTGGTAGCGGCGGTCTTCGATTTAGGTGGCGCTCCCTGTGGATAAGCGTTGACAAAGTCGTCCTTCGACATCACAATAGCTTTGCCGTTGATGGCTGTAAGAGGGTTCATATTGAAGTCAGCGGTGATGTAGGTTTCGTTTGGCATGAACTCTGGCATTGATTTTGATTTGCGACCAGCACCACTCAAGAGTTCGTCCGGGGCGCAGAACCACTGAATGTGGGCACACATCTCTTCCTCGTCGTCGTCGTCAGTGTCGGAGAAAGCACAGATTAGTCCAGCCCAGTCTTTGCCCTGCTCGGGTGACTTTAGCAGAACTGCATCTCCGATCTTGACCATGAAGGATCCCATACGAGCGCCGATGATGGCCCTCTTCGTGTCTTCGCCCAGCATGGCGCTAGCTTTGCGTTTCCTTGATGGAGTGTCGCCATCTTTGGTCGGCTTCGATGCTTCCTCGGCATGAATCCATTCCCAGGGGAGATCTTCGTATCCGAGTTCATCGTCGGAGTCTTCTCTTGCGAGACCACCCTTGGTCAACCATTTTTTGGAACGTGACATAGTACTATGGCTCAAACCTCTGATCCACGATGGAAAGGGGTGTCCTGGTAACAGCCAGTCCGCATAAACTGGATCTAGCCTGCCCTTGTGTTATTGCAGCGAGAAGATCAACGCGACAAAACACGCTAGCATCAGAGACGCGTTGATTACTCGCTTAGCCCTGTGCAGAAGGTGAAGCGAGTGTCTTGTGGTGCAAGGACTTTTCCGCAAGCCATGTCACATTCTGAGGAAAGAGGGACCCAAGACTGTTTGTTCGCTGATGGATGTGGAATGATGCAGTTCGCGACGAAAGCGTTGACCCCACTCTGGGTGTAGACGTCAAGTTAGACCAGGATCGAGCACCTTCATGAAGTGTTGAAGCTCAAGACGTACCTTTGTCCCTTCACCAAAACGTGTCTGCTGAAGCTCAGACAAGTTTCAAGTGATTCGTCCCTGCCTCGCTGTCAACCAGTGAGGTAGGGGTGAGACAAGTAAGGACAGACACACTTGAATATCGGTGAAGCGATTTCAATTTGAACCAGAAACTGTTTGCAGCATTCGACGTTGTCGCGCACGGCAAGTAAATTGACAGAAGGGCACCACATCAATTCGGGTTTACCTAGGAGGATCGCAATTGAAATTCTACCACGCTACCAACATCTTTTCCACCGAGTCTCTGAGGCTCGAGTGAATCGACAGTCGTTTCCAGGCATCACAACGAGCTTGTCCGATTCTTACAAGGACTGCAGAATCATCCTTCCGGCAGCCACCTTTGTCCGAAAAGTACGACTCCTTGATTGCTGCTCGATACCTTTTATTTCACAGACTTCACAAACCACCTAAGCTCTCGGAAAATTCCAACCGTCCATCGAGCAGCTAAATCAGGTACAATCATCCATACGGCACCGAACAGGGGCCGTCCAGCTACCTGTAGCAGCAAGACAAGAATTGCTCGCCGAGAAACACACTCGTCCCTGGTGACGTCGACCACGTCAGCGAGGTCCCTATTTCGAGTGGTGAGATCTTCCATATCGGCATCAGTAGCCTTCTCAAAGCCATCGTCCACCACCAAACTTGCCTCAACCATCGCCGTCACGCGTACAGGGGCTCGAGTATATCCGACATGAGCGAGTCAGTTCCTTACTTTCGGGTTCAACCAGCACTTAGAGCTAACCTGTTTCCAGCTACGAAGGTGATTGGGAGCCGGCGGACTGGGAGCCCGTGAAATCGCAGGTCAATACACTTGTCCCTAGCATACCTCCCGAACCAACCCACAATTACATTGTGCCAAAAGGTACTAGTCTTCTCCAAGCCCAGGAAGCGGCGAGACAGAGACCACGGCGAGCGCGACAATCCCCAACGAATGATCTACCTGTGGAGTATCGACCTGGTCTTCAAGGTATATTGTCAAAGTCCACTTTCCACCGAAATGGCCACCATGGCTCTCCACAGGTCGCACCCAACGAGCAAGTCCAACTCAAAGCCCTCAAGCTCGACGCTTACAAAAGATACCTGGCTGCCCAGGATGCGCCCGACTACAAATACTCCATGATGCATTCTATCAAAACCGTGGCAAAAAGCCTCCAAAAGCACCAATATCTCTCGCAAACAGAGGTTGTAAAGGATGAGTTGGCCAAAATGTGTTTAAGCACCAATGCTTTTATTGCAGTGCCTCCAGAGGACGACAACGTCCTGAGAATCTGGGGCACACCTGAACAAGTTGAGAAAGCCGGCAAACAACTGCATGCATGGGAAATGCATGTCAAAGGCCCCGGCAAGAACGATGCCAAAAACAGAGTCTGGACGAAGCAAAATGCACTTGACGGTCGAGAAGAGGATCGTCTCCTGCGTAAGAACATCCAAGAGCATCAACGCGAGATATTTCAACACTTTGCCAGTGATGCTGTATTCCCGTTTGAGGCATACCTGGTCTGGCCTGACGGATATGACCTGCAAAACTTCATAGACGACTATGAAACGAGCGTGTTGGCTGATATGAGCCAGAAATTCAATTGTATCATCAGCCATGAAAGAGATGGACTCCGAGCAACGAAAATCTCGTCCGAACACGAGCAAGCTGTGTTGCTGGTCTATGCTCGTCTTGTGGGTCTTGTGAAGGAGATGGTAGCCAGGAAGAAGCGAGGCATCCGCACACTCCAGTGCCAGCTACCATCTTTCGACGAATGCCAGCAACTAGTCGCACTTCGACAATGCCTCGTTGGATGCGACATGGTTCACATCCCACAGCTCACTGGGAATCTACTTCCTGCCACCGAGGCTGAGAAGTGGTCCCAGCTAAGCACAACTACAAACAAAAAATACCGCACCGCTACCAAGAGCGCGCTACGATCATGCATCAAGTCGTTACACGTTTCCCAGAAACATGTTCGCATGAGGGTATCTTTCGGTACAATTGCGTTGACCCAGTTCAAGCGCGCAGCAAATGGTCAAGCCCACGAAATCGAAGAGTTCATCACCATGCTGCAAGATCCGCTTGTGGGCACCAAGCAATGCCCGCTCGCGGGGGACGCGTCTTTTGACTTCATCGACAAGCTCAACAACTCCGATGCTCTGGGGGAACCAGAATATTCGTGGGCGGTGCACTTTGCGTTCGCTGGAGGCCAGGCAGAGCAGCTGCGGCTCGAGAGAGAATTCTCGTACAATCCCATCGATCCAGAAGAACCGTCCGTCTCTGCAACGCGTTGGATGAAGCACAGCTCCAACACAACCCAGGACGTCACTGAGCTTCTAGAAGTCAACCACCTTGATTTGGAAAAGATCGGCTATCAATTCCACATCGGAGCGATGACAATCTACTCCAACCAAAAAGTATCTCAAAGTCTTCGTTCCTTCGCGGGCAACGTTGCCTTCAAACCATCGTTGAACGGTCTCCGATTCAAGCCAAGCAAGCACGCGATCTACCCATTAGGGAACCGTGAGCTGGTAGAGGTCAACGAGGTGGCGATTGCCAAGTACCAGTTTCGGGACACGAAGGGTACATTGGAGATCAGAAGAACCGACACCTTTCCGCAACAAAGCGGCGAATCACGTGCTGTGCCAGTGCGAACAGAGTGGCGGGCCAACTACTATTATCAGGAGTGGGATAATCTTATGGCGCAATTTGCCAACATCGACGCCGGCGAGGACATCGGATGGAGCCGTGACCTGCCCGCCTTCTTCCCGAAGGTCGTCGACGAAGACTACCCCAAATCACTACCGCAAGGATTCACAAAATTCATGAAAGAAGTGGAAGAGATCCAAGTGTTGCTGGACCAGGCTATTGGACAGCAGGCAGGCACGAGGGTCGCCGGCGTGGACGGAAGAGTGGCGTCAACTAATGGTGTGAACGGGCGCTAAGAGAGGGTCAGCGAGTACTTCAATATTAACCGGGTTCTAGCTAAGCACAACTACAAACAAAAAATACACGGCCGACTGCCAAAGGGCAAACAGGGACTTAGCTAGGAGTCAGTAACGGCAATTTGTGCTAGGGCTAGCGGCGTAGGACTACTGCCGCCTGCCCTCCTTGCACCTTTCGACCGCCTGTTACTGCTCCAGAGCTTGGTCTTTCATAGCCTAGGACCGGCCGAAAAGAGGAGTGCGAAACCGAACACGACGTGCGGCGCTGTACATGTGGAAATGCGAGAATGTGATATGAGACAACGAACGATCAAGGAGTGGAGGTCCTTGTCCAACGCGAGAGCTGTCTGCGCTTCTCGATATCCTTGGCCGATTCAGCTGAGGCTTGTTAGGGGTCGACGTGCTCGGAGAGCGCGTGATGTCCCATGCTAGATGACTGGGAAGTAACCAACGAGGCCCATAGACTATGAGAAACAAGAGTGAATCGGAAAATGGTTCCTGGAATGCCGCCGTGTGTCTTCCTCTCCCTGCCGTGTCAGGATGTCGACCAACAGACTGCTGCTGGTCCAGCTCATCAGGCTTCTGTGATTTCCATTACAATACCACGTTGTGGCGCGCAGCCCGCTGCTATGGTCCGGCGGTGTATACCACATTCTACCGCTTCAAAGCAACAGCGTAACGCGGCGCATGCGTTCGCCTATAGTTGCACAGCGACAGCGCTCACCCCGTACCAACACCCCATGCCACGCCACCCCATTTATCGTAGACCGCAACGTTCTTGCATCAAACACGCATCTCATCGCCTCATCTCCTCATTCCCTCAATCCCCTTCCTTCCCAGCACCCTGCCCCTTCTGGCCGCCCTGCTCACTCAACACCTTCCCCCTCAACACATCCTCCACCATCCTCAGGTCCTGATTCTTGCTCCCGACGGCCCTCTCAATATCTCCCAGATTCTTGGTCAAATCGTCGACTTTGCCGTTATAGAACACTATGGCATCGGCCGTCTTCTTCTCGACGTAGTAGCCCGTGCCGACATCGACGAGGACCGTGGCGGTCTTGGCGGGGCGGGCGGGCACGTAGAGCGATGTTGTGAGGGGGACGAGGAGCGGGGTGTCTGTGGCGCGCGCGCGCGTGTTAGCAGCGCCAAAAGGAGGTACGACACAGACAGGATGCGACTTACCCTCGGACTTGCCCTCGACGCCGTCCTTGATGCTCCGTATGCAGTCTTTGAAGCGGGCCTGGGCGGCGCGCAGCCGCGCGTGCGAGTCGGACAGGTGCTCGAGTTCCTGGCTGAGACGCTGCTGCAGCTGCGAGAGTTGTTGGACGGGGAGCGTCGTTATGTCGAGGCCCTGCTGCTGCTGGGCTTGTTGCGTGGACATGGTGTGGGGAGCTCAGCTGCGCTTCGAGGCCTCTGTAAGAAAGACAGAGGGGGGGATGGAATGTTCGAAGTGGGTACGGAGCCAGCCCGTTGTGGCTGTGTGTGTGTATATATATGCGAGTCTTGGGACAGACGGTCGATTCGGACTCTCTTAGCGCTAAGACTCGGACGTCGTCGAAGTGTGTGCACGGCGTGTCGTGGGTCTGCCTACTAGTATGTCGCGGATTGTATCTGGAGACTACAACGGGATAAACGATGGAAAGAGGAAGTCACGGCCCTAACTTCAGGCTATCAGGCAGCAGTCGTTGCTGCGCATGCTTGGGGCGGAAAATTGACGTGGTCGGGCCGCTTCACCTGCTTGATTCGCTTCGGAGGATGATCTGCATCGCAGCGCCACTTTGGTGTGAAGTGCTGCAATCCGTTCACGATGGTACATGAGCTTGAACTTGATACCTTGGCTGGAGACGTGAGGGGTCCTAGCCGGTGCCTGCCTGGCATCCAATCTTCAACGAGATTGTCAATGTGGTACAGGACAGTACATCATACCTGGTATGTCCTTGAAGAACGAAGGCGAGACAGGAGCAAGGCTATTGAAATGAGCTCGACATGGCCCATATTGGCGCATTGCTGTCTCTCTCTCTCTCTCTTTATCTTATTCCTAAAACACGACTCTGGGTCGCTCACCACCGTTAAAGACCATTTTCTTTGGTTGCGCCATTCTCCTCTGCTCAGCGAATTGCAAGCGCTTAGCAATTTTCTCCGCTACGTTTGATGATGGTTTCCCGTTGTGGCGATTCAGACCTGCGCAGCTCTAGTCATAATCATATACCGAAAACCCATTTCCCACGCTCATAAACATAAAAGCCCGTAGCAACCATAGGCACGGTCTTGATATAGCCAATAGTCAGCCCGGCGAAGAAGCCCTTCACCCCTCTTTCTAGGAATATCCGCCGTGCAGTCTCAGGGATGCCCGCCCTACGACCATCGCCGACGGCACCTCCAATCTGCATTCTGCGCCGTATGACCTCGAGCGGATACGACGACGTCTGTGAAACTAAGCCTGCCACCGCGCCAGCCGTAAGCTGGGCGGGCGCAGTCAGCTGTGCTCGTTTCGTATTGGTTCCCTCCTCTGTAGTTATCGTTGTGTCGTTGGAGCCGCGCATCACGGTGTAGGGCGCAAACCGAGGTAGACGGAGGAGGTCGCCTATGGCATCATGTGTGAGGAAGGACATGCCTGCATAGGGTATCATGCCTAGCATTGTGGGAGAAAAGCCACGGTAGAAGTTGGAGAGGCCCGAGCGGGCCGTCACCTTCTGAACTGTTTCCGTGACCGCGGCTACGGGGTTGCCACTGTTGCCATGGCCGTTTGTGCTTGCGAGGGCGAGTGCTTCCGGGGGCTGTTCGTGGTATATCTGCCGACATATTCGGCTCACCGAGGACCTCGAGTCGCGTTTCGTTTCGAATGCAAGACGGACACGGATCACTTCTAGCGGGTATGTGAAGAAGACAGAGGTTATGCCGGCGAGGGAGCCGGACGCAAACCTGCGGACGCCGGTCTCTTTGGACTTGTCGGGAATAAGCTTGTTTCGTATCTGTTCGTAGGCCAGGAATTTGATGCCAGCATATGGGAAGATGCGCAGTAAAGTGGCAGAATGGCCTCTGAACAAGCCCCGCATGCCATCTGCCCGGTTGATATCACGCAGCGCTTTGGCGACACCGAACCAATGGCCGGTATATTTCTGAAACTGTGGGTTGGAGGTTTGGAACAGGATTTTCACTCGGTCGAGAGGCCCAACCACGGTTTTGGCCTACCTAAGAGTTAGCTAGCCCTACGTTTGCCGCTCGTCGTGTCATGCTTACGGCGCATCCAGCCAGCCCGCCTGCCACGCCAGACCTGATGATATAGTCCAAGCTCTTCTTGTCCACGCGCTTGCCGTCCTCTTTGGTGGCTCCTGAGACTGCTAGCGAGGCTTCATCGACCGCCGGAAAACGCGGTCCTGCTCGCGCTTGAGGCCCAGGCTCTTCGAGGAGCCTGCGAGGTGCAGCTTGTTCCATCTGCGATGGTTGTGAGGGCTGTGATATCGTGGCTGCATGGCCAGCTGAAGCTTCTGGCATTCAAGACCCCAGTACTGTAGAATCAGAGGTCGAGAAGGAAGTGCAAGTGCTTGTCAGAACCTGTA
>Ga0066648_10000006_pt1 | contig 102460 bp, 80 predicted proteins | sample CryGeyCG12114_NA_FD_59537 | JGI IMG/M metagenome (GOLD analysis project Ga0066648, IMG submission 59537) | Groundwater microbial communities from aquifer - Crystal Geyser CG19_WC_8/21/14_NA | ecosystem: Environmental > Aquatic > Deep subsurface > Groundwater | place: USA: Utah: Grand County... | reverse complement strand
TCGAACTTCTCGATGGTTCGCTTGTCGATACCACCGCACTTGTAGATCAAGTGACCTGTTTTGTATGAGTATCTTGTCTTTCTTCCATCTCTTCGAATAGTGAATGCTTACCGGTAGTGGTGGACTTGCCGGAGTCGACGTGTCCGATGACAACGACGTTGATATGAGTCTTTTCCTTACTGAAAAGATGTCAGCATGTGTCTCTTTTCGACCTGCACCATGAGCGCAGCCTCAAGATAACGTACCCCATGTTTGCGGTTTGTAGATTGTCTTGAAAGTTTTGTAGGTCTTTGTAAGATTCTAGAAAACTTTGAGAGAATGCTCAGATACCACGGCTAGGATGCGTAGAGGTGCTGGGACAAGTCAGTAAGGATAGATCGAAGGTACCCTTGGGTCAGGAAACTTACTGAGCGACGAAGAGTTTCGAAGAAAGAATCGTGGAAACAACAGTAGAATATATGTAGAGAGATTTTCGAATGTTTCCTTGGCAAGCGCCCCACTATGACTCTTGTCCCCTCCTTCTGACTGGCTTCCTGCACTCTCAGTATGAAAAGCTTTGCAGTGAACGTTAGGTGAAAGCCTTGCATGTGCTCCAGGTACTACGCAGGGACTCGCCGTTGACGTGCCTGCTTTACCCGGAAAGGCTGTGGCTTTCCCGTTGTTGAATTTTGTACGTGGTATGAGAATAAAATGACTTGATGGCGGGGTATCTGGACCACTCGGGAGGCAAAAGAAAAGATGATCTGAGCCCGCCCTCGCCGATCGGCTGCACCTCTGATTTTTTGACGTATCTCGGGCCTGCAGTGCCAGTGTGCTGTACGACGACAAAAGTTGCCAAGTGCTGAGCTACCTAGCGTGTTCAAAGAATGATAGGTAACTTTCTTCCTTACGACACACGACTACCTATATCGCTGTGGGGACTCTTGACCTGCCACATCTACCGAAGGTGTGCCACTGTGCGCTCTATCGTCTGCGGACCTAGTCGTCCCTCCCAATACCTGGTCTTATCCTCCGACACCAAGATATACTTGCTAGACTGCCTCATCCAATTTCTGTAACAGACGCTTCCTCTGCTGTGTGATTCGAACGGTGCCTCAAGCCGTACTACCTGCAGCGCCGTTGTCGAGCCTGCAGAATCCGTATCTTCAAATTGATGTTGAATGCGCCCTCATTCTTCGTGCCCTATAATCCTTGACTGCCAGACTGTAGCCTTCCAGCTGTCTAGTACTCTCTCCATTGCTTCGAGCATTCCACGCACTTATAGAACGAGGTCGGAGGTTCATCGGCACTCCGTGTCTGAAGCTGGTAAAAGTACGCTTGCCTCGAGTTGCACTCCTCATTGGGACAGCCACCAGGCACTGCAAATCCCGTCAGTATCCTCGAGGCACTCAGACAGCGCCACACATACCATCGTTGATGGGCAGATCAGTCTGTCCTTCTCCCATGATGTCGTCTTGCTGCTTCTTCTTCATGTAGGTGCGTTCATAGTACGGCTGATCGAGCACGAATTGGTAAGGACATGTTCGACATGTGAAGGCATTTCGGCCCAGCGAATCCTGAGCGGCTTTCTGGATAGTCAAGCAATTGCAGCAGTAGGGGCAGACTGCGATCCGTTGGTACCAAGTCAGTGAAGAGATCTAATACACCTACATGTTGGAGGCATTGCTAGCTAACTCTGTGTCTCAAGGTAGAGTCGTCTGAGCAGACACAGCAAAAGCTCTCAAGCTCATGATATAATGTTCTTCTGCGACTGGTCTGCGCAGTCCGCCTTGCCTCAATCAAAGCCAGGCGCACTCAAATTTCGGGTCGCGGTTAAAGTATGGTTTGCTTTGTTTGCACATTATGATGGTGGGGCTGCCGGTGATGGAACGCGATTGCCTCGCTGGTCGGGCGGCTATGAAGGGAAGACGACGACACCGGTCTGTCAAGTTTGAATTCCACCAATCCTTTCCTGCAGCTCCGAAATTCCTACGCAGCCACCTGACAGTTCGAAGACCTCAATCAATCTTCTGCTGGCTTCTTCCTTATAACCGGTTGCGGCTCCCATCGAAAGTCACAAGCCCTCCTCGCAACCACTGGAACCATCTTACAGTACCGAATCACGACGCTACCATTGCCTCGAAGCGCTTGAAAGATGGGTGACGCTGACGTAACATACTCGATTCCTGATCAAACCAGCAAACTGACAAGTCCAGGGTGCATCTCCACGGGAGCAAATCATCGAGGCATGCCGCAGGGACAATGTCGATCTATTCCAGGAAGTGCTAGGTAGTTTAAAGGGCAAGTCGAAGCAGGAAATCGCAAAGTTCTTCAACGAGGTAGTGGATACTATGGGCAATCATCTGCTGCACGTCTGCGCCAGTTATGGTTCTTGTAAGCATTACCTATCGTCTTACTCTGGACGATCTGGCTGACCGAGCTCGCAGATGATGTGATGAACGAACTCCTTGACGTTGAATTCCTCGAATGCGATCCTCTGACCAGACGAGATAAGGAGACTCCTCTGCACACCGCCGTCCGCTATGCCAACGAAAGGGAGCTCGAGTTGGGCGAGGCCATGGTCAAAATGCTTTGTGATGCAGGTGGTGACCCTCGAGTCAGGGACGGCCATGGCAGGAAGCCGGCTGATACTTGTGCTCCGAGAGCAGAAGGTGCCAAGGGAATTCTGAGGCAGGAAGAGTACATCCTCAGCGAAGGGTTGCGGAAAGACAATGATGATGACGAGGAAGCTACTGGCTCTGCCTCGGACTCTGAATGATCAGCAGCATCCTAAAAACCCACACACCACCTGTTACGCACTCAAGAAGTCCAAATTTGGTATAGGTGAGCTTCAGAAACCATAGGTGTCGCGGCCAGGAAGACACCAGGACGAAACATGTTCAGATTACACTGCAGCTATCTCCTTGCACAGCAACTCGGATCAACCCAATCTTGTCGACTGCTGATTGGTGCTCACGTCAAGTGATTGGTTTTGAACTCCTACCGACTGCGATATTCGTATTCCCAACGCCCTACCCATATTCGCAAAATTGCCATCCATGGACCGGTTCTAGTATCCTAGAGGACGACATGCCGCCAGCAGCAACGACTGAAGCTGGAATATTGGACTGGCAGTCATACAGCTTGGGGCTGATGAGCGAGAGCAGAATTAACGGGTTCATGGCTGAACTAGCGGCCAGGCCAATGGCATACTTTGGTACTGGATGCGGTTAGAGGAATAACTCCTCGGTCAGTAAGAGCTAAGATGGGACGGGGCTGCCTTGGCTGCTGTTTGTTAAAAGGTCGCCTACAATGCACAACCTCTACTAATCCGATGAGCTGCAACATGCAGCGAAAGGGTGGAGTTATCCAAGTCCGGTGAAAGCTGAAGCAAGTCGTGGTTGGGTTCGGCATCTATCGTGCAAGGACGTGTGTAGCTGGCGTGGCCGACGTATACGTGCATAAGGTCACTCAAAAGGATCGGACACCAACCTCAAGAACCAGGGTGGTCGCAATGCACGGAGCAACACAGGTGACCCAGCAACGTAACGCTCGCGCAATGCCTGTAAAGGCGCCTTCACCTGTTGTATTAGTTGCATCGAGATCTACATGGAATCAGTCACGTCATACGGGTCTGAGCGTCAGGACAAATGCGCAACGATCTGTGCGACGACTTGTGGCAGCCTCCATATCGTCTTTCATGCTGTGCCAGAGTTTTCTGCCGGTCGTATCGCCTCGATCTTTGTAGTCAGTCATTCTTGGCTTCAACAGTGGTGCACTACTTGAATATCGTCTTTCTACGGTAGCCAGACTATACTAATCTCAGGAGGATCTAAACAACAAGTACAGTGTTATAGCTGTTACAAGTGGTTACACTGTTTTTATCATCGTCAGGCCAGTTTGTGGAGAACGCAAGTTAGCGAATGCGTGAAAAGAGTTAGGTAGCATGCCACAACATCCTTCCTCCGACCATACCGACAACGCCAAGGCACACTTAATGCTTGTGGGGGTGACGTTCATCATACGGCCGATCAACAGCAGCTTCTACCTATGACAGGCAGCCGTGATATCCGCAAGCGAGCCTTGTGGCGGGATCTACCTAAAATCCTATAGGCAGCTGAACCTTGCCATGGAGGTTAACAAACAGCAGGGCGCACCACGACGTCATCTTTCGTGATTGCTGCCATTATACAAAACTGCACACCCAGGAGCACTAACTACCTCTTTACGCTATATCTATCACTCGGCTCAATCTTCAATCCAGGTTCAGTTATGCCGTCGCTCACCAATGCAACCTCCACCGTTAAGGCGGTATTCGCCCTCGACGTTATCACCGCGGCTCTCGCCTTCTTGATTTTCGCCCTTGCGGTAGCGATATTGATCACGAGGATCGCGAATGGACGCATTCGCTCCTTCGAGCGGAAAAAGAAGTCTTCAGAGACTGGCGCTGTCGCTCCACTGAAGACCACACTGTCGACGCATCTTTTCCTCATCCCTGCAGTATTCTGTCTTGCTGTCTCCTACGCGGTACAATCAGCGATAGTCGCATATCAATTGCACCGAAACACGCCAGTATCGATCACGTCAACATTTTCCTACCAATACGCGGGCGCACCATCATCCAGCTCGTCGGGTCCTAGTGGAGAGAGAATTTCGGTCCTCACGTTCACCCAAGCACTAGCCGCTATACTTTCAACGACCTTCCTCACTGGTGCCGTCTGGTTACATTCAACCAATCTCACCAGCAATGGAACCCAAGCAGCAGCGCCTAAAACCAAGTCCCGGATATGGAATACCTTCATCATTACCGCAATAGCCGCCTTCGGTATCGCAGCCTGGGCCCTCGGACTCACTGTTCGAAACAATGGTCAGAATGCATTGACCTTTCCGAGCACCATCACCCAGGACCGCATCACACGCATCATATACATCGTCTTCCGTTGTGTGGTGGTCTTTTCATCAACCAGTGTCTCTATCCAAGTTTTGACGAACTACAAACATTTGAAAGCCGACGGTCTACCACAAAACTCCGAACGTCCGCTCCTCGCCCGCTTCGCGTTCGTCGTTGTGCCCATCATCTGGCTCCGAAACGTCTTCATCATCGTCAACATTGTGATAATCTATTACAGCGTGTCGAACTGGTCCAGCTCAACCAACCAGGCTCTTACCTTCTTGTTCATCATATTTGGTCAACTCGCCAACCTGACTATCTTGTTCATGGTGCTGTGGGGTGCCTGGAGTATGGGAAGGAGCGCGGGCTTGAGCAAGGATAACAAGAAGGGCAACAAGAGTTCAGGATCGTCATATGTTGATGCTTAAGAATGGAAAAAAATACACGGCCAACATCGTTTATGCCGTGGCTATGGATGGTGTGAAAGTGTCGAAATACATCTAGGAGTAATGGATTTTATCACATTGCGCTTCACTATCGTGCAGCTAATGCCTTGAAAGATGGCGTTGGGTACCGAGCCATGACAGCTCACATCAGTGACGCGGTGCAAAGATACAAAAATGGCAGTCAAGAAAGGTTCGGAGCGCTAAGTTCCACGGATGGTGCACATGAGATTTCATGAATAGGAGTCCGGCATACTGTAATCTAGAACATTGATAGCGTTCAGCTGAAAGCAACAGCGCGCAGGTCATTTACCTGTGTAATTGTATAACACCACATTAATTGTCCAGATATTGAAGCATTCGTTCTTCGCCATACTCATGCCTTTTATGAGTTGATGCCCTGTGTACTTCTCGCTATTCGCGATCCTTAGTGTGTAAGTATACACAAGCGATATATGTTGTTGTGGTGTGGTGTGACTTACTAGGCAGATTTGCCAGGTACCGCATCGAGCAGGCAGTAATAAGTGCTCTCTGCTCCTGCTGACTTCGGATACGATGAAGAGCTGACGGAGTGCCTGCGGTCATTCATTGTAACCATAGCTAGATAAAGAAGCTTTGTCGCGAAGAGCAGAAATGTATGTACGTCCTGTGTCATCGCTGAATAAACCTCGGAGGCAGATGAAAACAACGTAGCCTTGAGCAAGAGAATGAAAAAATTCTGTACATTCGCGACAGCTTATAAGTACATCTTCTTCAAAGATGACTTGACTGTACCTCGTGTCACATTCGAGATCTCTATATGCATTGTTCGTTATGTAATGGGATGCCGTCCGATTGGGATGCAAGTCTCGGACGAACGTTTACCATCCGAACCCTTCCTCAATCAAATCAAGGTTGACACCCTGACCAACGACGAATCTCGACGCCCGTCTCACCTCGTCCGCGAGACCACCACCCGCGCACACCGACACGCCGATACAGCCCTGTCTTTCCCGTGCAGATTCCATCATGATGTTGAGGACGTCCGGTCTGCCCCGACTCATCTTGACCGTCTCGCTTGGACTCTTGATTTCTTGTCGCAGAGTGGCTCTTGAGATGTACAGGAGCACCTTGAGTACCTCTCTTCGCTTCTCCATGCTGAGAATCTCGTGCATCCAGGGTCGGACCCATTCGAGACACTCGGTGTCGGGCACAACCCAGACGAGAGTTATGCGCTTGGTTGCAATGGTCCCATCTGCATAGCCCTGGCAAAGGTCTCGAATGTATGGCATTTGATGTGTTATGCCAACACCGGAAGCGAACAGCAACACGGTGCCGTAGCTGTTGAGCGACTTCGCATGGCCATAGGGACCCTCAACCAGCGCGTTGACTGTCAAAGGTAGTCCTTCTGGTTGACGAGATGCCTGCTCATAGAGCTTACGAGTGAAGCCATCGTACTTCTTCACCACTAGGCTGAAGGATTGGTGCTTCGGGCCCTCAATTTCCATGTCTCGAGCGCGCGAGGAGGGCAGGTTGAGGGTATGCTTCTCGGGGTCTGCGTGGTTAGTGAAGGTAGTCTTGGTCGAGAGGTTGCGCGACAGACCACCGTGGGAGTAGGTCTCAGACCAGGCCACGGAGAAAGGGTGCATTGTCCACCAACCAATACTTGGAATGCCAAAGTACAATGTCTGTCCAGATTGGGCCTTCCATGGACGAGGAAGGACGAACTCGATCCGCATAGCGTCGCCTGGCAGAGCCTCGACAATGGCTTTGCAACCACGCCCGCCGGTTGCACAGGATCTGTAGATCATGGTGACGAACCGCCAGAGTCTGCTGGCACCCCAAATGATGATGGCAGCCATCAAGTATTTGAGTTGAGGAAAGGCCTCCAGATGGATCCATAGCCCACCGAAGGTCATAACAACCAAGGCGATGTGGAAGTGTAAGAAGAACTCGTAGGCAAGAGCTCGGAACATTTTTGGAGCCTGTATACCAATAGCCGTGAAGCCAACGGTAGCGATGAGGCCACTGTAGATGAAGGAAGAGTGGGTGAACGATCCAGTGACCGCTGGCCAACCACCTTTTTGGACCTTGCCAATCATCCAGCATATAGTGTGTGCTAAGCCTTGAAGAATGCTGAGGCGACCGATCCAGCGGTGCATGAGGTTGAAAGAGTCGTAGCTGATCTCGAGCGCGTTGATCAAAGGGTTCTTGATTGTGCTCATAATGACGATTGGGATGAGATTGATTGTTGCAAGAGTGCCTGTTCTATTTCGCAGAATCGGAAGGACTTGTAGCTCGGCATCTGCCCAGGGGACGTTCCATACGCAGGCGAAGACATTGTAGATTATCACAAAGCCAAGGAAAATAGCCTGGAATCTTGTTGGTAGGCCGCCCAGATTGACATGCGTGCCGAACTTGATGGGGGCCGCTCGTCGGTGATGTAGCATTGGCGCTAACATGATGTGATCTTTCATCCAGGCCATGGTTGGAGACAACGACGAGAAGTACCTCTGCGCTCCTGGGCTGCCATTGAGCGACGACAGGTGTCGGACATGGTTGTTGACTCGTACGGAGGTGTGGTAGAGGAAGACAACAGCAGTCAATGCCATCAAGGCGTAGAGATAATTCTCCGCGAGAGATTTGTTGAGATAGTCAAGGTAGATTTGGGTAGCTTCGTTTTGCTCTGGAGATCCTGACGGATTGGTCCCATAGCTTCCTCCTGCCATGTTGGTAGATCGTTTCTGCGATGCTATCGTAGCTTGCGTCGTGCTGTGGTGTGAATTTTGGTGTCCAAAAGAGTGTACTCAATTCTGTCTGCTACAAACGGCAAGTATGACCGATACCAGCCGGTCTTTAAAAGAAGGTGTAGTTGGAATGTCCGTTTGGCCAAAGAATGATAGTCTGCCTGCGCCCGTTTGCGAGAGTAATGAAGGAATGTTCTTGATCTACAAGAACCTGCGAATTGAAAGGGATGGTAATGAGTATAACCAAGCTTTGAGGTGATGAGCGGGATGAGGAGCACGTGGGCCCCGACTGGAAAGTGAAACTTGGCAAGGCAGCAAAAACAAGCAGACAAAAGAGTTTCTGGGGGTGCGTAGCCCGCCTACAGCCACACGCGATGCACAAGTTACTTTGGCTCTGACGAACCTTGGGCATGAGAACTGATAGTAGTGTCTTCAAACGATTCCACATCTATCCACCTAAATTTCGCGAGTTGTTCATTTGCTCTATCTCGACTGTGACAGAGCCACTCATGATCGATCCGGTGGCTGGAAAACCTAGATGATCGTCGGTCATCCGGCATCTCCCTCATACCGATCTCAGGCCAGATAGATGGCGAGATGTAAGGAATGTCGGGTTAGAAGCGAAGAGCACGAAAAGACACATGAAGCACGAGCCTGCCCAGCACCAATCCCTGCGTCACCTGGCAAGAAGGCGTTGTGAGATCGCCAGGAGATCAGATTATCGATTGGCTGCGGCAGCATGGAGGTCTAGCCCTTTTAGAACGTTTCAGCATTTGGCGAAAGGTGATATGCAGCACTAACGTCGGCCTGCTGCAAGGTACGGCCGACACCATGCAGCTAAAGTTCAGACTCCCGGAACGACTGGCTGTGTTTTCAACCTCCCGAGACTCCCTAGCATTGCGTCTTGGCTGTCTCCCGCCAGTCGCAGGGGATATGTTACAGGTACTTTGGGCTCGTACAGAGTTTGATCACCGTATAAACAAAGCCTCGTGGTCTGATTGCCAATGGATCTCTCATGGGCTCTTTTCGTTATACGTAGCTCTGTCAAATTATTGCGACTAGGGTTCGCTAATTACGAAAACACAAGGTTCGGCCTACGTGTTTGTAACATGCGGCTCATCGGTTGTGTGAGTAAAATACTCACTGCCGCTTTAGGTAAGCTTGCACACATCAGCGGCGTTCTGTCCTCAATACCGCATGTGAGCCTACGATAGTCGATCAAACTTGACATCCCTCCTCAACTTATTGCTGTTCTCCCTCCCATCCTGACTATATGCTTTTCTGCTTTGCTTTTGTCACGCCAACTATCACCACAGGTGATGTAAATCACTGTCTATCAAGACCCATGACTCTGGAGCCAGTAGTGTAATGTCAAACTGGAACTGTCTTGCATCGATAATTCGATGACGTCCTCTTCGATGCACATGTGACAAGCTTGCAGTCGACGAGGATCCGTGCTTGGCTGTAACCTGGGCACTTTACCAAAACGAGGCATCCCCCGTTGCAGGAGGCACTGCATAGCGCCTGTGTATAGGTGTGTCAATACATCAGATTATGCCGGTATACAACCGTGTCATATGCTATGTGTGAAATCGCCGCGGACAATCTGCGCTTGCCTGTTCGCGAGATCAAGTGTGTTTCACATACTATCGCTTGCAAAGCCTTTGTCCCGGGTAAATAGCATAAAAGCGGACAGACCGTGTCCTTGGAGACCCGTCAGAAGGGCATCTCACAAGGTATGTATCACGCTTGGCACCTTGACTTACCCTCGATACGAACATCAGAAACTGCGTCAGACGGCTTGGGAAACGACAACTTAAGCGAGCAAATGCTCACGTTTCATATCTGATTTGATTGCATCACGACAGCAAGCCGAGCTTGTCTCTCTACGGAATCGCAAGTTGAGCCTTTCAAAGGAAAAATTCGCGCATTCTCAGACATCGTTGTCTTGTTACTTGGACCACAGAACCACGTCCTCACTTCCTCACCATGAACATCTCCTGTTGCCACCCGAAGCCATCGACTATGCTGGACTTGGCATTCCTAAGATGGACAGCTTTCAAGGTAGCATCAGGATGAGGTCTATGTAAGACGACTGTCGCTCTTGCTCCAGTAATCACATTTCTCGAGCTGAAGGTATACCCAGATCCTTCGGAGCTCTTCACCTCACATCCCGCATCCCTCATGAAGTTCAAGAATTTGTTCCATCTCACTGAAGTAACGTGTCGCTGCGCATTCGAGAACAATGAGATAACAACTTCGAGATGAGTCTCTCTGATGGGAATATCAGTGACGGTCAGAGCTGCTTGCTGCGTTGTCAAGACTTCGACTGCCTTGATCGCAGAGGGCTTCTCGTCTTCGTCTTCGGCGGGTGGGTTAAGCTCGTCACGCTTCTTTCTTGTCAGCTTTCGCTCTGAGACCGCCTCCGGCACGTGCTGATGCGGAATCGACGTTGGTGTCATCGGAGATGAAATGACTTGCTTCTTAGATGGTGAACGAGGTTCACTGACGAATGGTGGCGCATCAGGAGCTTTCTCGGGCTCAGTGGCGGCCATGGCAAACCTGACAACGTTCAGCCAGGATGGTTTGAACTTCTGTCGCTTCCAATAACCGACTGTGACCTTCTCATATCTGCTCCAAGTATCTCGCAGGAGCTTTTCGGCGGAGACTTTCTTTGCGTGCCACGTTGCATCCCGACAACCTGTAGGCAGCGTATACTCAGCGAGGGGTCGGAGTAGGTGATCGAGTTCTTCACCTCTATCCTCCATACTGTCCTCATAATGGCCTACGCTCAGATTGGGGCACATATTGTACCACATATTCTGTGGTCCATCAAAGGGCTCGAGGAAGTATTGCCGCACAGTTGGCTCACATGCTTGCAGGATCTCGAGCACTCTCCTTATGGCAAGGACCTCGTCTAACCACTCTTTGATCAGGTCATTCATGAATCGGACGTCTTCCTGCTGCTGTTCAAAGCGCACCTGCAAGTACCTCAATGCCATGATTCGGATTGGCTGGGTAGGAGGGCCGAAGAAATATTCTCGAAGCCACGACCTGGCCGTCCACCGTCCATTCAGAAAGCCGGCTGGTATAAGTGCTTCAGGTGTGACAGCATTGGCGCAAAAGATCTCGGCAAGATAGGTTAGTTGGTAGAATCTATGGAACAGCATGGCAGTTAGAGTCTTGAATGCATGTATATAACTCTGCTGTCCTCCTGTCAAGTAATCTGCCTTCGAGTGTTCAGCCTCTTGTAACGACTTGAATTGATGGGTAATATTCATCCAACTCACCAGCCGGTCGTGCGGCACTGCGAGTATTAACGATGCCACCAGAGCATTTTGGGACGTCCCTGGCGTAAGAACTCTCGTTGCGTTGCGAAGAGCTTGACAAGATCTCATACGTTCGGTAAAAGTAAAGTTGTCAGCCCTAAGATTCTTCATGATCGACAAAGCTCTGAACGCCTCAGAACACGCAGTTTCGTGTGCGATTTCGAAGCTAAATTGAAGTTGCGGGAATGTTGTGTAGAGGGAGCCAATGCCGTCTAACGATGGCAGGCTCAGTGGTTGAGGATCTGAAGAGCACCGTTTGGAAAGGAGCTTCTGTTCTTGACCTGCAGATGGTGGCAGTCCCTCGGTAACTCGTAACACAACCTCGGAAAGAGCATCGAGAATATGGGACTGACTCTCGAAGACCAGAACAGAGTATGGAGCTGCTACGGCCTCGAACCGATGGATAGGCCCATCTTCCCATTCCCGCCATTTGCCATAAGCGGGGTCGTTCGTGATCTGAAAAGCTCCAAAGATATACGGATGCTCAAGTAAGTCTTTGTAGAGCGCTGCGCTTTCTACTCTCATGAAATCTGCCAGGAAATGCCGGGAAGGATGCTGTGTACGATCGTGTAAATGCTCGAACAGCAGATTTGGGTCTTCAATCAGCTCATCAAGGATGAGGATGGATGTCAAAATGCTTCGGCGGCCTGGTTTAGTGAGCCTGCTCCGCTTCTGACCCGGACTTCGCTCTGCAAGCAAGGCCTCAAGCCCTTTGTATGTCATCAGCGATGGACATGCTTTCGTTAGGATCTGTCTTCGCTGGCCTGCATGCTTCTTTGTCCAACGGCGACGTAGAGCCTGTTCATGACGCGCCAGAGCTTGTGTTATGCTTTGTGACTTTGCCATAGTATTTTCAACCCATCCTTGAACCTGAGAAGCCGCCAGATTCTGGTCAAGAAGTCGAGGAAACCCGTCCTTAACGTGGTTCCAGAAGTATTTCGAACAGCTAACGCAATAACATGGTGGTAGTATCTTGTGCCTGCCGGGCGCCTCAGCGTCTATCTTTTCGCTCGTCTCCACTCGGCTTGCTGCAGTAGTAGTCCGACTTTTCTTGCTGTGGCTGCTGAAGCTGCCTGCCGCAGCTGCTGTAGCTTGTTGTTGCCACTCCAAAAGCAGCTGTCTCGCCATGTTGCGGACTTCTTCGTCAGACATAGCTGGATTGCATTCTTTAATCACCTCGCAAAGCTGTTCGTTCTTCAGCATAGATCCGCTGATAACACTATCTTTTTCAGCTGTTCCAGCATCTTCGACCTTCATCGTGCTGACTATCACCTCTTCCACGTCTTCGCGGTTCTTTCGTGTATCTTGCATGCTTGCTTCACCCTCAGGCATTCGGGTCCTGATATTCTGCATGAAGCTTTGCACGTCCCCACCCATGACTTGTGCCATCATTGGACTCATTTGCATCATCTCTTGGAAAGCAATATGTAGCTGCGTAGCCTGGTCTGGACCGATGTCCATCATATTAGTTATAGTACCGATAGCCAATTCCCCAATCTTGCTCTCGGTGTTGGACTCCTGCAAGGCTTCGTGCTGTGTATCACCTTCCACCTGTTCACCACGACCACGCGCCATGTCGTCTAATCTGTTACGAAGTAAGTCGTCTCTGGCCCACCAATCGAATTGCTTTTCGTCCATGAGGAGCAGGCGGCCGTCTTTGCGAAGACACAAGGCAATTTGTTGTTTGGTCAAAGGCTTCAGGTCCACTTTGTGCCACTGGTGATCCTGGAGTAGGTCCTCAATCGCTATCATATCAGGCATCGTCATCGTTGCTTGACTAGTATTTTGGCAGCTGCACGCGCTGCAACAGTTCGACGGTGATCTGTAGGTCTGGTACTGTGGACCCAGATCCGGATACCACGGGTCAAGTAACATCGTCGTATAGAGTCAGTTACTCAACGTCGACGGAAGAATCCGAGGAGAACGGCTGCTGGTGTTCGAGCATTGATCCTGCCAGAGAGACTGGAAGAAAGATTAGATCGATTTGTTTAGAAGTGCTTGCGGTCTCACCAAGAACAGCAGTGACGGGTGCCCGAGTAAGTAGCGCCAAGCAGCATGTCGGATTCACTGTCGGAAGTGAAAGCGTCTGTCAAAGTATTTCTGCTAGTGACAGTACACCATCCATTTGCAAGCGAGGATATCCAGTACATTCCAGGCCACCGGGTGTACAACCATAAAGCACTAACGCGCATCCCTCCATCATGCATCCCTTTCATTAACCTGCTCTGCTGGCCTCAGTACGTAGAAAACGGACAATGCCACCAAAAGTTGTCTACTCATGAAGCTCAACGACGTCAGGTTGAAGAGCAGGAATCTTTGCCAGAGTGGTCGCTTGAGAAGGGAGAGATTGCTAGCGGTAGCCACCAAGAGCAACTCATGATATCTGCGAGCCGAAAACACGAGGATGGCGTAGCATCGTGGATGTCGTTCTTGGAGTGTGAGGCCTGTGGCCCTGTTTGAGGGCGGCATATTGGATCTTGGCCTTCTGGAAGACCTATGAACCGTCCGACGGAAGCTGAGCAGCTCCGATTTTGCTAGTCGCGAGAGCGTTTAACCTCTGTTCGTCGTCTACGTCGTTCGTGGCAGTGGATCTGATGATTGAACGAGTGCAAACAAAGGTGCAGTTCCATTGGCGCCCAACGAAGCACTCTACACCAAGCGTCACCGTTGAAGTCCGTGCGCCCTGCGACTCGTAGACTGGAACGACTGAATGACACGATAATGTGAAAATACGAGAAAGCTCGAGGTGCTCGACAACGAAGACAGGAACGAAGTACAAGCACAGAGCTATGCGGCCGCCCGTAAGGAGCAAAGGTGCAGATTCTGACGATTCGGCAGGTCGGGACAGGAATCCATGCATGCCACGTCTACAACCCTGTACTAGTAAGATGGATGCCTTACTCCTGGCTTGCCCTCGTATACTTGCTAAACAGTATGATATTTGATAAACTCGCGGTATACATCGATTCCATGTAAGACTTCAAGGAACGGAAAGCGTCTAGCCTGGAGGGCACAGGAAGCTATGTGAATTATGCTTGCTCAGCTACAAAAATATCTCATGATGTCCACAATCGTGCTGTTCCATCGGCGCCTGCACTGACGAGCCACGGCTCCGTAGGGTGCCAAGTCAAATCCATAATACCAAGGCCTCCGCTGGCCACTTTGTGGCCTTTAAGCACTTTCAATGGCACGATGGTGGCATTGCTCATCATGTCACTTGTCACCAGACCGTGGAAGATCTGAATGGTGCCATCGTCGCTAGCATCTGCAAACAATGGGTAGCGATTGATGTTTGGATGGAAGCCAACACTCCTGATAGCCTTGTCGTGGTACCTCAACGTTTTGTACGGTCTTGGGCTAAGATCAAGATCCATCCACAACAGCCTTCGGTCATATGACCCAACGATCACGTTGTCTGAGCCAGAAACAGTAGTCGAAGTTGGGTGAATGGAGAAGCTTGAGATCCATCTTGCTCCAGGTTGCACAATCCGAAGAAGTGACTGCTTAGAGAGGTCGTAGGCTCGAATTACCCGTTGGTTTGCGACGTATAGCACAGGGCGGGATGGATGAAAATGCGCTACCTGCGGTGTACCTCCACCTTTCACACGCTTGCGGAACGGCAACTGTGTCTGATGCTTGGAAATTGTATGTATCGACACTGCATGCGAAGCTGGCACTGCTGTCGATGGACACACTGCCACGAGATGATTGCCTGCTGGATGAAAGGAGAGAGTTTTGACGGCATGACCAAGAGCAATCTTGACAACAACACCTTTAGCTTGCTGCGCGGGCGAAGGACGACTCCATGAAATTGTGGATTTGGTGGATGACCCGTTCACCGCATAACCCCAACCGGCGTCAAGAATTGCTTGACTGGCAGTCGCTATCTCTGAAGTTAATCCTTCCGGCAATAGAGGTGCGGCCAGGTAAACATTGTCGCCGGCTCCAATAGCCAGTATCAGATGATCCTTTACTGGTCGCCACCTTACCACATTCACGGGGTCGTCAGCACCGAATTTCACAGACCAAGTCTGGCGTGCATCAATGATGGACCATATACGAACAGTGCCATCATCGCCACCAGTCGCGAGATAGTTGCCAGACGGGTCAACAGAGACAGATCTGACGCGGCCATCATGACCTCTGAAAATAGTGGTTTGATGGCTTGGAAATGGACGTAGATCATCTGGATTTGGCAATTTGGGTAAGAGCGATTCGGGGTCAATGTTGAGCTTGGTGCGTCGAACTCGAGGAGCTAGGTATAAATCTAGACATCGCTCGAACTTCTCCTTGACAAAGCGGCCGTAACCAGGCACTCTGCGCAGCGCGGTATGATCTGACGGCAGATAATCTTTCTCGCGGTCCTCCTCGTCCGCGTCCTCCCATTCTTTCTTCTCCTTCTCGTCAGGCAAATATTCTGGAGGAGGATGGTAACTCTCGTCGAAACCTGGAGGAGGCAACTTGGGCGCCGGCATGTGCATCGCATGATCGGGTCGAGGTGTCTCGTTGGCCCAAATATCGTAATTCGGTGCCTCGTCTTCTTCCTGTTCCTCCTCTCTGGACGGTCTGTAAGGCAGTATGCGTCCTTCCCGAATGGCCTTGACTAACTTCATGACCTTCTTCTGCTCATGCTTGGACGGCACGAATCTGCGCTTTGGCTCAGGAGCAGCACTTAAGGGCATCGTTTCAACCTGGCTCGTGAACCACTCGACAGTAGGCTCGTAGGGATCGTAGCCCTCTCCAGTGGCCTCGTTCGTTTGGATCTTCCTCAGAAGCTCTAGCTCGTCCCTGCTCAACTCAAGAGGCTTGCCAGTGTTTGGGTCGGTCAAGCCAGTATATCCTTGAGGCATGTCTATGCTGTCTAACAGGGCGTCCAGAGCCTGGCCTGTGGCAGGCCGCATGATCTTCTTGCCATTGATGTTGTAGCCGATATGCGGGAAAGAATCGTAGAAGGAGAGTGGGATATTGCCGATGGTGTTGGCTTCGTCGTCTGGTACAGAGTAATCCGAGTCATCGCCAGGATCAATCTCGGGATAGATGAACCTGTCGTTGCCGTTTGCATCTTTGATGATCTCGTAACCGTGCTGGCTGGTGTCTCGCGCCATGCCAGCATCTGCAACGCCATTCAAACCATTCGTTCCATCGACATTGATATCAACAGCCTGGTGCTCTTTTCTCAGCAGACCACCGTCGTCAGTATCAGAAAAGGAAGTGGCGCTGGCTGAACCATCGTCACTTTCTTCATCTGTATCTTCGTCGCGAAGCGTGCCATCGAGCTGTCCAAACTCGAACTCGTCACCTGAAGCTACAGCAGCATCTTCATGGTCGACATCCTTTGTGACAGCCTTACGCTTCCTCGAGCTAAAGCGGTCCATGCTGAACACTGGTATAGTACTGGTACTGCTGGTAGCTACTCGTGATCACGGTAAATTTGTTGCTCGCGTTTTCCAGAAATTCTCTGCCAAGGGCCTTATCGCGATAAGGACTTAGGACTTAGCGGCATCTATTAGCGTGCCTCGACCCCGTGCTGAGGCTCCTCGGGCGTGGCCCTGGGCGCTCCAACTTTAGCACTCGCGCCCTGGAACTTTGGCCAATAGCGTTAGGCTCTGCCCGTTGATACGGTCAGTTGCTGGTTAACTTGTTCAACCGCGCCAGTCATCATGGCAACTCCTCTCCGTTTGCTGTATTCTCATGGTAATTACCGTAATGTCTCTCGACGTGGCGCGCGACAACATGGATCGCTACGGCGGATATCCTCTCGCTGACACCTTCGCCAACAACGACGATGTGCTTGGCCTTGCCGCGACCGGGACTTCTCAACCCGCTTACAGCGCCGCATTTGATGCCAATGACGGCACGAAGCGACATGCTGCCTGCGACGAGTGTCGTATGCTTTGCGAAAGCTGCCCTGTCTGACTATGCCTCTGACCAGTTCTAGGGAAGCGCAAGCTGAAATGCTCTGGCCAACCAACAGGATGTTCAAGATGTGTCAAACAGAACCTGCTCTGCCATTACTCAGAACAGAAGCAGATGGGCCGACCACGAAAGCGGCAGAAGACTGATACTGATGCGCCAGTTATGGGCAAGCAAGCTACGAGCCCTCCCAGACCTATCCAGCCTGCGCCCGAGCCCGTGAGGGAGCAGCCAATCAACTCCGAAATCATAGATCCGACTCTAGCGATGATGACTGATGAACGAGCACAATTCGAGAGCATATACACTGCTCCAACAGTCCAAACGGTGCAGACGAACAGACAGACATCTTGCCAAGATAGTCAGATGCCAGGCCTACACCCTGCCAACTCGGATTCAAGCCGCTCACAAAACGGTGTGCCTACTCCAGACGCCCTGGATTTCGCTAGCAGTGCATACCCCACTGACGTGGCACATTGGCCCGACTTTTCCACACTGGATATGTTGCCTTTGCCCGTCGAGGATAAGTGGAGAGGCTTCGACACAGATCCCAGCGCACCGACTGACCCAGACGTCAACCCAGAAGCACTCAGCAATTTACCTTCTGTACCAGCATGTCCATGTCTACCGAACCTCTATTTGACCCTATCGACCATGTCTACACTCTCGAGCTTCCCATTCAATCAGCAGACCGTTGATACTATCGAAGCAGGCTACCGGACAGCGAGGGGCGTCATATACTGTCAAGTATGCCCTCAAAAGTTCGATACCGGCTCTTCGAACCTCATGTTAAGTTGTACGCTCATCAATGTGCTAGCAGATCAGTGGAACAGGTTCCGTAAATTGGGCGTTGAGGACTTACGCAAAGCATTCGGCAGACCAGACCAGCAGCGAACCTTCGTCACTACAAAAGAAGGGCTCGAATGGAGGACCTTTGCACATCACATGCTACGAGCTTACGTATTCGGCGACCATGCCATCCCAACACCACCGGGAACGAATCAATCACCAAAAATGAGCTCCATATCCACGGTAGACACCGAAGAGACAGCCGGTGGGAACGTGTCGCCACTCACAGTGCTTAGCCTCGTCGATGCCCTAACCAGAAGACAGAGACAATGGCACAGATTAGATGAACCGACAGACGAGTTCCCAGACCGAGTCACGCCTGACCTTCAAGCAGGCCACATGGTCGGCCACAGCCAAGACAGTCCAGGGAAACATTTGTGTCTCGAGATCGTGAATCATGCGCGGTGTATTGTGTCGCACTTGGACGGACCATAGCATCACCATCTCTAGCTTGATGACTTACCGTAACAGCTCTAAAGAGGACGGGATAATGAATTTGTGAGCTGGAGTTGCGCGGGTGGAGCGTTTCGTAATTCACAAGATACCCTACTTACACGAGCATACAATAAGATCCAAGCCACCACGCGTTCCATGCCAAAGAAGCACTTCAACATTGTGTAGTCAAGCTGTTCATCCTTGCGAACCACCTTTTCGTCCCCGATCTCGTCTCCCTCGTTTCTTAGCCACAGCGTAAACCAGCCGCCTTGGGGCAGCAGTCCTATCATGTCTGTCACCCGGCCATGCTGACATGGCGCCACGGTACCAAGCCACGGGCATTCTCAAAAGCTTTGGCGATCCGCGCTGGACTTTCCAGTATCCTTGTTGTTACAGGCAGGAGCATATGCCAATGCCAGTTCATGAGTGAGCGGCAGCACCGGTATTGCATGCCCCTCGCTCCAGAGACAAAAGTCCATCGTTCTCCACTCGAGCCTAAGAACCGATTGTGATATCGCAAAAGACAGATGAGCTACCCGGTTGGACATGCCTTTAATGCCAGACCACGTGAAGGCACCATGAGGCACACCAATTCGACACTGTCAATGCGACGATTGGTCGTAGAGAAGGCACTATAGCCGCCACGAGAGAGCCCTCGAGGGTTTGTATGGGAAGTTTGTGCTCCAGCCAGGTGGTGTCAGTCAGGAAGAGGCTGGTATCCATGTCAAGACCCCTCAGGGCACACCTCTGGCACCAAAGTGGTTTGTCTCCAGCTGCTGTGTGAGCCATACATGGATTCGCTCCGTACAAAGTCCAAGAGCTGTACCACCATCCAGTTTGTTCAGTCAGTAGACTCAGGAGACTTCCCATTTACAGGATGCGGTAACCTGTGCTGCTGTGTCCAAACGAGCTAAGCGCGCACTCATTCTGGAGTCCCATCCTCAAGAGACAGTCCGAGAAAGCCTGCTTCTTTCTGGAGCCGGCATCGCCTCCTCCGAAGGAGAGGATCTCGAGCGCTAGAACTGTTGCCATTGTCAAGACGCTGCGGTGGAGACCAGCTTAGCGCCGTCCTCGACAGCCCTACTTGTGGTCGGCGCAACAGGGTTCGAACGACTGCTTTACCTATTATCAAGCACGTGTGGGGACCATAGCTTTGCCACAGGAATAAGCTCAAATCACAACACAGCTAGTGCCTTCACTTAACCCCCCCTTCTCAGTTGTGGTGCGTGCTGCGACTTTGGTGATGTCCTCTACTGCTTCCCAAAGCAGCTCCCCCGTCAGAGCTGAGCATTCAGCATACTTGTCGCATCGCATGCTCGAGGCTGCCTCCAATCCTTCCTCCGGCATGACGCAGATGTGCCTACCCTCCTCGTCTGTTTGATCAGTTCTCAGGTCTCTTTTCAAGCCCAATAGCATTACAGGCGTGATGTGCTCATGTGAGTTGAAGTGCATCATGTACTGCTTCCGCCAATAGAACTGTGCATTATGCAACGAGACACGAGAGGTGATGTCATAAGCAATGATCACGAAGCGAGGATTTTCGGGAAAAGAGTCAATGAAGAGTGTCCCTGTGGAAGGCCAGATGTGAAAGGTGTAGGGGCGTCGAAAGAGGGAGACCGAGAAGGTAAAAGGACGGTTTTCGAGGTCAATAGGTCGCAAAGGCGTACTGGATGTCACCGGTCCCTCATGGACTTGAGGTAGACGCGCCAGGAAGGTTGACTTGCCCGTGCCAGGTGATCCAAGCATGAGGATGTCGACATCGGCGACACTGGGTGTATAAGCAGGTGGCAGCGACGAGGCCGCTTCCAGCGTCCGTGCTATGCGATCGGAAGGCATAGCATGTTGTGAATGAACGGGTAACTTTACCTCCAGTGGCCTTCATCGAGAAGAGCTCTCGTCGCTGCTGGGAGCAAGAGAAGCAACACAGTACCGCACCGCTTATCTTATCAGTAGCCTCGGAGCCATTCCAGTCAGGTACGTAGTATGCGTCTCGTGCTTTCCTGCGCGGACGTGTTGTCTTTTCTCCTCTTTTGCAATCTCGAAGCACTTCCGCCGCTATCTCTGTGCCTAGTCATTGTCAATTGCCTAGTATTCATCTACTGCTTGAAGAAATGAATCCGTCTTCAGATAAGATTACCGGCTGAAGCTTACGGGTTTGTACGACATGTGTCTACTGTAGCAACTCGAGTGCAAGTAAATCATAAGCAGCACTCGGCGTTGATGCCGTGCCGGAGCGTTGCTCGTGCATGGTAACCCCACGGCAAAGACAAGTCACCAATGGCGACAAAGATAGAGTCCCGCCACCACCCCGCATCACGATTGACATCAAGTCCGTTACAGGGCGCTGGCTGGACTTGAGTCTTGCCACTTGTTCCACTTTGACGGATGAACCAGTGTTGAACCGCGTTATTGTAACGAGTGTGGAGAGACGACCAAATCCGAGGTTGGATTGCATTGCGCGAATAGAATGCAAGATTTCTCTGCCCATGAAGTGTCATAGTGGCCATATATTCTCCAAAGACCCTTTTTCTCGTCTTTTGCGTCTACTACTAACTGCACAAGTATTACTGACATACATAGAACGTCAGTGACAGACAGCATTTACTATGGCACCACCAACAGCAACCATGACGGAGTACGACGTTGAACAAACCAAGCCTTCGAAGGGATACGACGAGCCGGATTCTCAGCCAGAAGGCACCGCAACGCACGAGCCTGCTATGCAGGCCGGCGTCAAAGCTACAATGCAGAAGTTCCCAGCTCCTCCCAAGTTTACCGACAAATACGAAGAAAGAGAGTACTTGAAGGGAAGACTAGCTTTGGCTTTCCGCATCTTTGGCAAGGAAGGCTTCGATGAGGGCGTTGCGGGTCACATCACCTTGCGCGACCCTGTCAAGCCCGACCATTTCTGGGTCAACCCTTTCGGTGTTGCATTTAGCCAGATCAAGGCCTCGGATCTCATTTTGGTTAACCACGACGGCAAAGTTGTCGATGGTGGGCCTTGCAGACTGCTCAACCAAGCAGCATACATGATCCACGCCGCTGTACACGCAGCCAGACCAGATGTGCTGTGCGCAGCCCACTCGCATTCTATCTACGGCAGAGCTTTCTGTGCATTGGGACGACCGATCGATATCATCACACAAGATTCGTGCGCCTTTTACAACGACCTTGCCGTCTACGACTCGTTCCGAGGTGTTGTACTGGTCAAGGAGGAAGGTGAGAACATTGCAAAGTCTCTTGGCGCCAAAAAGGCTATCCTCCTCCAGAACCATGGTCTGTTGACTGTCGGTCAAACCATTGAAGCTACCATCTTTTGGTTCTGCTCACTGGAGAAGTGCTGCCGTGCTCAGCTGATGGCTGACGCAGCTGCTGCCGGCCGAGGTGGCGCGACAGTCAAGATCGACGATGAGGACGCATCTTTCACATACAAGGCCGTAGGTACCCCAAGAGCAGGGTGGTTCAGCGCCAAGCCCGCCTTCGATGTGATGGAGAAGGAATGTGCTCCCGAGGTTTTTGCTTGAGAGTCTAGGTTTCGGTAGTTGCAGCTTCTTCGGCGTTGTTCTGCGCGTGGTAGTTATTGAATCGACTGCGTCTGCTTTTTCTCCTTGTTCATTTTCAGATTCTCAAACAGCAGGCGAGAGGTTAGCATGGTAGCCACAACCGTTCACTTCGTGCATCAAGACGGCGGGTCTACTAAGCCCACCTGTGCTTGTACGGTAAGCGGCCAGGTGGTACAGTATGCCGTATTGCGATCCCTATCCCGGCGAGGTGCCATCGGCGCCATCTACACGATTGCCGGTTATCGGTTGCTTGTAGCCTCCTCATTGGCTCCGTGGCTTGTCGGCAGTAAAATCATAGCAAGGCTAAGATAAAAGTAGCTAGTCTCAGCCTCTGAGGTACATACATGGACGGATGCTTCGCCGCATTAGTCCCCAATGGTCTTTCCACCTTGTATGCTATTCGTGCTTTGCTGACATCCTAGAGGTGCTCTGCGCTTTGGAGTTCTTATTTGACTCCCATCTTTAAACGTCTAAGTCACGGTGAGATTCAATACAACCGTACTCAACGGTTGCATCCGTTGACTTTGCATTTGTGCGGGAAACATATGCCAAAGTTGTAGTGAAGACTTATCTGCGTCTGCTTCTTGTCACGACTTGACTACGTTCTTTTTCAATATAGCCAAGACTATCTTTAGCCTCAAGACATTGATAAGCTCGCCTAGCCTCCGAATAACTCATATTGCCACACATCCATGATATTCCCATCATGATTAACGAGAAGCACACTGAACCGACCGAACTCGACGGGGACCGGGTTCTCCCCACAGCCAAGTCTCCGACAGAACCAACAGCACTGCAAAGATCTGCCACGGCGGAAGACAAACCGAACCTCACAAGGGTAACTAGTCACCATTCGAACCACGACATATCTGCCGTGGCAAGCCATGCTTCCTCATATGTCGAAGTCAACGCCGCTCAGTACGAGCGGTTCAGCCCCAGGAGAAAGCACGTCATCACCGCTGTCCTCGCAGTATGCGGCTTTCTTGCACCGGTCAGCTCGACGACCGTTCTGGCAGCCATCCCGGAAGTAGCACAGACCTATGACACCAGTGGTTCCATTATCAACTTATCAAATGCTCTCTACCTGATATTTATGGGCCTGAGCCCTTGCTTCTGGGGACCTCTTTCACAACTATACGGACGACGATGGATCTGTGTCTGCTGCGCTGCATTGTTCACATCAATGAGCATAGGCACAGCACTAGCACCGAATCTCGCCGCCTTCTACATATTCCGGATGCTCACAGCCTTTCAAGGAACGTCTTTCCTGATTGTAGGCACCAGCTGTATCGGAGATATCTTCACACCCACCCAGCGAGGAACAGGTCTATCCTGGTTTCTGGTGGGCACCCTGGTCGGACCTTGTCTCGCTCCTCTTTTAGGTGGTGCCATAGTCACATACGTGTCGTGGCGCTACATTTTCTGGTTGCAGACCGGTCTGGGTGCCCTTGCTACCATGCTCGTCATTTTCTTGCTACCGGAAACCATTCCCCACAAGGGCATCGACGACCTAAAAGACCTCCCGAAGTCCAAGCGAGCAGCACATATCCTCCATCTTGTTAACCCACTGCGCGTCGCCGAACTGCTTTTTTCATACCCGAACCTTCTAATCGCAGGCCTAGCATCGTCCTCCCTTGTGTGGAACATGTACAGTCTTCTGACCCCGATCCGATACGTCCTGAACCCGCGATTCGGTCTTACCGAACCATGGCAGTCAGGTCTCTTCTTCGTCGCACCAGGCTGCGGATACCTGCTCGGCACTTTCTTCGGAGGCCGGGCTTCCGACTGGGTCGTCAAACGGTACATCGCTAAACGCAACCATAGAATCGCAGAGGACCGACTACGAACACCCCTTTTCTTCATGGGCATCGTGATACCAGCAAGTATGGTGATCTACGGTTGGTCGGTCGAGAAGGAGGTGGGCGGCATTCCGTTGCCTGTCATCGCCATGTTCGTGCAGGGCGTGGCACAACTGATGTGCTTTCCCAGCTTGAACACCTACTGCGTTGACGTGATGCAGAGTCGAGGATTAGGATCCGTGGTCGTAGCTGGAAACTACCAAATTCGTTATGTCTTCGCAGCGGCTGGCTCGGCTGTTTGTTTGCCTGCAATAGAGAAGATTGGTGTTGGATGGTTCAGCACCATCTCTGCCCTGTTCTTGGTCGTATGTACCGGTGGCCTGTGGCTTGTGTGCATATACGGACAGACATGGAGGCACGAAGTAGACGCAAAGAAGGCGAGGCGGAAGGCGCAAAAGGCTGAAGAAGAAAGCAGGGTATAGAATCATAGAACAATGGAGGATCGACTGACGTCGAGTCATCGCCTTTCGCTGCCACGCCGAAACACTGTCCAGTTCCCCGTTCTTTGATGAGTAGCGCGCTCTCCTAGTCCAGATGGGAAGGCAATGTCTTCGTCCGCTACGTAGATGCAGGCAGGGGGCCAAAGACGTTGGTAAGCACGACTAGGCTCTTGTTGAATATGACAACGGAGTGGATGCGTGAAACTGAGTTGATTGAAGGATGTAAAGATCATCCTGAAGATCACACGTCTAATACATGTCTTCTAGGAAATATGAATACAGAGAATATACCGGAGCCCCTTGCTTAACTGAATGTTGTGATTACTCAAGGTCACAAGTCAACAGAAAGATCTATGTCCGTTGTTCCTCTGCTCCCGCTGCCTCTCGCACTATTGTCTTTGCGCTTAACACCGTCTCTACGTCGCCGTTGCCTCTGGGATCAAGGATGATACAAGCTGAATCTACGGTTTTTGTGCTCGTCGTTGACACTTTGAGAAATGTTATCATCAGAGGCAGGCCGACATATAGGGGTGTACATAAAGCGTAGAGTGGTTGCAGCACTGGTCACTCAGGGACATCGCGAACACCAGTAATCATACACCTCCGCACCAGAATAAGTATCCAACAGGTAGGCTCATTGAAGATATCTCGAGGCATGGTTTCAACATTTCTCCCCCCGAAACTCTCCTATGTGAATTGTCCAACATTTCAGATCCCAAACTAGACGATACCTACAGCTCCTCTCCAGCTGCCCAAGCTTCGAGTGCTTCTAGCTCCAGCAAGCCATCGACGTCAACCTGGACCTCCTTATCAACGACATCGTCATTCAGGAATTTCAAACCGTCCATCGCTTTACCACCACAAGCGCGTTCTAGTGTCAAGAAAGCAAAGTGGCCACCAATTACAGGCCGTGCGAAGAAGCTAATTCCAGGAAATCCTCCCGTACCTTCTGTGCTGTGTAAGTCCGTAAGGGGCCGATCAGTACTAGTCTCGTTGACCCATCGGGCCACGCTCTCCAGGATGTCAGCGCGAACGCGTGGTGCCGCTACTGCCATGGCGAAAAATTCCCAGTCAGTCTTCGTATAGAGATGTCTGGAGTCGAGCGGCAGTCCGTACTTCTGTCGTACGGCATAATACCAATCTGACTGCAACTGGTAGATATGCTGTGGAACGAATCCTGAGTGTCCGCCGTGGTTATGATCGCCACCAATGGGCTTCTGGCCACTATCTGTAAGAGCGCCCTGGTTGGTGTCGTCATCTTTGAGATGGAAGCAGAGCAGCGAATCAGCATATAGATTGTAGGTCGTTGTCCATGACCCAAACCAATCGTAGGCGAGTTTGGCGTGCGTCTTGTCTCTTGAGATGCCATACTCTTCCCATTTCTGGATGTAGACGCGTGACGTATTGTCAAAATGCTTCACATCAGCTTCCATGCCTGCGATCTCGGCCAGGCCGGCCATTGCCTTGATTCCAATGATGCCCTTGAGTGCCAAATTCGTTTGCAATGCAAGCCAGCCAGCGAAGTCATCTGTTGAGAGTTGATTGTGGGGTCGCAGACTGAACTCCTCGAGATAGCTTGTCCATTGCTTCCAGAGACGGTAGCTTCGATGAATCCATTTTTGTGCCTGCTTTAATGACTGCGAACCACTGTTCCATGGCTCATCGATATACTCGATGTGGGAGTTTGCGCCAGTGTTCAGGGGAAAGAGCTTGTCATCAGTGCCTTTGAGGTAGCTAGAGCTACTTTGCCAGATTGAGTCGACGGATGAGTTGGTACCATACTTGATCGAGTTCGCAAGAGCAAGTCCCATAATGAGGATATTGCCACATTCCTCGACAGGCATGTACTCGTCCTTCCCAGCAGGGTGTCCGGTTGCGTTGGGATAATGGGCGCCGATATCATGCATGGCGTACTTGTTCGGGTATTGCCCGCTGAGCATGTGTTCGATAAGTGGCTCAAGGAGATATGCTAGCCATCTTGGGTTGGTGTAAAGGAAGAAGGGGAAAGCAGGGAAGATCACATCAATGGTCTGAGTGTTTCCATCTGATGAGATCTCTTTCATGAATAGCAGAGGATCTTCGGGTGTACCCAGGAAATGTGTAGCACCCATGACTTGCCTAGCAGAGACAGCAACAATGTCGACATAATCCTCCGCACCCGACTTGTAAGCATCAACGGCGAGTTGAGCAGAGTAGTTGAATGCCAGCTCTTTCGCGTGCTCGTAGTCTAGCCAATGGAACTTGATCAGATCTGATTGCTGGGGCATGTAAGAAGCCCACAAGGGTCGTAGGTAAGTCAGACCCCGGGCCGCGGCGAATTGTACAACGGGATTCTGGATGTGTGCTATGGTGAACATCACGCTCTTCGTTCTATGCGCCCTCGAGTGAGTAGCATTGGCTCGGAAAGACTTTGCAAAAGCAAAGACAGGTTCTTGATCCATGATCCCTCGGTAATGGTCGTCCACAGTGTTCTGTAGGGTGCCAGTACGTGAGAAGCGCTGCCTGAGCTCGGCTGATAGGCCAGCCTCATGTCGAACGTCTGCAGGAGCAGAGAAGATGAGGGTGCCCCATTCTGCCTGATCTCTTGTCTCGGTAAAGACCTGCTCCACGGCTCTCCGGAATCGCCATGACTTGAGGCCCGTCTCTGTTTCCCCTTCCTCGAATTGAGAATGTTCCAGATCCCACACTATCTTGTTGCCGCGATCACCACTGACCCACTGACCGTTCAGATCAAGGTAGATGTCAACATCGATCTCCCCAGTGACATATACAGTCAGATACGCTGCAGGTATGGACTGTCTCAGGGTCGATGTAGGAGTGATGGGAGAGAGGAAGGACAGGGTGATTTCGAGCTGCTCGGACGAGTTGTGCGGGTGTATAGCGTAGCTCAGGTTGGTTGTGGAGGCGTCATACTTGGAGCCTAGATATACGGGATAGGAGACGTTGTAACCCTCATCATCTGGGCTCAGAGCATCTTGGGGTCGACCAAGCAGCGGATAGGCCGTTCTTTCGTGAGGTAGACTGGCCAGGACCGAGAAGCCAACATGTTCGCCGGTCCAGAACATCGGCCATGACTCCCACGGTTTTCCACGAGCATCACTCAGCCATGTGCTCAAGTACGGATTCCTGACAATGAGGGGCAGGACAGGAGGGGTCAGGCGTGAAGCATCAGCGACAATTGGTAGGAACGCTGCGATAGCAGTCACTGCGGAAACCAGCCGCATCGTGGCAGAGCTCTTTCCCACGAGAGTCTCGACCTGTACTCCAATAATGATATCCGGGTAGAAAAGGCGATACTAAAAGATACGGAAGCTCATAGAGAGGAGTGCTTGATGGTAATAATGTGATATGAGCATCGACCGCACACCCGAGGCCATCTTGCTATCCGGCCCCAGTGACGGCCAGCAGGTCATTTGACAATAATTGGTTCCGTTGAAGTTACGTTCGATGCTCTCCAGGCGCCAATTTCTGGGGACTCGCCGGCAGCGCTATGCCTGTTCCTGAGCTGCCGGCATGCATGTATCCCCAGATCTTTCAGGTAGTGGGGGTTCCTCAAGCCGTGTGACCATTGTTGTGACGACACTGCGCACAGAGGCCACTGGGCAAATCCCGAGGCTTTATGCAATGCTTGAAACGCGAACGAGACTTGATTTTCTTGACTATTGTTCTACTTGATTTTTGCTTGAGAAGAAGTTCTCGCCTCAAAACAGAGCAGCAAACGGCAGATGGCCACTTGCGTGCTGTTGCCAGCAAGTGCAAACAATCTACAACGGCCCTGCACATGCAAACCCTACGCGCAATTCTGGTTCCGAGGGCAGGCGAAAGTGGCCCCGGCCTCGTTTATGCAACTTTCTCGTGGAGGCCCAAGAACATTGACAAGCCTGGATTGCACGTGTCTGCTTTCCACCTTTAGAGCGTGCGCTTCTTGACTTGCAGAGTATGCGTCCCAGTTGCTCTGAAGTCATCGTCGGCTCTCTCACTGATTGTCACCCGGACGGTCACCTACCTTGACCGTCACACTGGCCATCTAAGCATACACTAGCAGGCAGCATACTGTGCTTTCTCACAAGAATCCTGACCGCAGCGAGCGTCAGACACGTTCCGTCAGTCTGGACTGCTTTGGCGCGGACAGTATCAGATGTGGAGAATCTTCTGGCGCAGACAGACACCACAGATGCGCGTAGAGGGAGTTTGGGTCTAGCAGTGGTAGAATGCATCAGTCTTCAGCTCTGACGAATGCCATGCTCTTTCTCAGGTCTCTCTCTTTCTGCTTGCCTTGCAACTCTAGCCTTTCGATGGCGAATTGCAATTGATCTTTCCTTTGCTGGAGCCTCTTCATTTGTAGCGCTTTCGCATCCGGCAGACCAGCCGCTCGACCTGCAGTCGCAGAACCTCTGTATCTGCCTGACTGAGCCAGCTCTGAGCTCTTCTGCGAGCTTAGTCTCCCCTCGAGTAGCTCATGCCGTGCTTTGAGACTCTGCTCTTTTCTCGCAAGCTGGTTCAGGTGAGATTCAGCTGTCGAGAGTAGCTGTTCGATCGCAGGAGATATCTCGTCAGCTAGCGATTGTTGAGCTGCTTTCAGAGTGGTCTCTGGCACAAGCTCGAAATGTTGCTGTGTCTGAAGGACTTTACGCAACCGAGGGAAGTCAGACACGCCTTCGTCCAGGATGGAGATGCTGGAATCGAGAAGAGCTAAAGAAGCTCGCAAACTAGACACGGCGGGACCGAGAGTAGCCATGCTCTTGAAGTTGGCTGCTACACACCGCTTTGACCATCAGTAGACGAGGCACCCTACAGCCTCGCGAAAAACTTCAATAGCGCCTCGCGCGATATTGCAGAACATACAATAGGCGACCAACAAACAGTGTACTGAACGGGCTCGGCTCTGTTTACAGTCGCAGGTTTGATGCATTTGTTCAGCTCGCGGTCAGGCTGCCAGGCTTGAACCAGGTAGCTTATCACGTGAGCCCTGCCAAACCAGATTTCCCATAGCTCGACCGCAGCTTCACCTCACCGAGGGACCACCTAGAAAACAACGTACATATTCGCCAGCCAGCACTCTCCACAACGTCAATATGCCTGGCTTCCTACCAAAGAAATTCCCCGGCAAGATGTGTATGTTTAGCCCAGATCGGTCGACGGCAACAAGCTAATAATGGCGCAACAGCGGAGCCAATGCTTCCCTTCTTCGTCGCAGGTGCGATCGTTCTCTACGGAGTTAACGCTGGTGCCAGTGCTATGTTGAACAGTATGTGCTTCGCAAGGAAGGAGCTCAGCTTCGGGACTAACAAGCGCAGCCGACGAGTACCGAAACGACCCAAGAAACCCATATGCCAAAGAGTCAGCGAAGCCACAACAAAAGGGTGACGCACAAGGAATGTAGTGAAGCAAGGCGCTGCTAGCACTGGCTTCGAGCTGTGATATGGGTTCATCGATGAGAGAGGTGTACAAAAAGCCGTTAAGCTCACAGGAATTGGTCAAGCACCGAACATAGACTAGAATCATTCGAATCAGTGGCTCCTCGATGTTACTCTACGATCGCAAAACGCTCTAGCGACCTTCAGAAAAGGGACCATGATAGATACGTGCCTGGCAAACAGGAGGTCGGCCCTTGATTGCCCTAATGCCGTTCTTACTCAAGTTTACCCAGCAGCATGGGCTAATTCATGCGCGCAATTGAAATGCTCAATGTGCCAGTGCAACACAGCGCGCGTGAAAGCATCACCTTCGACAGCTATCATTGTTCCATCATTCTTCAGTTCCTCGGCGTCGTTCGGCTGCCTGACCTCAGGACCCGCATACAGTACATGATGGTCTAGGCAGGCACCCGAGAAGAAGAAATGGGATTGCGCACTCAGCCAGCGTTGTGTAGCAGCCTCGCTGCGTTATCCGACAGTTCTGCAATATGCCTGAAACAGCCTTGAGCAGCCTAGCACAATGCTACTCTGCAGTGCAACGAGAAGCGAGCGCTCCTTCTACTCAGCACTTCGGTGGACATTGATTCCCATTAGAAGGAGCATGTTATCTCGCATTGCATCTTCCAGGTTCTCATTTGTAGATTCAATGCTGCAGATACGCATCGCCGTTCTCGCAATTACACTTTGAAGCGATCTCGTGCTGCTCGCGTCTCTTGAGGCAAACATGTCCCAGAACTCTGCCAATTGTGTAATGCGAACTGCCAATTCATCTCCAATGCTTCCTGCTACACAAACAAACCAAAGTACCAACAGTCTGCGGAGGCTATCTTCTACGGCGAGACAGAAGATGCAATTCACATGCTCGGATGAGTGCCGTTATGAAGCGGGCTCTGGACGCTAGTATCTCACTTGCAGTACTAGCGATCCAGATCGGTGCCGAGTTAGGGTCGATCTGTCCTCCAAATTCAAGCATCAACCAACCAACGATGCCGCTCGATCGTGCCTGGCGCTGCTTCACCATTGATCGAGTAATCGATGTGTCGATGACGGATTACGCATCGACGTAGTGCTTGAAACATCTCGCGTGAACTCTGTCTGGACCATCAATAAGATGGACGTATTATCCTTTCTTTCTCATGCATGTCACCCCCCATCTTTCGTGAACTACCAACTCACCGGAAGCGAACGCCAAGATGCCTCCACATCAGGTTTCCGATGAAGAGCGACGACCTCTTCTGACTTCTGAAGGCGAACGAAACAGCTATCTCGACGAAGAAGAGCCAGAAGAGATCACCTTCACTGATGGCGATGAGGACGACCCGAAACAATGGAGCGGGAAGAAGAAGCTCATGAATGTGTTTATCATAGCGTTCATGGCTATCATCAGTCCTCTTGCCAGCTCCATGTTCACGCCTGGCATCTCTCAAATTGCCGAAGACCTACATGCCTCGGAGGAAGCCATTATCGCAACGACGACCGGTTTTGTTATTGCCTTAGGAATCGGCCCTCTGGTGCTAGCACCGTTCTCCGAGACTTTTGGCCGACGAAAGATCTACATTATCTCATTCACGGTTTTTACCCTTCTGCAGATTCCTACTGCCCTTGCTCCAAATGCCGCTACACTCATCGCAGTGCGGACAATTTCCGGCTTCTTCGGATCGGTGGGAATTGCGAACGGAGGTGGAACGCTTAACGATATGTACGAGCCTCATGAACGAGCAGGAATCTTTGGATGGTATCTGCTTGGACCTCTGTTGGGACCGACCATCGGTGAGTAGAATCAGCGAGGTACTCGACTGTCCCAGACTAATCTCTTTTAGGACCTCTGTTTGGAGGGATCATCGTCAACCGACTCAACTGGAGGTGGGTGTACTGGATCTTAGCAATCGTCTGCGCCTTCAACACCACGATAGGCTACTTGTTTCTAAGAGAGACGTACGCTCCGGTCATTCTTGGCTGGAAAAGAGAGCGGCTGCAACAAGACAACCCAGAGGCGAAGTACAAGTTCGAAGGCCAGGATGACCGCCCAGTATCTGCCAAACTCAGGCAAAGCATGAAGAGGCCAATCGTCATCTTCATTCAGCCCATCGTGTTGACCATGTCTGCTTACCAAGCACTAATCTTCGGAACAACATACAGCATATTCACGAATTTGCAAAGCATCTTCGCCGAAATACCTTACTGCTTCGATTCTGAACAGGTCGGGCTGTTGTATCTGTGTCCCGGGATTGGCTTTCTGCTGTCAGTCTGGTTCATAGTACCGAGGATTGATACTGTCTACAACAGACTGACGGAGAAGAACAACGGGAAGGCAATGCCAGAGTACAGGTTACCGTTGGCCAACATCGGAAGTGTGCTTCTTCCTATGAGTCTGTTCTGGTTTGCCTGGACTGTGGAATATCGCTTGCACTGGGCGATATGCATGGCAGCGACGTTTTTCTACGGACTTGGTCAAGTTGTTATATTCAACACCGTGCAGAATTACTACATCGACTCTTTCTCGAAGTATGCTGCTTCCGCCATTGCAGGCGGGTCGGTATTCCGGAGTCTGGTTGGAGGGGTGGTGCCTCTTGTTGCACCGCCGATGTTCGAAAAGCTAGGATATGGTTGGGGTATCTCTACGTTTGGCTTCCTCGCGGTCGCCATTGGGCCAGCCCCTCTGGTATTCTATTACTACGGACCTAGGATTCGGGAAAGGTTCCCATTGAGCCTCGATTGAGGTTTCAAAGGTTTCTGTTGTATGAATAGCCAAGCCTTGTTTCTAGTACGGCATTATTGGGGGATCCCGCGTTGAAGACGTGTCTATTCCAATAACCTCAAGAGTCGCGTCAATATCGCTTTAGTGATGGTGGGAACGTGACACGGTGTTACTCCGGGGAATGCGAACTCGAACAATAGAAAAGCGGGCTGCAGTATCGCATCGTGGCGAGCAAAGTACGCTTGGTCTAATTTCAGTATGCTCCAGGACAATTCCATGACACTGGTTGTATCCATGTGATATGGATGGCGTTGACTTCATCATGCAGCGCGCCGTTCCTCTACCCACCGGTTGAGTGCCCGAACGGCGGTGGTGGGAGCGTTGTCATGGTGACAGAAACCTTCGGCTGTTTGGCTCGTGCAAGCGTTAAACTCAGAAACTTCGTGGAATCATGCCTATGCATCCACTCATCTACACCGCCAGCATGGTTAGCTAGCGACGTGGTGCAACAGCTGAACTGTGTGCATGATGCGTTGTAGCAGCTCTGCACGAGCATGGAATAAGCGCAGACCGGCGTGGCCGTTGCTACTGAGCATTATGTGTAGGCTGAGAGTAACCAATGTTGATCCGCTACGTGGATGGACTCTGTGGCCTCACAACAAAAGCTTCTCGGCAGCCAGGTCTGATTGGACCAGAGGCGCTCTGTTTTGAAGATTGGCTAACCAGTCACATACAACGTCGTGCTTTGGACAAGCATTATTGGTGGGAAGATGGATGGCAGGCAGGAATAACTGGATGTTGCGATGTGCTCCTCTCAGCGTTTCAAGAAGCAATACCAGCTACGAGCTTGATCGTTTCCGCCCGGATTGTTGTTGTCAAGAGTGTATTCTCCGATTTGGATGTACTATTGCTTCCTTCATTTTGGCGGTGAGGTCCCAGAGAGCGAAGAGGTCCCACCCTGCCGTGCAAGCTAAAAGTTTAGGGTTGTAACCGGCTCCCACTGCCGCCCTCGAGCATGCATAAGCACGAGGTGTCTACCTAGGTAGGTATAAGCCAAGCTGCCAACCCGATGGGTGCTGAAAACAATCTAGCAGTTGTAAAATCTGTGATCAAGGATCCCTCGTCTACTTCCACCCACGGACGCTTGCCATTCTGAATCGAACGACCTCCCGACGACCTCTCGAAGACCGCTGTCTCATGACACTCATCCTACCACGAACTGCCCGAGTCCCACCTATCAGCCGCTTGCACTGTTCACCTCGAATCCAGCCCCGACTTGCGACGGTGCCGTTCACAACGTCTGAATTTCAAACTGTCGCAATTCGTCAAGCTGCACGCTCCCAGCTGCAGTAAGCATGAAGAGGAGACCTCTACGACAATCACGGACAATATACATTGAAACCTCCAGAAGACGATAAGAGCACGAGCTAGGCCCATTGACGGATGGAGGGACCTCCTCCCCCTCCTCCTCCACATGGAGAAAATCCTCGCACGGCAAGGTCTGGCGGCTTGCCAGACGGCAAATACGACATCTTTGTAATACCTCCCTCCTCCGCAGGTTCGGGCTTTCTCTACCTGCCGTCTCTACAAACCCAGCGGAATAGCTTTTTGGCAGGATGTGCTTGCACAGCCACGGCTTTCTTTCTGTATTCCGTGGCCCTGCCAGTCGCGAAGGAATGGTTCTTCAGCACAGTCAATGGTGGAGGCTCTGGGGTGCTCATGCTAGTGCTGGGGGTCGGTGTGGTCAGCTGGGCGCTAGGCAAGACACAAGGTGAAGGCACGGGAACAGGAACAGGAGCAGGTCCAGGCGCTTCTACAAACTCGTCTGGTGCTACCTCGGGTTCCTCACGGACACACGCAGATCCGCCGCCACGGCCACAACCAGAATCCAGACAGGAATATGCACCACCTCCTCCCCCTCCTCCCCGAGAACCGACTCCGCCACCAGCACCAGAGCCGGAGCCGGAAGCGGAACCGCCGCCGAGACCTCAGTCTCCGCCGCCAAAACCCAAATCGTCGTGGCAGCGGTCAACGCCGAGTAGTGATGGGAGGTCGGCATGGGAGAGGGCGAGAGAAGAGACTAGGAAGCGTGAAGAAGAAAGGAAGCGCGCCGCCGAGATACAAAGAAGGCGCGATGAGCTCGAAAAGGAGCGGCAGCGACAAAGAGAGAAGGAGACCCTCGAACGACTCGAACGAGAATTTAAGGAGAAAAAGGCCAAGGAAGAAGAGGCCGCGAAGAAAGCAGAGTCGGAGCTCAAGGCAAAACAGGCCAAAGATGAAGCAGACAAGAAGGTGCAGCGCGAAAAAGAGAGGAGAGAGCGGGAGGCTCGCGAGGCCTTGTTGAAAGCCGCCAAAGAAGCCAGGGAGGCCAAAGAAGCCCTAGAAAGGACTAGAAAGGAAGACCAAGAACGAAGAGAACGGGAAGAGCGCGAGAAGAAGGATTCTCGCACGGCGGAAGCAGCTCGTTCCGCATCGGCAAGCAACTTGTCGTCCAACAAACGGCCGCCCATGCCTTCTGCCAAAACGGAGCGAGATGATGATGCGTATTCATTCAGACCTTACGACCGCCCGAAGACAAACCAAAAGAGCTCTGCCGGGTCTGTCTACTCAGACGACTCTTACGCTCCTTCGGCCACTACCGCCAAAACTACGCCTCCCGGCTCAACTCGCGGTCCGTACTCAACGAAAGACCCAGACAAGATCATCATCAAGGGTGTCTACTCTTTCAATAATGCTTTCATGCGGACGCCCATCTCTCAGCTCATCTCTGGCCAAGGTAACGTGACAGACGGCTTGATCCTTCGCATCACGACTGAGGGTCTCTTCATTGACGACGATGTGCGAGGCGTACCACAAAGAGAGTGGGACATCAAGGCTTGGACCATGAAGTTAGCAGAAGTAAGTCTTGTTCCGTCGTCTGTCTCACCATCAATCATACTAACCCAAGCACAGTCAGTCGAGCTGCAGGGCCACCTCATCCTCCGCGCCAGCATACGCGACCAAGAAGGCAAAAAGTACGTCTTCATCCTCAGCCAGACCGAGGGCTGGAAGGTCGCAGTCGGTTTACAAAGGCTGAGGAAAGGCAGCCAGGTAAGAGCACTCGGTGTTGCTGGCATGCCAACAAACGAAGCAAGGATAATGCTCGAGGGCTTAGGTTGGGTATAGGATATCGACGACTAAGCTCTCTTATACACCCAATCTGTGCCGCGGCATGTTCACCTACGACAACAGCACGCAGCACCAGTCACAGACATATTCAGGGATACCTGATCGAGCAAGAATCTTGTTTCAAGCATTAGCGGCGGAGTTATGATCTTGTGACCCTTTACTATATACCCCAGAGCAGCCGACAGTTGGCGATTGATAACGCACATAATATCCGGGAGAACATACAAGGCACATGTGGTGGTCAGTCACACGGTGCTTCCAACGATGCGAGAGTTGTAGATAGGCGACGTAATGATGATGTTTTGGATACCGCAGCCACAGACGCCTGTCCGGCATGTGCTCTCCACACTACTACCTGGAGCATCGGTACCTTATGATACTGTCTGTCTTCTGACCATTCCGATTAAAAAAAACTTGCTGCTGTACCTGCTCCGAGTGAGCTGTGATGCAGCGTGGTGTCGCCTGGTGGTCCCTTGGCTGGGAAGTGGCCGGCTCAGTAGTGTATCGGTCTGGCCCGAGCAAAGAGATACGTGTGATGGCACGGCTGCTGTACAGTTAGCATGTTGTATCCACGTTAGGATTTGATAGGTTATGACTGGAACATGTAGAGCAATAACTGGGACTGACGTTGCTGAACTATCTATTAGCTCAGCTAACCTCGAGTCTACTCTGTGCATTGGTACTTCTTCGGGCGGTCGGCTCTGCACCCTGCGCTAATTATACGCATTACCTTCTGACCTCAAATGCCCGTTGCACCTGTCATCAACTGGACCAGGCCCGATGCTGCCTCGCCCTGACTAACAGTCTTCCTCAGCCCAGCTTCCACAACTCCTCTTTCACTAATTGGTGGACTACTGAGCTGTTGGACCCCGCCATCCTTTTCTTTCTCCGCGGCTTGTTGGATGCCCGACAGCAGTTGTTCCTCGATGGACGTTGACGGCTGTCTCGACAGAGGGGGCGAGCTGGGAAAGTGCTGAGTGCCCTGGCTGTCGTCTTCTTGAATCTGCTGCGTCCTGTTTGACTCGAAGCTCGCGCCCTGACCCATCAGACTTGGGTCAAGCTGAGGTACAGGTAGGGAGTTGAGGTTGCGTACTGTTGGTTTCGGCTGATTGGCAGCTTGAACCCGCATTGCTGCTATATGTGCTTCGGCCGAGTCGTTGGAGCGGTCGTCTTGGTAGGTAGGAGCAATAGTTCGAGCGGAAGATGGCTGTCTGATCGTCGAGGATGAAAGCTGAGGAGTACTGAGTATAGGCATCCATGCGGTGGGAGGCGAGATCGATCTTTCACGCTGCCGCTTTGGGGTTTTCAGCCGAGAGAAAGGTTGACTTGTCTGCCTGGTCTCGACTTTATACAAAGCAAGCTGTAGGCGGGTTCGGAGCTCTGCCGCCTTCTCGTCGAGCATTCTTTTCCTCGCTACAGCCCCAGGGGATTCCACCTTCTTTTCGTTCTGGATCCCTGGCTCCTTCTTCTGTTCCTTCTCCACTGGCTCTAGCATTTGCATGGCATCACTTCCCTGAGTAGAAGCTGCACCTTCGAAGTTGATGAAGCTTGACAAGCCTACACTACCAGCGGAGGTTTCTCTGAGCAGGCCCAACCGTGATGGCGGCAGTTGCGATGTGTTCTGTGGCATAGGCACATCGTTCAGCTTGTCTAGTGTTCGTTGGCTCATCTCTTCCTGTTGAAGTTCAAATTGTGGTTCGAGCGCGTTTTGGCTAGCGTTGAAGGAGGTCTCGGCAGTCTCGTATGATGTCTGGGCATTCGAGGTCGGATGCTCGACACGACCATCTCCACATTCGCTATCGCTCAACAGTTGCGTCCTTTGTGAATCTTCGTGTTGGTCGGGCTCGACTCGTTCGGCATCCTCGACCTCTGCAATTTTCCGTTTGCTCCCAGCTCTAGGACTCGAAAACAGCTGTGCCATGCCAGACGTCTTGTTCGTTGTGACGGCATTGAACGGAGGAGACATGATTTTCGGCAGTGTGCCTTTTGGCGAGCGAATGTTGAGATGGGCGTTTCTGTCTTTGTCTCCGAGAACGCGACGCGCAGGCGATATCATTCTCAAGTATTCTCCTTGACAGTTGTGGAACGTCGTGTGAGCTGGGGTGGAAGTCTGAGTGCCTCCGTCAGTATAATGTACAAGGCAACTGGCTGTGTCCCAATACGTGAGTAAGTGCTCCGCGAGTGGACAGCACTCAAACAGACGCGACAGCACCAAAGAAGCACGAAGACTTACGCCTGATGGTGGTTTGGGTATCGGACGTCAGGGAGGAGTGAACTGGTAAGTTGTATGCTACCATGAAAGTAAAGAGTCGCGTCCCAGAAACAGAGTACTGCCCTTCACCCAAGTCCGAAATGGCAGGTGCGTGGGGAAATGCGCGTTGGACCCTGTGCTGCCTCAACTTAAGCTCCACGAGTGCCCGACTCAGAGTCCACCCGAAAACACGCTAATGTGGGGTATGCTAGTCGCCTAGTAGTCACGGTGGTAGTAGTAGTAGCCCTCGCTCCTTACTTCAATAACGATTTGACGTCTGCATCGAGTTTGCATGCTGCTGTGGGCCGAAGGTAGGGTAGGTGTCGGTGATTAGCGTGAACTAGGTCGGCTTCAGTGAAATGATGGTTAACGCGACAGAGCACACGAACCGCCTGTACGGCCATTAGACGCGATGTCCTCTTGACAGCCACAAATATGACTGCTCTGCTTGCTACTTGGGGTCAGCGTGTTTCATAGCCGGCGGTGTTTGGATCTCCACGTACTGAATTCTCCTCAGCTGATCTCGTATCCAGTGCAATTGACCTTCGCGGAGCGCTTTTGGCTGACTCTCATCATGAAGCTTCGAGAAACGACACAAGTTCGTGAGCGATGTCAAGATCAACCACCCGCCAGCTCCTGTGGCATGTCTAGCATGATCGTCGATCGAGACTGGTACCGTCCAGTCCTCGTTTGTCACAGTCGGAAACGTGAGACCGGAGTTCAGGACTGGGGACACAACATCCGTATAGTCGCCAAGAAAGAAAGGCACGCTTTCACATATGCCATCTGCCAGCCATTGGACGGTGTCATCTGTGGCTTTTGTTGCATCTATTCCTGATCCACACGTTTTCGGCCAGAGACGGGCTCTACACTCTCTGAGTTCGTGAAGCAACATGAGGCGTCTGTACCGCCACACATTCAGCAGGTTAGCGACCTGCAGGTCTCTGTACACACTGCATACACCTCTGTACACTCCCGCATTACGGAGTGAATCAGGTACATCATCTCCCATTAGAAACAGTGGCAGACAATCACCCGGCAGCTCATCGTACCAAGTGCTGAACTCTTTGTCCATGTCGGCCAGCCCTTCCAAGATGCCTGATGCCGCCCCAGTATTATCGTCCCACTCGTGCCGACTTCTACACATTCGTGACCATGCCAAAAGGTTCGTGAGCCGTGCCGTGAGCTCGTTGAGGTCCGTCTGTAGCGTGTGTGGCATCTGAGGGTTCGCGAACCAGAGTTGGCACCCTGCTGGTACGACACTCTTCGCGTGCAATGCCTTTTGCAGTATGCCTGTCTGTAGCGAGACCATCATGGCTTTACTAGCTTCGTTTCTGAAGTTAGCAGAACCCCTGTGTTGCATCAAAGCCAAAGCACCCTCCAAGTGGCAGCGTCTTTTGCCATCCTGGTCAACTCGAAAGTGAATGTTGATGGAGTCGCAAAAGTCTAACATGAGGGCGGTCATCAGGAGATCGTCATCTCGACTTCGGTGATCGTCGAGAATCGCGTTACGAAGGCCACGTACTGCTTGGGCATAATTCTTGTGGGGAACCAGGGGATGATGTGGGTTCTTACTGAGCAACACAGCAAATGTGGTGGCAACAGCCGTCACAGCTTTGTGAAGCGGAGAATCCAACGATATTCGGCTCAGCATGGGGAACATCTGGTGCATGAAGCCACCCGGTACTCGAGGGCTGAGTCCATGCCGAGAATAAATGGCAAGGAAGACATCGGAAGCTGCAGTCTCAAAGTCACCACGGAGAGCACCGGGAATGGTGCTCGCAACGACTCTGACTCTGACATCGTAGGCTGACAGATGCAGTCTCGCGTCGCATTCATCTGCTGCAGCATCCTTGGGCGCAACCAGTTGAGTCAGGCCTTTTCTCAAAACAGCCTGACCCTCACAGGAGGCATTGTCGCTGGCTATTCTCCGTTGGACTTTGCGCCGGATGCTGTCGCTCTGACTTCTGTGTACTCGATCGAAGAATCCCTGATACCCACCACACTCAAGGCCACGACTTTCGCAGTTGTAGCACATGGGTCGCGCTTCGTCACACTACTCGTGGTATTAGCCAGTAATATTAGGCAGTTCAACAGGAGCGCAGTGCATACCTTCACCCGCCGTCGACGACATGTGCCACATCTGCAAGGTGATCAGCTTGGTTCAAGTCTACATGTTGCTTGCTTCCTGATATGGGCAATGCTTGCGAGGGGTGTACTTACCCGGTGCTTGGCCCACGGTATACCATTCTTGATTGCAAGGTTCACAAGACTGGACAGCTATTCTGACGAGGGGATACAAGCAGATGTGGTGCACTGTTATCGTTTACCCACACCGACCACCGTCACCATGAAGGAGCACCGGTGCCGATTTACGATCATGCCGAATCCGAATGACAGCTGGTCCGAGTGTTCGCACAGCCTCAGAAGACAGCTGCCCGCCCTGGAAGACATGGTAGGTGTGATATGGGTTGCTGTTGAAGGTTACGACGACTGATGAAAGGCAGAGGGATGCTACTGAATGGCCTCGCAAACCAATCATTGTCCAGTATGCGGCTCCCTTCGCAACAATGCACAAAAACAGGCTTAGCGTTCACCAGTCGCCTGGATCGATGAATTTCTGAAGCACGGCTACTATTTTGAGCGCTCCACTGCGTCTGCACTTTCTTTTGATTCACGCTGACCGTATCCTTATTACTACACCTCAAGGCAGTACTAATTCAGCTGTAGTGGAAGGACAAGCCAAACAGTTGCTGGTCTTGGGAAGCGTGGCGTCAGATGGGCTGGCTTGTAACCACCTTCTTGGCAGCCTCACGTCTCGATAGACCTGAATAGCATGAACGAAGACTGTACGAATACGATGAGGTATCTTGCAGGGTGATGTTCAACGCAATTACGATTACGAGGCTCACAGCAAGTAGGAAGCGTGACTCTCGGTGACCCAGGTCCCGGATGCTTGGCATTCAACGTCGGCTTGATAATCTTACCGACTCCAGTTCCACATCGTGGTTCTTCTCGCTTGGACGACAACGGGTATCCATTCCATTATTGCCCCATCAAATAAGGTACGTGTTTCTCCCTCATATTATCACAATTTTTCCCCACTGGTAAGGCGCTGCTTGCGGAAGCGTTTTCACGCTTTTGTAGTGTCCTCGCGACGAAGTGGCAAGCGAGGCCACTCCACGCACGCCTTTGCATCAATGTGAGTCTTTCAGCCTCAGATACACGGCCGGCCGTGCATTCACCAATCTTATCAAGGCGTCCGTCCCAGGCAATATATTTTCTTTCCTGTATAATTCTGCGTGCCATTTTGCGGTGTTGGTGTACTTATCTCGAACGACAGCATATACCCAGTAAACGACATTGACATTCTGCTGATCTGCCCTTACTCGCCTATTGTCAGCAAGCGTTATTCGGTTCTCGCCTCAAGATGGAATGCACAGAAGTCTTCCTCCCACAATGTCCGGTCGAGCGCAGCATCTACGGCTACTACCCATCTCTTCCCGCCAACGCCTTCCTTGCAGCCTGGTTCGCCTTTTTCTTTTTTCCGACCATCATCTTTGGTATCCACTACAAGGCATGGACGTATATGTTAGCCCTGTCCCTAGGCTGTATCATCGAAGCTGTGGGCTATGGAGGAAGGATCATGCTGTATAACAATCCTTTCAGTGTTCCTGGCTTTCAGATGCAGATCTGCTGCCTTATCCTTGGGCCGGCCTTCAACGCTGCAGCCATCTACTTAACGCTCAAGCACATCGCGTTGACCTTTGGACCAGAATATAGTGCCGTAAAGCCAAGGTGGTACACGTACCTCTTCATCACCGGTGACGTGATCAGCTTGGTATTGCAGGCCATTGGTGGCGGTATGGCGGCCACCGCAGGAGAGGACGTACGCCGACGAGATCTCGGTACAGACATCATGATAGCGGGTGTCTCCTGGCAGGTCGTTACACTATTCGTCTTCGGGATTTGTGCGGGATTATATGTCTGGAAACGGTATCGAGCCGCGAAACAAGGCCATCATCTCTCAGACCAGGCTCGACTCAGGCTTGCGGATTGGAAGTTCAAGCTTTTCGCATTTGGGGTCGTCACTGCCTTCCTGGCAGTCTTCATGCGATGTGTCTATCGAATTGCCGAAATGGCGGGAGGCTGGGCTAATCCCATCCAGAGAGACCAATGGAGCTATGTTGTATTTGAGGGTGCACTGATTGCCTATGCAACAATGGTGCAGACCGTGTTCCATCCTGGGTACTGCTTCCCACAGCTTGCTGGCGGGAATTGGAGGAAGAAGTCGTCGGCCGAAGAGAAGGATTGAACTTGGACTCGAGGTGCTGGCGCTGCGCGTCAATCATCAGCATTTAGCAAGCCACCTTATCTGTAACAGGGTTGGGGAGTTCCATTGGCTTATGAGGCGCTGTTGTCAACGGATTTCCTCGAGGCTCCTCTCCAAACATATAGTAGCAATCGGGAATGGTAGACATGATTTCAGCAAGCGGGAGAACAAGAAATGTACTTAGCGTTTTCAACCTGGTGCTGTCGGGACTGTATCATCCGAAGGACATAGACGATTTGTGAGATCACCAACGGCAGGGAATAGACTTTCTTCTTTCGGTGTCAGGAAAGTCCCAAGCTCACCTGATCACCGATCTTACCGGACACTGAGCTCTACCGCTAGTTTTGAGGAGTGAACAAACACAGCAACAAGCCTTGTGCGGCTGAGAACCATTTCCTGATCCAGAATTGTCGATGAACTTGCCTCTTTCCGGAACCAGACAGGCGGCAAGCTTGTTCGTGCAATCCTCCACATTCATTCACCAACTCATCGTGACTTGGACCTGCAACGCTCTTATCTACACAACACCCGCTGTAAAATGCTACGCCGTATGGCAAGTAATCATCTCCGAGGTCATCTATAACCCCATATCAGACTGCTTTCAATGCCTCCAAATCTAGTCCCAAATTGCTCAATGTCTTTGATGTCGAATTTTCCTTTTGTTTTGACTGGCTTTTTGTACAACGACCATTCAGTCTGAAAGTGTAGACGGTCTTCTTAATTCAGCGGCTCCCAGCTTTCGCACTGGCTACTACAGAATACATCCTAACACGATGGAAGATCTCCTTGCGACGCATGTCGCAGATCTGGCACTCGGCACCTTCGCGTCTCTACCGAGGAAATGTAAGCCTCGAACACTTGCAGACGGTAGCCGAGAATGGACACCAATGTCAGCAATCGTTCTCAATCAGCCAACCTCAATATTGACAGATTCAACGCCTAACGGGTCGCAGCCGCTCAGCGGCCAGATACAGCTGGTCTCTCTTGCCACGGGGACAAAATCTCTTCCAGTCTCAGCTTTACCCAAATGCAAAGGCCTGGTCCTCCACGACTGTCATGCTGAGATTCTAGCATTACGAGGTCTGAACTACTGGTTGCTTACTGAGATTGGGCGCCTGCTCAGTGACGATCAATACAAATCTCGGTGGCTGGAGCTGAGCTCTTCCACCGAGAACGAAAGCACGTCCTCACCACCGTTCCGCTTCAGACAAGGAGTAGAGATATCGCTCTTCTCAACAGAGGCCCCCTGCGGCGATGCTTCGATGGAACTGCTGATGGCCGCATCCGAAGCAGCCGGCAAAGATATCAGCCCGTGGTCAACGGCTGCGACACACGGGGATGCCTCTATTGTAGAGAGGAATGCTCTACCGCTCGGACGTGGATGCTTCTCAGATCTTGGTGCCCTGCGCCGCAAACCTGCAAGAGCTGATGCCGAGATTAGCATGAGCAAGAGCTGTACCGATAAATTGATGCTGAAGCAATTCACTGGTCTCTTAGGCTTCCCACTGGTCTTGTTTGTTCAACACAGCTCTGAAGCGTTTTTGAAGAGGTTTATCGTCTACAAAGATCAATATTCTGAGGAGGGCTACGCAAGAGCTTTTGGACCGGACGGCAGATTGAAGGACGCTCTAGCGGGTGGAGGAGGATTGGGTCTATCTGCAGAATTATTTGAGGTACGTACTCTTCCTTCTGACTTTCGCAGATTCGAATATGAAAAGCAGAGAGGGGTGCACGGAATGGATAGAAAGAGCAAGGCAAGCAATATTTCGGCGCTCTGGGTTGCGGAACGAGAAAGCCAGCAGAGTGGTGCTGTGGTCGAAGTACTTGTCAATGGTGTCAAGCAGGGTTTCAAGCAGTTCGACGAGAAGGAGCGCAAGGGCAGTGTGACCTGTCGTAGGAAGATGATTCAAAAAGCAGCTCAGCTTCAAATGCTTGTTCACATGAGAGGTATGGCAGCACCGAATCTAGGCAACGGTCTGCTTTGCGGCTATTCGAAGCTCAAGTCTTCCAGCTCTTGCGAGCACAGAAACAACTTGAAGCAGCTTGTTCTTGCAAGCCTCGGTGGGTGGCCTAAGGAGTATCCCAAGGATGAGTTCGAGATCGATCTTCCTCCTCTTCAACACACTCATGGCTTGTAACACATTCTCGCTGTCCTCCTCTTGGAATTAGTGACCTTGCTGTAGCCTATATCAGGGGTCGAGCCGTTAAGGCCTGGGTCCGAGGGCTGTCTGTGCTTTGTTCTCTCGGCCTATCGTTCGGTCCATAACTCGCTTTGACCTCTTGCTGTAGCGCTCCTTTCGTAACCTTACCTTGACGTCGTCCCTGTTCTTGTAGATCGAGACGTGCCCTGAACTCGTCGAAGATGTGCTTGAAATTAGTTTGCGCACTTCCCTGTGGCGTGTGTTATGATTAGCCAGCGGAGCTCTGGAAATCGACACAAGCTGCTTGTTGTGCTGGTGTGGTGAGGTAAGAGGCGGTTGAATACGGTATCGACGGCTTGGAAAAAAGGAACAGATCATGTCCATTGCACCGGGGAATGGAGTTGGTTGAGAAGATGAAAGAGAAATTGCAACGTAGAAAGTGTCCTAGCGGACGCCTTACAAGGGCAACGGAATCATTGGGTAGGAGAACGTAGCAACTCCAGATTGCCATGACCGGCTGCCCTTCTACTTTCTAGTTCACTGCCGTTGACAGGAGGTCAAATAAACGCGTTGATTGTATGGGTTTTCTAGCTCTTGTACCGACAGTACAAAGCTTCCCCACCGAGTTTCCCACAACTGCGTGCCATGCACCGACAGACAAGCAGAGCTCAATGGGTTCATGAAGCGTACTGAATCCTCACCGAACGTTGCATCCAGGGATCTGAGCTACGACTTAAGCTGAGCGGAGAGGGAAGTATCAAGGCTCAAGCTCACTGCTTCCGTTGATTGCTTCATCTCGACATTGGACGATCTTCACCCAGATACCAGCCACCTTCTCTTGCTCTTCGCTGGCACATGACTGCGTTCTGCCTGTTAAACTCCTGGTGAAGGGAATCTTCTAGCCGTCAATCGTCATTGAAACAACTTTTCCGCACGTGGCTAGCAGGCAGTGACGGTGGGGGTTGATCGAGTGCGTGCCTTCCTCATACTTAAAGTCTCCCCTCTGCTCTTCCCTTCTCCCACCAATCCTCTCCACAATCATATCCTCTGTCAGATCTCTCTCTCTGTGTCCTTCGAAGACTGCTTTTGGTCTTCTTCATCCTTCCTAATCGTGTTGAGTGTTATCAAAGGTGACTGGTAACGTTCGAGGTAAGTGTCTCATCTCTGCAATCAACACCACTGTGCTTCCAACTCCATCATCCACCCAAGTCATCTTCCACAATCTGCTTTGATTACCATCAGCCATCTCACCATCTCAAGCACAGCTACATGTAACACTCTGCCCCAACACACATCTTCTCGAGTTTGGGCCGTGAAACTGACTTTGTACCACCAAGAAGACAAAATGGGTGACTCTTGGGAGACCACACCTGCCAACATGGCCACCAGAGAACCTGCTCTCACAGAAGCCTCCACCGGCACTCATGCAGGGCCACCACGGGACGAAGCTAAAGCGCAACTTGCCCGAGAAAAAGGGTGGGTTGAGCAGCAGGATTTCAACTATAATGCCACCATTCCTCCTCAGGAGCAAGTCACAGACAACCCCTTGTCCACAGGCAACGAGATACAAGGTTGGATGAGTCGTGCTCGTAAATACGAGTGGCAAGAAGAGTACGGTGATCTTGGTCCTGAGATCCCTGAGCTCGAGACAGAACTGTTTGGCAGCGAGTTGAGGCTCAGAAAAGGTGTCGACTTCAACAAGTACGCCTTCCAACATACTCACATCCACAGCTAACAGACAGCAGGCTTCTTTCCATCAAAGTCGTCGCAGAAGCCATCGAGCGACCTGCACCCGTTCGAAGTTTTGACGATGCAGGCCTGCACCCTGTGATGTTGTCCAACATCAAGAAGTCCGGTTATGGAGTGCCGACACCAGTGCAGGCTTACACTATTCCGGCCGTCCTCAAGGGACACGACGTGATTGCGGTCGCACAGACTGGTAAGAGTCTCCATCATACCATCGTGTATTGCCACTGACTGACGTCTATTCAGGCTCCGGCAAGACTGCAGCCTACCTAGCACCATCGCTGTCCAAACTCATGGGCAAGGCGAAGAAGCTCTGCGCTCCTCGACCATATCATCTGCGACCGGACTACGATCACATGAGAGAGCGTGTTCGAGCCGAGCCTCTCATACTTGTGATTGCTCCTACTCGAGAACTCTGCATTCAGATCTTCGATGAGGCACGAAGACTTTGCTACCGCTCCATGCTTCGACCCTGTGTGGCTTATGGTGGCGGTCCGATGAGAGAGCAGCGAGTCGATCTCGAGAAAGGATGTGACATCCTTATTGCAACACCTGGTCGACTGATCGACTTCATGAGAGATTCAAATCTCTTGACCTTCAACCGATTGCGATTCACGATCCTTGACGAAGCCGATGAGATGCTTCATGATGACTGGGCCGAAGACCTTGAAAAGATCATGAGCGGCGGCGACGTCGATGTTGGCTCTCAACACCAATACCTCCTGTTCTCCGCCACGTTTGACAAGAACATGCGACGGATCGCCAAGAAGTACTTGGCTCAAGACTATGTCCGTATCCGAATTGGACGAGCTGGCTCCACCGTAAAGAACATCAAGCAACAGGTATACCATCGTCTTCACAGTCAGGCAGCCGACCTCACTAAAACTCTTGCAGATCGTCTGGGTCGACAAGAACCAGAAGAAACAGGCTCTATATGACCTGCTGATCGCCTCTCCACCTGCGAGAACCCTGATCTTCTGTCGCACCAAGAAGGGCGTAGACATCGTTGACGACTTCTTGTTCAACCAAGGTCTTCCAACCACCTCGATCCACTCCGACCGAACACAACTCGAGCGAGAGGATGCCATGTAAGTCGACTCCTCTTCGATACCTCGTTGCCATGCTGACAGTTCGCAGCCGAGCCTTCCGCAAGGGACTCGCGCCAATCATGATCTCGACTGCAGTCAGTGGTCGAGGATTGGATATCAGAAACGTAATGCACGTCATCAACTACGACCTTCCTGGAGCTGAGTATCAGCCTCACGACGAGTACATACACCGCATCGGTAGGCTACTCCCTTCTTCTTTTGCTTCACAAGCTAACATGTCATCAGGTCGAACTGGTCGAGCTGGTAATCAGGGTCTTGCAACGTCGTTCTACAACGAGCAGGACGAGCACATGGCGCCGTATCTAGCGAAGATCCTCGTGGAGAACGGTTGGGACGTCCCAGACTTCCTCCAAGAGTACAAGCCGGCCGACACGGCTGAACTCGACTTTGATGATGACTCCGGTGATGAGGAAAATGAACCAATCAACGGTGCAGCTGCAGCTGTGGGTGATGCTTGGGGTGCAGGTGGTGGTGATGCCTCCGCTCCGGTCGAAGAAGAGACCTGGGGTAGTGGTGGCGGCGCTGCTTCTGCTCCTGCGGATGATACCTGGGGCACTGGGAACACCGCAGCAGCTGGAAGTGGCTGGTAGATTCAGGGTTACTTGACCGATGATGCTTCGGTGCTGGTGTGAATGGACGGCATGCAAGACGAGACGTGCCGAGTATGCCAATGACAAGAGCTGCGGCACATGCTGGCTCTCCAATCCACTGACAAGGGATCTAAGCTGGCGCTGCGCGAAACTTCGGCAATATGCTCAGACCCACGATACAAGTTGTATTCATCTAAGCAGAGATGAGATCCAGATGAACGAAGCTGAAATTATGAGCGTCCTTGACGAATGAGACGACTCCCAAAACATCTTCTCCTGTCATTCTCCTCTTGACTGCAACTTGAGTGATTAGTTGATAGCTTCCAAGACCGTGCACGCGCACCACGCGTACCACACCCATGACGCCGACAACCTCAACGTAGCAGGAGCCGTAGAGGACAAGTATGGTGCAGTCGCTTGAGCATAGGCCGTACTCCGCCAGTGGCTGAAAGATGCCGAAAAGTTGGGGGTGAGGCTGCGTTGCCAGACTATGAACGCGCTTAGAAAGCGTACATTCCAGGCGTCTAACTCTCTACAGAAGAGCAATCTTGCGCACATTGCTTGGTCAGTGTCCAGCTACCAGGAAGAGACTAGAAGAGAAGGCTTTGCTGACTTGATCAGGTCGCCTGATGCTTTGTCTGTCGTCGCAAGATAGCTTGACGAAGTGACCAGACTGTGGAACTGTCCCAACCGTCGTGGCCTGCACCGCCGGATATGCGGCGAAATAAATCGCGTTCTCCATACTACGTCGCACGCGAAGACCTTCAGCTGGCGACACAGCGTCTGACGTGACAAGAACCACAACATGTTGGACGGACTGGTCGGGGATTCTGCCACCTAGAATGTCGGCTTGCGCATGAGAGGTTTGAGGTCTAGCAAAACGCGGCAGACACAGCTCCTGGAATGACAAGGATACCCGAGATACATTTTCTGGCATACCAATATTGATGCAACGAGATCCTACAAGTACCCCTGAGAACAGGACATTGTTAGATGATGTTGTTGAGCATGTCTGCAGGAATTGCACGCTACTCAAGCTGTAGGCAAAAGGAAAGAACATTAAGCCAGATGAGGCGAGAAGAGTCACTGGTCGCAATAGCTGGCATTGAGAAGGAGGAAGTCAAAGTGAATGAGCGTGTCTGTTGGTGAGCACTCCAAATTTGAAATCTAGTCTTTTAGAAGACTCAGGGTACAAGGTTTCTTTTCATCTTGCATATGCTCGACTCAAAGTCGACACAAGATTAGATCATGGCTAATCTTCCCTGACTAGTTACAGTTCCCAGATGGATCAGCACAAGTATCAGAATCAGTCGTCTGGTACTGGCTCACATCTCCACACACCGAACACGCCTGCCCTTGGAGAGCCTCAGCAACAGCATAGTATGCTGGCTTCCTTGTGTAGTCATCGTTGTACAAGGTTGCCTCACCTTGACCCTCGAAAGTCTGGGGAATCCAACTGTACTTGTCCTCAAAGTCCCAAACGGTGATGCCCTCGCAATTGCTGAATTGCATACAAGCGGATACGCTTTCCCAATAGCGGTATGCTTGCGCTTCGTAGCTGAACGTCGCGTTCGGCGGCAAGGTCGGGAAGCGCACATCGAGTTCAGTCAACGCGAAAGTCACACCCAGATCTTGCAACCCAGACATGACGGCTACCTGGTTGGCATAGGTGTTTGGGTCGAGCACTGTGAAGTGCGACTCCAGACCCACTGCGATTTGGATGCCTTGTGCTTGCAGGTCGCGCACGAGTTGGTACACGGCGTCAACCTTGTCACTTGGCGACTCAATGCCGTAGTCGTTATAGTACAGTTCGATGTTCTGGCCCGTGGCCTGGACTGCTTCATGTGCATACTGAAATGCAAGTTGAACGTAGTCTGGTCCAATGACGTCTAGCCAGGGCGAGGCTGATAGAGTTCCGTTGCTGGCGAACGCCTCATTCACCACATCCCAGGCGTGGCAGACGTCCGCCCAGTGGGTGACGAGAGTCTTGATGTGGTTCTCCATCACAGGCAGGAGCGTCTCACGGGTCCAGGTGTAGTTATCACTTGTCAACCATTCGGGCTGCTGACTCGACCAGATTAAATTGTGGCAACGGAGGATCTTGTTGTGGTCTTGCGCAATGTTGACTGCGACGTCGCCCATAGTGTAATTGAACACGCCGAGCTCTGGCTCGGTGTTCATGCCTTTCATGCCATTGGCTGGTGTGACCTGGCCGAAGATGTGGGTATTATTGAGGATCTTCTGGTAGATGGTGTCGGTGTCTTCGCCTGTCCCAGGCTGATCGGTGGCTGTCCCGAAGTACAGCTTTCCATTTGCCGTTGCGAGGTCGTTGAGGTATGGGGCTGAGTACGGGCAGATGCAATCTGATCCACATGTTGAATAGGGCGACGCGGCGTCAACAGTGGAAGCTGGTGGTGCTGGAGCAGCCACTGGGCTTGATGGTTGTGCTGGAGTTGAGCTCGACGCTTGTGCTGTAGGAGCTTGGGCCTGGCCATCCGAGATTTGAGAAACTGGTACAACAGTTGAAGCAGGTGCTTGCGGCTGACCGTCAGAGATCTGAGAAATTGGTACAGCAGAACCGCTGGCAACAGGTGCGGGCACTGCTAAGACTACTGACGAGGACGCCAGCAGTGTCACGATACTTGCTGCTATCGACGGCATAGTGACTAATGACGAGATGGTTATTTAGAGACGAAAGCATGGCATGCTGTATCAACGAGGGTCGCGCTACATATAGTGACTTACTTCTGACAGCAGGACCCTTGGTCGAGACGCAGATCCATTTTCGACGAGCCTTGACAAGCTGTTATTGAGGCTCATTGTTGTCTTGAGAATTGCCAAACTTCGGTCTCGGCATGGATGAACGATGTCAATATCGTCCAAGCGATACTCTTGCTCTCAATGAGGCAGTTCAGATCAACATCAACTCGTCATCCCACCGTGTAAATTGACTGCCGTTCCCGGGCGTCCTATGACTGGAGAAGTAACGACATTGATGCTGTGGAGAGACCATGGTTGACAATTGCCGCACTATGGAATGCTGGCGATGTCAGCTTGATCGTGCCAAAGGACAAGCTCTGGCGAGAGTGTCCTATTAGGCTAATTTCCAGGAAGGGGATATGCAGGTCACGAGGCCTTGAAGAATCAATATTGCAATTTCATGCCAACTCTACGTGCTGGTGAGCAGCGCGAGCGTTGTAGTGAGGCTTCGGGGTACAGGATAGATGGTAGATCAGCCGAACTCCACAGAGACTAGACCCCGGACCACTGGCTAATTGACTGCCAATCAGAAACAAGTGGTTAAATTCAGCATGGGGTGAAGTCGAGCTGTCGTTGTCCAGCCGGGCCGGGATTCGCTCGAAGTGGGAACCCTGTTCTCCGATCCGCATCTGCAAACACTCTTTTCCCCATGGGCACACCATGGGGCAGCTTCTGCCTCACACGAATATTGGCTAAATCGAGATACCTCTCACCGCAAGGAGGACTTCGGCGCATAAGTGTGGAACTGCCGGTGGCAATGCTTACCCACAGTCAAGCCTCTACACGATGCTCGCCTCCTGCTTAGCCGGAGCAAGTCATCGAAATGCTTGTTCTAACGCTGAACTGATTTCAGCAGGGAGTTCTCATTGGCCGGGAATGACGCCGCTTGCGAGGCACACTGCCTAGAACTTGTATCGTTCATGCGAAGTGCTCCGCTTGGGCTCCGCCGCCGCATGTCCTGAAGGTGGCCACGACCAACTGACCGGAGGCAGGAGACTGTTTTGGATATATAGTGTCTGGTTTCCCTGCCGAGCTTGTCAGTCCAGCCAGACACCTCATACCTCATTCGTCTATCATCCGCTCAGCAAACCACTGCAATCATGGGCAACGCCTACTTTGAAGTCGCCGGCAGGCAGTTTCCGGCCGTCACCTGGTACACGGATCCTGCCCTACGAAGAACCTACTTCTGCTTGATGATGGTGGTCCTCACGTCAGCGACCAATGGCTACGATGGATCCATGATGAACGGCCTTCAAACATTGCCTCCATGGCAAGACTACTTCAACCATCCTAAGCCCACTATTCTTGGTATCCTGAATGCAATCATGCCGATCGGCTCGATCTGTGCCATTCCTTTCGTCCCTTACACAGTCGACATTCTGGGCCGAAGAATGGGTATACTCATCGGATGTGTCATCATGGTCTTTGGAGTCATCTTACAGAGCATTGCAGCCAACCTGAGCATGTTTATCGCTGCAAGATTCTTCATCGGTTTTGGTGTCGCCATCGCACATGGCGCCTCTCCACTCCTTATCACCGAGCTTGTGCATCCTCAGCACCGTGCAATCTTTACGACGATTTACAACACGACGTGGTATGCAGGTTCAATCGTCGCAGGTAAGCTCGCTCGAGTACTTCGTGCCAAGCTCTCGCTAACCAACGTACAGCTTGGTTGACTTACGGAACGGCACGCATTGACAACAATTGGTCCTGGCGCATTCCCACTATTGTGCAGCTCACGCCCAGCGCCATCCAGATTCTATTCATCTTCTTCGTGCCGGAAAGCCCTCGGTTCCTGATCTCGAAGGGCAAGGAAGAACAGGCGCTCCAGGTTCTAGGCAGAGTACATGCGAATGGGAACACCCAGGACGAGATGGTACAATGTGAATTCATTGAGATCCGAGATACCCTGAAACTGGAGAAAGAGGTTGAGTCCAACAGCTGGATGGAGTTGATCCGAACCAAGGGTAACCGTCATCGTCTCATCATTCTTGTTTCCGCTGGTTTCTTCTCTCAATGGTACGTCTGTCTATGAGCTTAATTCGCACAGCATGCTGATTCATCACAGGTCGGGTAACGGTCTTGTCTCATACTACCTTTTCAAGGTCCTTGCAGATATTGGCTACACGAACACTTTGACACAAAACTTGATCAACGGGTGCCTACAGATCTTCAACTTAATCGTTGCTGTCAGTATGTGCTTCTTCGTGGACAAGGTTGGCCGCAGGAAACTGTTCCTCGCCTCGACCTCGGGTATGCTGGTCACATTTATCGTCTGGACAATCTGCTCGGCACGCTACGCTATCGACGGCAACCACGGCGCGGCCAATGCTGTCATTGCCATGATCTTCCTCTACTACCTCTGCTACAACGCAGCTTGGTCAGGCTTGCTGGTGGGCTACACCGTGGAAATCCTTCCTTACAACATTCGAGCGAAGGGTATGACAGTCATGTTCCTGTGCGTGGATCTTGCGCTGTTCTTCAACCAATACGTCAACCCCATCGCATTGACCAACATCACATGGAAGTACTATATCTTCTACTGCTGCTGGCTAGCTGTCGAGCTTGTCGTAGTTTGGTTCTTCTACGTTGAGACCAGAAACACACCGCTCGAAGAGATTGCCAAGTTCTTCGATGGCGACGCTGCTATTGTTGCTGGTGGTGCCGCATCCCACAAGGGTGCTGCGCTTGCTGCGGAAATGGGCATGGAAGGTACCGTGCAACAGATCGAGGAGAAGAGGGGAAGCGTTTCTGAGGGTGTTTCTGTACACAACATCGAAACCAAGGCCAACTGAGAGGTGTAGGAGAGAAGGGGAGCTATACATAGGATGCTATTGAAGTCTTACCAAAAGTCGGTTAGAATTGCAAACTGCTGTTAGCCGAGACGAACTTTTGATGACCTTCAACATTTCTACTATATGCCAAGTTGTAGCAATGAGCTGTGCTCTAAGCAAGTCGTCTACGGCTACGTCTATCCACATTCACTGTTCCTCCGAGGAGCGGCAAGTCTCTACACAAGCACTACCGGTGAATTGTAAAAGCATCTTACCTCCAACCTTGCAGTACGAGTACAGGCGCCCAACAACATTACTTCCATTTCCTGCCAGACCACGACCAGAACGCGCTACGTCATGGCCAACCCTAGCTTCAGCTCGCTTCCTATACTCTTTCTGGCAAAAGAGTGTCCGTGGGCAACTACGCTTAGTGGGTCGCCATCGGAGACATATTTGCCCGGAAAGTAGCTAGGATGGAGTACCAGCCGCCAGATGAACGTTCGGATACTTTACTTCAAAGTGCTAAGCCAATCCTCAGGACAAGGACTATGAAGCTTGAGCGTGGCTGTTATGGCGCTAGCACTGTTGCGCAAAAGTACCAGGCATCCGCATATCTGATACTGATCTCTAACGATTCTCCACGAAATGTATAAAATCCCCCAAGAGAGCATATATCTTCTTAAGCTGACCATCGACACGAGCTTGGGGTTTCGATTGCAATCTTGTTCTCAGATGTCATCCTCTACGCCGGACCAGATAGCTCAAACTCCATAGCAAACAAAGCTAGACATCGAAACACAGGGTTGCCGGAGGCTCCAAGCTCACAAGGCGGAGTACATTCTGCAGAAATACTCGTTCACCACGATGACAAAGGCAGCGCTCAGGCGGCAGGAGCGTGAGAGGCAAGCACAACAGGGTATCGACCGGCTCATACAACAGCAACCTGAGACTCATGGAGTCCCGGACTCAAGCGGCTATAGAATTACGGAGCAACCACGCGCCGTCGTTCCACACATGGAACCGCCGCCACCATATGATGCGCCTCATCTATCTCATGGAACGCAAGATGTCTACGAACGTAGCCCAGGCGATAGCGAAGATTCCGCTTGTCTGAGCTTTGGACCAGGTATTTTGAGGTCACTTCCACCAAGTCTAGTCCTTGTTGACCTTTCTGCAAGGCGAATCTGAAGGCTGCCTGAATTATAACTCTGATGAGCGAGGGTAAGTTTCTTCACGAAGTGACTCGGCTCAGCTCGACAATGCAACAAGCCTGGCCATCAACACTCGTGTCGGTATGCATTGCTAATCCTCCCGCCAGACAGCTGAAGGTACAGGGGTGTTTGAACTACGATAGCTCCGAAGGGTACGTTTCCGTCTTTACACAACCTGTCATTATTCGAATATCCTATGAACATCAGCCAAAGCGTCGAGATCGATCTGTTGCCGTACAAGGTGCCTCTGTTCGACTGCTTAAGCGCTCTTCACAAATGATCTCATCCAACAGTGGCCTTGTCATTACACATTTACTAATGTTTTCCAGGTGTTGTAACTACCGATCTAAGGACGGCTGGTATGCGAATCCCTCAGCTCAAATCTCCGCGGGTCACATTGCTCCTACTAACGTAGCTTCTTAGTTGCAACTGGGAGAGTAAAGACGGCTGCTGTTTGTACCGGAGCTGTAAGTCGATACCTCCCACTAGAAGATCTCTGCTGTCTTGAAGTAACTCCGCACTGGATACAAGGTACTTTCTCCATGCTAACTTTGTTTTGCTAGCTGACGGATGCATGAATTGGGAGTCCGACGGCGGAGGATGCCTCAATTTTAGGTCCAGCAAAGCCGGCTGTTGCCTGTTCAACCGTCGGTGATGGCCGGCAGGACATTCGGGTGGAATGAAGTTCGACCGGGCAATGTTCGAAGACTGTACCTGTCAACGGGCACAAAAACCAGGGTCACAAGCTGTACCATGGATAGCAGCTCGCTAGGTTGACCCCATTCCCTCGGGAAATGCCGCAGTAGACGTCTCTACCTTCCAGCACCCACCGGACTGAGCACAAGCCAGGCGTCGGGCGTCGTCCCTTTCCTTCGCGACCCGAGATGATCTATCGATGTGGGATCTATCCCATTGAAGACGATCTCGGCACCATCCATGCAGGCCGTACACGATGCTACGGAGACACACAGTTCATTTTATCGTCTTGGAAGCCCAGCGAACGCTTTAAAATCCAAAAGTACCTGGTATCGAGATAACGAGAATCTTGAATGCCTCCCAGCAGGAGTCTTGCACCTTTAGTTCTCCAAAAACCAGAACGGAGGAACTGTGACGAAGACCAGTTCAGCCGAAAGCCATCGGATATCTCATCCGAGCGACCGACCCGACAGACAAAACACAGTGTTCCCCTCAGCATGACAGGGTCAACGCGCGAGACATGGAGTCTTAGCGTCAGGTTGCAGTGCGGCTTTCATACACTTGGCAAAGTCATCGGCAGATTCCTCAGGCCAGCTGCCGATAAACCTCTCTGTTGAAGCGTAAGCGGGCCCTGGAGGCGTTGTATTCTATTCTGTTCTGATCCATGAATATCGCCCACAACACGCAGCTTTCTCCTGGACGGCACTCATTGACTGGTCGGTTAGCCGATTGGTTTGGATGCTTCGAGACGCTTGGCGCGGGATGAGCCCTGCTAAAAGGGACATGCGAGATCTGGATCACAAAAGGGGGAGCAGGTCCTGAGAAGCTGCGTTTACTATGCCACTAACTGAACGAACCACAGCCATGATCCTCTTGTTGGTTACAGATGCTATCTCGTTCGCTGTGACCGAGTGGGAGCCGAGCTTGAAGCCGGCAACATTTCTCAGGCATTGGTTTGTGCTCGAGTAAATGGCAAGGTTCATGTGATCTGGCGTCAGATCCGAGCAACAGTTACAGACAATTCATTGGCTACACGGAACGATGTTGAAAGGATCTGAGCATGCAGTTATGGTGTTACCGGATATTGTGGCTGCACGGAATATCTTGGGATAACCAATCCGCCAATGTTCTGCGCCCCGAACCAGAAACATCGATATTGAGTTTGACTTTGTTCATAGTCTTGCGGAGACAGCGGTCCCTGTACACTTCGAGCGCTGCATCACTTCTTGCAGAGCCTCTTCTTCGTTGCAGACTTCTATAACCGCTTTCCCGAACACGTGTCGCTTTTGAAGAGCTTCCATTGCTTCATTGGCATATCCGAGTCCCTTATAAGTCTTGTACACCACTGGTCTAATCACTGTTGGTCCTTGTGATAGCATCTCATTCAGGCCTTGCCACATCTTCATGGTCTCATCTGGTAGTCTTCGACTTGTCTCTCCGTACCTGTAGCCGAGCAGTTTGATCTGCTTCAGCAATATCCTGTTGACGGGAACTTTCTCGAGCTCGTCCACCGCATCGGCGCCAGTGCCAGTTCGGGCAGCGAAGCCTACAACGATAATGCGGCCGTTGAATGTTGTGCACCTGATGGACTTCAGCACAAGACCAACTGTGTCATATACCACATCAACTCCATCCCTCCCTCCCTGATTGCACAGTGCCACAACGTCCTTCTCCCAGCCATCTTTGCTGTAGTTGATCACACCTTCGCCTTTAGCGATGTGACCGGTTTGTGGGTCACGAAGTAGATCTTCAACTACTGACATCTTGTGCTGGGATCCAACAGTGCCAATGACCTTTGCACCCAGCGCCCTTGCGATCTGCACAGCATACACTCCCAGCCCGCCAGCAGCAGCATGTACGAGGATCGTCTCTCCAGCCTTTAATCTCGCGATAGTCGTCAGAGCTCCATAAGAGACCGGTAATGTCCCCGCGCCAATAGCTGCTATGTCATGCAGCGACCACGACGGACTTGGCAGATGATGCACAGCCGAAGCAGGCACGATCAGCTCTTCTGCGTGTGTGCCCATAGACCCACCCCAGACTTTGTCACCCGGGCTGAAGCGACACGGTTCATTGTCCGGATTCTGCACGGCGGCAACAATACCACTGAACTCGAGACCCAGCGTGAACGGCGGAACGAATAGACCGGACTTGTTGTTCTGGTGGACGCCGTGAGCGTAGAGCAGGTCGACATGGTTGATAGCAGTGTGAGTAATCTTGACGTTGAGTAGCGGTCCTGACGGCGCGGGCCGTTTCTTCTCCTTGAGTGAGGCAAGGTAAGATTCGAAGGTGGGTCGAGGGATGTAGGTTGGCTGTATGTCAATGAGACGCTAGAGTGCAAAAGACATCAGCAGTGGGCTCGTAGCTAGTTCACACACGGGGGTGAGGCTCGGTACAAGACGCCATTGGTCGTGTGGGAAGGGTTTGATGACTCTAGTCTCAAGGTTCAGCTCCGAGATAACCTCATGTAAGACGGAAGCATCTACAGTTGTTCGGTAGGCGCTCCCGAGCCTACGTTGTTGCACCTACTTTGACATGGTCTCTCAGGAAGATGGCAAGCATCACCTGTGATGAGTCGCCGGACGCCGTCATATCTGCTCTCTCGGCGTCATCAGCAGCGTTACAAACAGCTCGGTTGGTATTGAAGCCTTTGTTATCTTCTGCCATTCCTGTATGAATGTTGTTCTGTTCACCTAGACCCGCAACTTGCTATGTCATACATTTTCGTGGTTAATTTTGGTTCAGTAAGGGCACGACTTTCAAACTCGCGACGGCCACATGTGTGATGGGCGAGCCTGGTGCACTTTGAAGTTGTACCAAAGACGTGGAACAGGAAGGCAAGATGGGAGCCGAAGGAGGAAGGCGCCCGAGAAACACCTCGGCAGGTTCGGCAGGCGCGAATGGGAATGTCCATGCGTTCTCCGGCTCAAAGTGAGTCATGGCAGACCTCTCACTCCGGTATCTAAGTTCCCTAAAGAGGGCACTTCAAGAACAGAGGTCTGTCATAGAAAGTGGCGTAGGACCATACTAGGCTATCGATGTCAGTCCGTATGGAACCGATAGCGTGATGCCATGATGGTAGGACAACGACATCGGGCAACATGCCACCGATGATATTCCAAATATCCTCAATGAAAAATGAAATCCCATCTAAATCTAGGCATGATCGTTGTGACTATATGTATTAGGTAGCCCGTTATATGTACCAGTTATGTAGCTCCAGACTCATATCGCTGAATGGGTATATGGCGCGTAAACATGCGTCTTCCTGCACGGCTCAGCCGTGAGGACTTGGTCGTCAATCATCGTCAGATCATGCCACAGGACAGACTCATGCCTCAACGGCTGTAACGTCTGGTAGTGCCTCATACTTCAACCCCGTGCTTCTTTCCACACGGGTCTTCTCGACAAGTGCTTGCAACCTCCAACGTGCTTCTAGTCTTGCCCGTTTCCCCTCAAACTCCTGCCTGATCCCAGCCTCTTGCTTGGCGTATTCCGAGTCGATTGAGTCCAGCTCTTTTTCTTGCTCTTTCTCTACTTGCTCTACCTCGCGCTCCTTCTTCAGCACGAAGTTCTGCAAAGCTTTCTTCTGCCTGCCGCGAAGGACGTTGATCTTGGAAGCCTGCAGATCAGCCATGTTGTCGCGATCGTGATAGACCTGTGCTAGATTCTCATAATGCTGCTGGGTCACATGTCTTTCGGGCAAGGTAGTGAGGGTGTCAATTGAAGGACGGTGTTCGAAGTCCGGGTACGAAGGTGACTGAGGCGGTGACGCTGTCTGACAATATGCCTCCATGTGCTTAAGACGTGTCTGAATGGCCTTTTTGGCCATTTCGTGCTCTTTCTGTTGTTTCAACTCATCTTCCAACTGCCGCGCCTCGAGTTCTTCGACCGCTTTCTCGTTCTGGTAACACATGTTAGTAGCCCGACTCAAGATGTCGATTCCCTGACGTGCATACCTTGGTCTGCAGCTCCGCGATCTGTTTTATGTATGCTTCCCTCTTCGCGGACTTCTGCATGTCTCGTTCTACGAGAAGCTGTTTAATCAACCTGGTCTGGTATTCGAGAAATCTCCTCTTTTCTTCGAGCTGCCTCGTCCTTATGCTGAGTAGCTGCTGGCACTCCATACTTCTGTACAGAGCCTGCGGATCCATCACCATTCCTGTAGCGAACGTCTCTTGCGTGGTTGGCGTATCGTGTGAAGAACCGCTGTCGCCCGACTTAATAGAAGCTGCGCCTTTAGGAGGACTTCGACTCGACCCGTCCGCAGTGGTACCTGTCGTTTGGCTCTTGACGCTGATCATCGAAGGTGTACTTGACCCTGACGTCCTCCTTTTGCGAAAGTTTGCCATCTTGCGCAATCCGCTCTTGAAGCCAGAATGGCGCTTGCGCTCCATTTCTGTGACTATGGCGGGCATCTCGTAGTTCGAAGCACATCTTGCAGACCTACCAGAGAGACTCGTACTCGGCCGTCGGTCGCTCGAAGCACAGGACGTAGGTGCAGTTGATTGAGATATGATTGAAGCGGGATTGTATTCTGAGGCTATGGTTGTAGCTGACATGGACGAGGCAGCAGTCTTCTCCTCCGAAGGTTTCTGGTCCAGTTCAAGTCCAAGATCTCTTGCATCGCGACGCAGGTCTTCTTCGGCATCACTCTCGGAGTGGAAGGGTTGTAGCGCAAGGACTTTGCTTCTGTAGACCTCTTCGTCGATCCATCTGGATGATGTTCTTTGACTCGAGTTTTGCATTTCTATACGACTCCTTTTGCGAGAAGCGTATGTCGGATTCGCGATGCAGTAACTGACAGCCATCAAGCCAGGATCCTTGCCAAAGACTAGCACGATGGTAACGCTGCCGCTCTATCTCGGTCTCATCGGCAATGACATACGTAGGGACCTCGAAGCCTGCGTACAAGTCCAAAGCAAGGTGAAGACATACAAAGCTCATTCGAGTTGTATGTTCCAAGACAAGAGTGCGAAGCCAATGATGGCTCTTGACCCGCCAGTCTTTCGTTGGCGCGACTGTCGAGTACGATCGAAGGCTCGGGAGGGGTGCGGTAAGTGGCTTCGAAGGCTGAATTTGGAGATCGAATAGGCAAGAAGCCGGATCTGGATCGGATACGAAATCTAGTTGACGCAAGCCTACAAAGTAGCTAGTGTAGGATCAATACGGGGCGGCGCCTGCAAGAAGTATTCAAGCAACACGAGCTTACTAGAGGAAGACCCAGACTCATGCAAAGTCTCACTGCCGTTTCTGCCAGAAACACTATGCTCGCAGAAGAGTGTTAAGAATGCCCTTGCTGCGTCAGAGTCCCAGGAGAAGGCAACTATCAGGGAATTCGCCAAGTTCGCGCGGCGATCTCAGGCACCTTTGAGCTACCAAATAACTACAGGGCCATCGTCCAACAGCTGTCGGCTCTGGCAATTTCCGGGCTGGCTGCCCGCACCTACTGGTTTCAACTGTGACTTGCGTAAGCCACAGATCATCAGTCAAACAGTCCACAAAGTTCAATAATCATAGACGCTGGCGTTGTTGAAGCTTTGCAAACTGCAGATTCTACAAATGGACAACCTGAAAGCTCTGCTTTGTCGACTCGACCAATGGAAGCGACACTTTTCCCGGTCGATGCACAGACTTCCGACGCGGAGAGCACAGATCGCTGACGGTGGTACGGTGATCAGCAGTTCGAGTCCATTCCTGGTAGTGCGTTGGACGATGCTTCCGCTCTAGCCCCTCGGTGGCAGCCCCGATGTGGCCGCCCCGCGGATCCACGGTTGCCCGGAATGGCTAAGGCTTGCTTGTGATCTGCGAACCGCCGCCTAGGACTGGCCCTCGCTGCCGCAGCGCAGAGCTTATGACAGCATCTTGCGCCAGCTTAGACAAGACCAATCTTGTTGCAAAAAGCCAAGAGATCTGCATTTTCGGCAACAATGTACCCCTATGGTCGATGTGGTGCTTGTTGGTCTTTTGTGCCAATATCCATCTCAAATACTTCAGCGCCTAGAAAGGGCTACCTCTCTACGTTAGCAAAACAAATGACCCCTCCTTGTCTGAGCCTCGCAGACGCAGGATTTGTGGAATGACGAGCCTGCTATGACTCGCGATCAATTCGTTCTTGGTGAAGAGTCGCAAGCTCCGGAATAATCAAACTTTCAATCTCAAGGCCATCACAAACCTCGCCTCCGCTGAGGTCGACTTCTCCTTCGGAAGGTTTCTTCTTCTCCGCCCTGCCCACTAGTTCCTCGATGCCGGATACACTTCTGGACCGCTTTGCCTTGGGCACACGTACCCAGCGCTCCTGACCTTCTCTGGTGACAAAGACGACCTCCCACTTCCGCGTTGTGAGCAAGTTTCCTATCACGATATCATGTCCATATTTGTGAAGAGCCTGTTCCGCTTTCGACACTAATAAACTTGGATCAGTCTCCAATTTGAAACTGACGATCATGCTCCCTCTAGGAGCCCACTGAGAGACTAAAGTGGTCAGAAATTTTGGAACCGGGTCGAGATTAATCACCAGTTGCTTGCCTTCGCCACTTTTCTTGCCATTTTCTAGCTCAGAAGACTGGATCTTGTGCTCATTCATCCGGTCGCGAGGGATGAAGAAGTCCGATACAGCTGCTGCCAGATAGAACAATGCCCGGCTACCCGCTGGCTGCAGCAGCGTGGCCAAACTGCGAAGTTCGAATAGATACTCGGTCACGGTTGTATACGGCAGTAGGAGCAGGAGACGATTCTTCTTGGCGTAGTTATATTCTTCCAGTACTTGCTTCATCTTCTGCTGATATTCTTGACGGACAACAACGTCACCTTCACCAGACTCTTCCATAAAGTCAAGGAAACAATTGGTGCTGTGACTGAAGTGCCTTGAGTACGGCAGCAGTGAGTACTGCCGGTGAAGGAAGATGACGGCATATCCTTGCCGCAGAAAGTACTCAGCTGACGTGGCGCCTCGAGTACCTGCAGAGAAGTTGTCGATGAATCGCACAGTCTGAGTCTCTAGAGGCACGGTGGTACCTCCTGAAGTGACGAGTGCAATTTTCGTGTTGGGATTGGTCGAGACATGATAGTCGACAAACTCCCGCACCAATGCCTCGTGCTTACTCAAAATTTTGGGGGTGGGATTAGTTGCAAAGTATTGCGACTGAGACTCGTCGGACGCCATTGCGTATCGTGGTCGCAGCTGTGTAACTTGAAGGTTGCCAGGTAATGGTTTCTATTCAAGTCGTGCTGGCTGTTGAATTACTCTTGGCAGAACAAGCTGTTGTAAGAAGAGAGTTTCGTGCTTCAAGTATACATTTGCCCTTGGGTGTGACAAAGGAAGCAGGACTTCAATCAATCATAATCTCAAATCGGTTGGTAATGAACGTGCCACTAAAAGGATTGGTTCTGCACCAAAGGCTTGAGCATCTGGAATGCCATTTATTCTATGCGTGTTGCTTCCAACCAGCGAGTGTAGGATTTGGACCTCAGAGTCAATCTACAGGGAACTCGTTCGCTTACATTATGAATACGTTTCCAGCTCATCTGAAGAGACACTTGGCTTGCCTTGATCTAAGTGCATCCTCGGCTGAACTGAGTAGCGGGTGATGTGCACTAGTGGCTGTACCCTCAGCCGTACCTATATTGGTCTAGCTGGCCACCCCCGGACAAACAAGGTGGCAGCTGCTGCACGCTCATTTTAGGTTAGCGGGCGGCCAGTTTGTGTGTCCGGAGGGTGGCTGGCAAGCCTTGATGTGCCGTCGCGTGTAGGGTCGGACGCCCTGCCTGGGATAACCCGCCCTGGGGAGACTGGAAACCAGGCTCGGAGAAGCATGATTTGGGTTCTATTTCGAGCGACGTATTCGCTTGTCTACCTTCCCGACCGGCACCTTGCTGTCTCTTAGGATTTCGCCTCAAGTAGTCGCGGTTTGCGTCCAATGAAGTTATTCGCCTGCTACTGTATTTGGCTACCATGTCGCGGGACTCATCATCTCGCGAGGCCCATTGCGCGAATCCGTATACGCGGCTCGAGGCATCGGTTAACCAGTGCCTCACGTTGCTCTATTGTGCATTCCACCACCGTTGAGCTGAGGTGATGTATAAGATGGTCTAAAACCTCTTGCTTTTGCGCAGACATCGCGGCCGATACAATTGTCCTCTCAGATCAGGTCGTGCACCGAGCGAAACTCTTCGTACGCTAACAACTATGTCTGGAGTTGCGCCCCAGGAGGGTGTCAGCAGTTACTTCATCTACAAGCCTGTCCATGGAGCTGCAAGTCAATTATGTAGACTTCTCATGGACGAAGCTGACTCATGTACAGTCCGCAGCATTCGCTGTCCTGTTTGCTATTTCCGGCTTCGCCCACATCTGGCAAAACAATTTGAAGTATCGCTCCTACAGAATCGGATTCTTGCTCCCTTGGTAGGTGTTAAAGATTGGGCTCAGGCTCGTCAAATACCCATGAGCTTAACTCTGCAGGGCATCCCTCATCTTCACGGCAGGGTTCATCCTTCGCGAATATGGGTCGTACGACACCGACAATCTAGGCATATTTATAGCCTCACAAGTGCTACTGTTTGTCGCTCCACCCGTGTATAATGGCGCAAACTACTTCATCTTCAGCAGGTAAGGATCCATTCTCGTATCGAAACCCGCCCCTTGCATGGCATAACGGTTATGTCCTGCTGATATAGTAGCACATACTGTTTTATCACTGAATACGCTTTGGTCGTTGTGCATGCATTCCTGCTAATGATACAGAGCACTCTACTACCTCCCCTATCTCTCACCTATCCATCCTGGTCGGGTCTGGTCTACATTCATCACGTTAGACGCATTCGTAGACATCATGGCAGGTAACGGTGCGGCAAGGGCTGCTAATGCTGGTGCATCAGAAGCTGTGCGCAGAGCGGGAATTGACCTTGTTAAGGCTTCGTTGTTCCTCTTACTGGGGATGTTTCTAGTGTTCATGTGTAATTGCCAGAGGAGCTGCTGCTAGAATATTGCTGATCTGTTTCCAGTTCTGAATGTTCAATTCCACTATCGAGCACGGAAAATGGGCGTCTTCAACTACAGGATGAAGGTCATAATGTACGAGCTGTACGCTTCAAATTTCCTGATCCTCCTCCGAAACTGCTTCCGGACCGCAGCATTCTTCTACCCCTGGAACAGTGTTGCCAATGATCAGGAATGGCCAGTGTGGGTCTTTGAATACGTTCCAATGCTGATCAACTCGTGTTTGATGAACATCTATCCGCCTGCAAAATACCTGCCTGCCAACCATAAGTTTTATCTGGCTGTGGACGGTAAGACTGAAATCGAAGGACCAGGCTTGATAGATAAGAGGCCGTTCTTGATAACCGTCGTGGTAAGGCACGCTTCAAGACAGAGTGCCAGCAGGGGAACGCTAATCATGGACAGGATCCGTTCGACATTGGCGGAATCATCACAAAGAAAGATCAAAAGAATAGATATTGGTTGAAAGATGGCATAGGTGGGCCCACTTCCTGAAACGCAAGCTAGTAGTAGTGCGGAGGAGGCTACTGTGAACAACCATGAGGTGGAGATGCAAAAGACTGCAGATTGAAAGCAATGTTTTTGTTTGTGTCGTGTGACTGTGTTTGGAGTCTTTGATGCTTGTGCAGAACCTGTCCAAAGGATATCATATCAATTGTTCCGGCCAATCAGTGCTTCGCACGTCATGCTAGCAGAATGCCGGACTTCATTTCCTCAGTCACGTCATCTGCGACGGTGGACTGTGAATTCGTACCGTAGTTCAGTATTTCAAATCGCAACAGCAGCCTGACGCAACAACTATCTGCGTGATTTTCTGTCCTGCATACTCGGAGATTGAAACTCGCCACCAACAGCCCACAAACACAGCAGAACACGCCACGTCAAGCCTTCATCAAGATGTCTTCCTCCAATGGCTCCATTGGCGACCAGATTAGACACGGCATAAAAGGCATCCGGGGCGCCGGCGACGCGATCCGCGGCACGGCTATGGCCGAGACCGACAAAGCTGCCAACACCCAAACTGCTGAGACGACCCAGCATGAGGCCCTGGCGAACAAGGGCATGGGGGATATGGACAGGGCGAATCAGCAACTCGGCCACGACGAAGGCGCTAGGAACACTAGCACAGCGCCGACGACAACAACATCAGGTCCTGGAAATACAGCTACGGCGACAAGCTCTGGTGCGCACTCCGTAGCGCCTGGTAGTATTGGGGCTCAAGGATCGACGACTGGGGGAGCCGCGGCTGTACAGGAGGAGCCTGGCGTCAGACAGACGTACTGAGATGTACTTGCCTCAAACTAGATAGATCAGACTGCCATGAGTCAGGCATGTCTTGCAAGGTCTGCGTTGAAGGTTTTCCGACGTTGACGCTTTTAGGTCTGTTTCCGAAACTGGAGAACAGCCATTAAATCAACTGCAGCGGTAGGGGTCAGAAGAAGGGTTGATGTGTAAGAATTCTATTCATTGTACACAATGCAGCTCTTTATAGACGGAAACCCTCCAACGCTCTTGCTTTCAGTACCTGCAAGTTGCTGTACATGCCTCTTGGCGTGTTGTTTACAACCGTACGGCTAGGCTTTTAGTGACCCATAGCTCGCACTTCCTGGTTCCTGATTCGCTCTCTAATCTCCTCCTTGCGATCCTTTCGGAGCTGGCGAGCATACTTGACGCCAAAGCCGTGTTCGAAGACTTGCTTGATCTCCTCAAGAGTAAGGCCAGAGACTTCAGGGTAGAAGAAGTAGATCAAGACCCAGCCAATGCCACAGATGGCGGCGTAGAAGCCGAAGGCTCCAACGGGAGTGATACCCTTCATCATGCTCAAGAAGGTGGATGAGACGATGATGTTGGAGCCCCAGCAGCAGCAGGTCAACCACATAGTGCCCATGGCTCGGACTTCCATTGGGAAGAAATCTGTGCTCATCCACGCGGTGTTGCCAACTGACACTCCGTAGAAGAAGACGAACCAGATAATGAAGACAAGTACGGCGATGGCTGGTGCGTGGATCTGACTGGCGCTAGCTGTGACCTCAAGGGTCGAAGTGTTGATGGGGATAAAGCTGAATGCCACGGCAACGGCGATTAGACCAGCAGGCATGCCCCAGACGGTAGAGACCAGGACCCGTCTACGGCCGATGGGGTCGACACACATCATGTTGACCCAGGTCATGAAGAAGTTGGTTCCTGCAACAACTAGACCGACTGCGACTGGGTTGGAGAAGCCGACAATATCGAACAAGGTGGCTGAGTAGTACATCAAGACGTTGAAGCCCGACATTTGGCTGATAACCATAAGACCGCAGGCACAGACAAGTGCTCGTAGGTTGGCGGGGTTTTGGTGGAGTTGCTTGATCTTGGACCATCGTGTCTGAGAGTAGTTAAGCTCCTTCGACTGTTCACAAGCATGCACGAGCAGTGCGACCTTGTTGCGGACCTGCTCCTCAGAAGCACCTTTGTAGATCTTGCGAATGACGTTTGCGCATTCCTCGATCTTTCCATGCCATGCGAGCTGTCTGTTTTATGCATTAGTTATCTGGCTTGAACATTGGGCAATAATCATCAACTTACCTCGGGCTTTCGGGCATGAAAGGCATCATGCAACCGAGGATGATGGATGGAACGCCTCCAAGACCAACCATGTACCTCCAACCATGAGGAACGTGGGCAAAAGCTGCACCAATACCGTAACTGATGACTTGACCACCAGTAATGGACATGTTGTTCAAGCCGATCAATCTGCCTCGCACTTTGGTAGGAGCAATCTCGGCAATGTAGAGAGGAACGACCATAGCTGCTGACCCGACACCAAATCCGACGATGAGTCGGCCAATTGCCATCTGCGCGATTGAAAAGGCGCTAGCCTGAATGATGGCACCGATGGTGAAGAGAGCGCAACCGACATAAATGGCAACCTTTCGCCCATACTGGTCGGCAGTCAATCCTGCAATGATCGAGCCGATGAAGGCACCTCCTGAACAAAGAGACGTAATCAACTCCTTTTCACCGGAAGAGGCAGGTCGGTTGTTCAAATCATCGTTCAAGTAGACAAGGACAGCGGAGATAATACCAGTGTCATAACCCTATGCAAGTCAGTGTTGTCTCTATGGACCGAACAAACGTGATTGCTTACAAAAAGACTGCCTGCAACGGAAGCCGTGAATGCAACCAACCAGACAAACCAGCTGATAGGGATGTCTTCGATGGAGTCCTCTGTGGTGTCGTCGGCAAATCCATGAGTCTTGTCTGGTAGGACCATGTTCAGGTTGGCCGAATCAAAACTGCTTCGGCGGCCGGCGCCGGCGCCCGTGATAGAGCTTCGACGGGCATCGTGTTGCTTGAAGTCTTCATGGTGCACGGAGGCCTGCTTCTCGTCAACGAGTTCAGCACCCATTGTGTTGGCACTTTTGACCAAAGGTGATGAGCTTTGTGGGGGAGCTGTGTGGAGGTGAGGCTTGGCGTGCTGCTTCAGATCGTTGCTGACCGATGAAGAAGTTGTGTTTCATGGGGAGGTGATATGACAGCTATATAGAGACTCTCGCATGGTCTAGGCAGGTATGCAGAGCGGCTAAAATTACACTTTGGAGTACATACCCCAGCTTCCTGGAGGTGCGGCATCTGGAGTGGTGGATGTCCGCGGGACTAGACGGAGGAGAAGGACTAATCGCTCAACGATCGCCCAGTAATCGCCACTTCAGACAAAATTCTGCCGATCACTAAGCTCGATATAGACATTAAATTGCGAACACAAAGCTTCGTCACTGTCCAGACACATGATAGAGCCAGGACTGCCGACATCCAGAAGAGACGACACGTATCGCATGATCGTTTGCTTCGCATCACGTGTGGATCCTACCAATCACCCCAGATCCATGTTACCGATTGACGTTGTTGAATCATCCTCGTTACTGCTGTACCATGCACGTCGAAGCGAGTTTACGATCTGGCTTGTCGGATAAGCATATCGATCGTTCATAAGAGCTAGGACCCCTAGGAGGGCGTCTTGCTCCATTGGGTCTTCGAAGTACTCTCCGAACATTGATATCCCGAGGCACGCATTTATCAAGCTTGGGGGACATTGATGGTTGCTTAGTGCGATGCCACATAACCTGAACAGGATCTTTTTCGTCGAAGATATGAACGCATTCGTTGCTGCGAGGAAACCATGGCCTAACTTTGGCCTTGTAGGGTTAAACACCTCCAGCAACATGCGTGCTAGCTCGACGTAGGTTGTACCACTAACATGGCAGGAATCGAGATACCATATCTCTGGAAATACGCTGCCCTGAGCCACGTTTGGCTCACTGCAATAGGTTGGCTCAAAGGTAGCGGGCAATAGCGCACAAAGGCTGTCTTCGTAAGACCGAAGCTCCCGCCATCTCTGTTGGTTAGTGTATGCTGGTGCGACCTTCGCATCCACACTGTCGGACCCATAGCAGAATTCGAGTACATCAGCACAAAAAGTCACCATTCGATTTGCCCAGACTGCATCTGTTGTGGGGGTGAGCTGGCGAAAGGCCTCGCATCGCGAGAGGGGAAACCTCACAGGCTGCTGTTTAAGGAAGGCTGCATGCAAATCTTGTCTGAAGGCGGTCCAAAAGCAAGCTTGACGTAACCCACTTGCGCCCAGCTCAGTCTCTGCTTGGACGGACGGAGATGCTGTGTTCGAGTGCACAGTGTTCTCATCGAGCGAGGGATGGAAGACTTCCGGCGAGCTGTGTGGCAGCGCAAGATATGTGGGCAGTTGTGCATCAACGAACATGCTGCCAATTCTCAGAAACAGTTGCTGATCTTCCTCCTCGCCTTGCATGTTAACGCCCATTTCTTCGTCCGTACGCAGAGTGATCACAGCTGCTAACAACGTTTCATCATGCAGTTTTTTCGGGTCCATACTTAGCTGAAGGAGGTCTTTTATGCAGTCGTTCTGGTATGGCATTGCGAACTCTTCCTTCAGATCAGGTAGCAGGCGACCTTTCCATTCCACAATGCCCGTCCGTGATCGGAACCTCTTGTTCCGGGAAATATTCCTTGCCGAAATGGTCAACAGCGCACTTCGCAAAGGACCAGGTTCTCGTGCTCTTTGTGGCACAACAAAAGCGAAATGCTGGTCTGGGTCACATAGGTCAAACCACGGCGCCAACTCTTCGTGAAAATAACGTAGAAGCACGGCCTCTAGGTACTTCTGTGTTTCTTTCGCTGTGCCTGCAGAGGGCACTTTAACCATTTGGTCAAGAAACTGTGTAGGCGCTATTCTGCCAATCCAGCGACGAGGAGAACTTCCAAAAGATGTTGCTGACAGGTGATCCGAACTGAACGCTCGCGTAAGACCGAGATGATCATGCTCAAAATTGAGGGCGAACGTGCCAACCGTAGGAGAAACCATCTGGGGGACTGAAAGGATGTCATGTCCAGGCTGGACTTCGTTGTACTCGGTCATGGCGTCTGATTCCTGGTACTTGTTCACAGTGCCCTGAGATTCTGCTTCGTCACCGAACCTCGTGTGCTGAAGCTCAGCGGCAGGAAATGATTCTGATTCTGTCTGGGTGGCCGTCCCATGTATATGTTTATCTGACCCGCTTTCGACCGCGGGGTCATTGAGCGTCTTGTCCGCCCGAAGTACTTCGTTTCGATCATTGTCTGCATGGCTCTTGTATGAGGCTTTGGTCTCGTCTACAAAGGTCAAGACTTTGCTTGCCGAGCTAATAGTCGCATTCGGAGCGTCCTTGCGATTGTTCCGGAATTTCGACACAGGAACATCACGAAATCTGATCTTTTTGGTGCTTCTGACACAATCATGACCTGAGCGCTCGCATCGTTGGCATCTCGAAGTCTCCGGGATGTAGACGCACTTCAAGTGCTGTGCTTTGCACCTCTCGCAAGGTTTGAGATCGCTAGCTTTTCGTGGCTTCCTTTCCTTCCGTGCGGTGCTCGAAGGCGATGCAGGAGCATTGCGATCCTCATTTGTTTCACACATGTCCTATCTCCATTGGTTGGCCCTGACTTGGGTAGAGCGGTCCCAGCTTAGTGGCTCTGTTGTCAATACCAATGTACCAATGGCACCAGATGAACACACTTGATATTTCTCGTTCACTGGTTAGATAGCCCTGTTCCTTGATCTATGCTTGAGAATCGTTCTATTAGAGGTTCGATTAGCTAAAGCATGACTATCGATATCACTACGTGCGTCCTAAAATCTCGTAAGTCGGCAGCGTGCATGATCTCCATATTTTGGGGTATTGCTGGGCTACGAAAGCTCGCCTGCTACGGCACAACATGTAGCTTTGATTTGGTGCAAATTAAAATTGAGTGTATCTTATTGGCCAAGTATACTTTCACCAGCCAATTCCAGGTCGTATTCATGCTGGAGCATGGCTCTTCCCAGAACATCACGTGCCGTAGAATGGAACGCTAGAAGAAAGGTGGTTGCTGATCTTTCGCTTGTCTTTTTGCCCTTCGTAGCTCGCCATGCCAGTTTTATCCAGTGGCTCGTCTTCGTGATCCCATGGTCGATGAAACAGACACGTGGAGATCGATCTGTCAATCGCAAGACTGTCAATCCCTTCTGCTCACAGACCATGATCGAGAAAAACCGTGACTCGCATTGAAGCTATAGTCAGGCTACCACTCTTTCCGCATACTGTCGAGAAGACGGTCAAACATCACTACCACATAGCTGATTCTTGTGCTAAAGCGTTCGCAAAGAGACCTTCAGGAGAATGACATGGCATATATAACCTTTCCGTTACCTCTTTCTCGGGAATCCAAGAAGCTACTCATGGTAATCGGAACACGACCCCTCCTTCCGTACCCGATGCCCATTAATCAAGCGACTTCTAGTCTAAGACAGCAGTTTGTTTACGATAGCATTCGTGCGCTTGTGAAACTTCCAACTACCGTTAAACTGTCACTCGTGCTTCGGGTTACTGTATGCGTGCGTTTGGCCTTGTGCGCCCAGCCAAATAGGCTTCGAAGGACACGACGCGACTAAGCACGTAGCTTGTGTCAAGTAGCTCCTTCCGGTGTGATCGGCTTGCACGGCGTCTCGGCCATGTCTCATGGTTACTCATGCAGATCGCAACAGATCCGGCGAAAACCTTCACCGAGCGAAAGCTTCTAGAAGCTCGTTGCAAATTTACCACTTTTGGCCATGTGCACATGAAGCCCCACACCTCTGGGACCACCCACATTATTCGCCCACGGCCCGAACGCCCAGAGTACGCAAGAGCGGCGATGTGTATGGCATGAACCAAAGGATTCAACGTGTTGCACTACTTACGAGCATTGGCATGAGCTCGACAGGGTTACAGTCCACCGGACTGATGAGTATTAAAAGATCATCAAAAATTTGCTGTGAATAAATCAGGAGCAGTTCGACGGGAGTACACATATATAGTGCATCGCCGTACAAGAGACTCAAGTCTTCCCCTAACAGCATCATGGACAAAACAATCATCAATCAGCATATCGATATTGCTGCTTTCGCGCAGATACGGCCACTTATCCTCGAACTAGGTGCCGACGACTATGTTGCCCTGATACTGTTGCTCGCAGGGGCGATTGGCTACCTGACTTATGGCAAACTCTGGGCGAAGCCAGATCCATACCTCTACAAGCTATATGAACGACCTCAAGAAAAGTTAGGTAATGTCGCCAGGGACGATGCAGCCAAGGATATTGCGCGACGATTGTCACAAGAAAACAAGGACGCTGTCATTTTCTGGGGATCCCAGTCCGGTACCGCCGAAGGTTTTGCTCATCGTCTTGCACGAGATTGCAATCAACGATTCGGCTTGAATGTCATCGTCGCTGACCTATCTGATTACGACCACGATACTATTGCGCAAATAGCTGAGAGCAAGTTCGTCATATTTCTGCTTTCGACATATGGTGAAGGTGATCCCAGTGACAATACCGCCGAGTTCCTGGAATGGGTCCGGAAACGATCCGATACGCTTTCCAATGTCCGTTATGCAGCATTTGGATTGGGTAACAGCAACTATGTCTATTACAACAAGGTCGTCGATGATGTCGTGCAGTGTCTTGACAAGCTGTCGGCTACGCCACTCCTACCAGTAGGAAAAGCAGACGATGCTAACAGTGGTACGGAAGAGGACTTTGCCTCCTGGAGAGACGATTTGTTCGCCATGTTCCAGCACAAGCTCGGGCTACAGGAGCACATTGCGGAATATGTGCCCAGTATCTTAGTCCGTGAGACTGACAATTCTGTCGAGTCGAGTCTGCAGAGCGGCGAGCCCCAGCCACTCAAATTGTCACGAAAGGCAGCCCGAGACTACAGCGCGATTCAAAAACTTCCCGTTAAAAGCATCAGGACGCTTACTGGCGCTGGGAGTGCTGGAAGAAATTGTCTTCATCTCGAGATTGACATTCGAGGTCATGCACAGATCAAGTACAAAACTGGCGACCACCTTGCCGTCTGGCCTACTAATTCCTCTGACGAGGTTGACCGCTTGATCAGCGTCCTACGATTATCGGAAAAGAAGCAAATCAACGTGCTCATCTCCTCGGCGAACGACGAAGACGAGGTCAAGATCCCTAAGCATACGAACATCTCAGCATTGTTTCGCCATTACCTCGAGATCTGTGCACCAGTGTCTCGAGACACTGTATCGACCCTTAGCCAGCTAGCCCCAACAGCCTCGACCAAGTCCTTCTTGCAGAAACTCAGCTCAAAGTCCACGTACGCAGCGTTCATATCTCAGCACCACATCACGTTTGCCCGCCTACTTGAACATACAATGCTCGAGGATCCGAGCGCCGACTGGTCTCAGCTACCGCTCGCCTTCGTGGTCGAGTCGTTACGACCCATGGCGCCTCGCTACTACTCCATTTCGAGTTCTTCAATGACTTCCCCCCGCCAAATGGCCATCACGGTCGCAGTGGCACCAAATGAGCTGCCGCAGAACCCTTCAGTCTCTATCCCAGGACTGACGACGTCATATTTATCTGGACTTGATATCGATGCGACACCGACTATATACTCACACGTTCGTCGTTCAACGTTCAAAATGCCCTTCCTTCACAAAACCCCTGTCGTGTTGGTCGCTGCCGGCACTGGAATTGCACCTTTTCGTGGTTTCCTGCAAGAACGTGCCCAAATGGCTCAAATCAGCAATCAGGAGATAGGACCCATTTTGCTTGTCTTCGGTTGTCGAAACCCCGACCAAGATTACCTGTACAAATCCGAGATTGAAGAACTACAAGACGGACCACTGAAGGGCAAGCTGGAGATAGTTACTGCATTCTCGCGGGTCTCGGGTCAGAAGAAGTGTTATGTTCAAGACCGACTCGCAGAGCAAGATGTCAAGGAAAAGGTTGTGAAAATGCTCTGCGAGCAGGAAGGACACCTTTACTTCTGCGGAAGCACTACAATGGCAAAAACTGCTGGAAGGACTCTTGTTGATGCAGTGCAGGAGCATCAGAAGACAGATGATAACGAGGCTAAGTCTTGGATGGATGGGATGAAGCGGAGCAGAAGATGGCAGGAGGACGTCTGGGGCTAGACTTTAGATGGTTCATGGTTCTAATCAATATAGACGATGTTAGAAACAAAATTGCTCTCAGGCCGATGTTTATGCTACACATGTTGAAGTGGGAAGAGACTCTTTCTGGGTGGTCATCAGCTTGTTGAACATCGTTGGCGACTAGTACGGAACGACGATTCGACTGCCGAGTCCGGCGACGCGTCAGACGCGTCCAACTATGCACGGAGTTGCGTTCCACTTGGATCTCTTGTGTTACCTATCACCTCCCAACACCGTCAAGTGAAGGATGGTTTGTCTACTTTCAATGGCTGTGGCCAAACACGTTTTCATACTCCACAGCCATCAACTGCGGGAACGGCGTCGCGCGTATCGCTAAGTACCCTCTACTAAGCCAATAGACTCAAGGTCACCAAAAATTCAAAGCTTGATATTGCAGGCGCTACACGGCTGCGAGAATGAACAATTGGAACTCGCAAGCGAGATGATGAGTACTCGAACCAGCGCTCTTAAGCCTTGGTCCTCCAACCTCACGCAGATTGGGCGGCGCTGTTGATCATGAGTTCTAGGCACAGTCGTCACAAGCTCGAAAACAAACGATGCCGTCCAACACTGTCCCCACTCGCAGGCCGCCGGCAATGGGGTTACTTTCTTCGCAGAGTGCGCTCTTCAGCGACCATATCGAATCGCTGATCCTGCTTTTGTGTCCCGACTGGACAATCTGGATACATATTGGGCACCCAGGATATGTGTTAATAGCGCCGGAGAGAACAGGAAGCAGTCGCCAAACAGCCCATCTTGGAAGCACCATGGCATGTGCTCAGCGGGGCATTTTGCTGGATCGCAAGCCTAGATGCCGACTGCATACTCTTGTGCACTCGCTTAAATTCATCGCCAAGTTCGACCTTAGCATGACAAGCTGGTGCGTGTAAAAATGGGTGTTCCTCACCATCATCACATCCACACTTCTGGAGCGCACCTTGCCATGATAGCCAAGTCGTTCCCCTGCCTACTTCTCGGCACCCGGTTGAGCCGGAACACTAATGTGACAATTGTGCGCGGGCTCTGCACTGGACGTGTAAGGTCGTGTTGAGACACGGGCGTGCGTGGAATTCTTTCTTCTTGCCTAGCATCAAGAGCGACTCGTTCCAGCCGGACTCCCACTCAACACCGCTGTGGGGCGTATGCGTACCAAATTGAGCAGGACACGTTTTTGAACTCAATCCCCTGACTGCCCGCGAACAGATCGACTTATTGCAAGCTTCACGAAAGCCAAGACTGCTCGAACGAACAGTTGAGGCAAGCTCGCACGGAGTGTGCTGGGCGATAGCCCAGACCTAAAGACCGTACGTGCCCCGCATAGAAATTACCTGGTGTATCAGCGACAACTCCGTCTGATTGGTCAATACCAGCATGAGGCTCTTCTTGGTCAGCAACTCTGTCTCTAATCGCTGCCTAATGCAGCGAACCTTTCGTCAATGTCCATACACGTTCACTTCTTATCATTCCAGGACGAAAGATACCCCACATCAGACTGTAGTGCTGCCTTAGCACGAAGTGTCGAAGAAGCTGGCGAACATCTCTGCAAGCTAGTGGTTGATACAAGATTGTGCAAGGAAGGCTCACAGCGAACGAGGGGTCGGAGAAACAATACTCATTGAAGAATGCCATGTGAGGGATCTGTGCTAGCCTCTAGTTGGCGCAAATCGTGCATGCGGGTTGCCTCCCAGATGGGGAACCACTGCAGCTCGTCAGCGAGCGGCAGGTTTCTTCGCACGATTTATTCCTTTCCTAGACAAAGAGCGACTCGCCGGCGATTGGAGTAGCTCGAACTCTATTTGCAAATCTGGGGCTGCGTCGGATCCGTCCCCACTTGAAACATGAAAGCCGATCGTGGCGGGGCATCTCACGGGACATTGTTGAGGTGCCAGTCCCCGTACAAGATACAGGAGAAGATTTCACAAGACCAGCTCAGTATAACAACTCTATATCGTGGCTGCTTGGGACAGTTTCGATTTTCTGATACACAACACTGGACATTAACAATTGTGTTGCCGCTCCATTCTCAAACCTGTTCCATCGACATTATGCTGTCCCTATGGACGGTCTGGGCCGCGGTGGCAGTTGTCACCGTGGTAGCTTCCTTGTCATGGCGAGTGTTCAACTATTTCCGTGATCCCAAGCAGTTGAGGAGGTTTACCAACATGTCACTCTTCTCGGGCTTGACCAACCTACCTTTCATCGTGGTAGCCCACAGCGGTCAAAGATCGGAATACGTCCTCAAACGACACAGAGAAACAGGCAAAGGAGTACTTCGGATAGGGCCCATGCACTTGTCCTACTCCGACCCTGAAGCCATCAAATACATCTATGGTCACGGAACAAAGTGCAGCAAAGATGCTGGTTACCTCATTCAAGCAGCCACGCACTTTCACCTAGCCGATGTGGTTGACAAGCCTGACCATGCACGAAAGCGGAAGATTCTCGCGTCAGCATATGCCATTAAGAACCTTGAAGAGTGGGAGTACAAGGTGGCAGACAAGGTAGAACGCTTGGTTGCCCAGTTCGACAAACGGTGCACTGCGCCCCTACCAAAAGACCAGAGGATGCCAGACCCTCAGGACCTGACGATCAACTACCGAATGTGGACGAACTTCTTTACTGTCGAGGCTATTGCAGACATCGGTATGTCAGAAAAGCTTGGTTTTATCGATCGTGGGAACGACATGTGCGACGCAGTCAACCCTGACGGCACTACCTTCACTGCTTCCTTCCGGGACAGTCTCTACACCACGAACGAGAAAACCTCTCTGATCGTGCATTCCTACGATTATTTCAAGATCCTCGATAAGCTTTCTGGTTACACTGGAGGCATTTACCGACGTGGCACTCAAGCTGCGAAGAACTGGGACGGCATTCATTTGAGACGCACACAAAAGCGACTTGAGGCATACAACCGCGGCGAAAAGTACGACGATTTTTTCCAAGCTCTGATGGAAGACAAAGCCGGACGACCAAACAACCTCGAACTGGGCGAGATCGACGCAGAGATGAACATTATGCTCAACGCGGGCAGCACGACGACTGCCATCGCTATTGCCAATGTAACCTACCACCTCCTGAAACATCCACACATCCTGGCCAAGCTGCGCGAAGAAGTGGACCGGGCACTTGATCCTGAGGAGGTCATCGCACCATATGACAGCGTCAAGAATCTACCTTATCTTCGAGCCTGCCTCGATGAATCACTCCGAATCGTCTCCCCAACAACACAGAACCTTGGTCGTGTTACACCGCCAGAAGGACTACAGATCATGGATCAATACATCCCGGGTGGCGTCTCAGTCAGCATGTCGGCGCTTGTCGTGCACAATGACCCCAACATTTTCCCCGAGCCTCAGAAATACATCCCTGAGCGATGGCTCGGCGAGGATGGCAAGAAGCTGCAACCATACTTCCTCGCCTTCAGTGCTGGTGCAAGGGGATGCATCGGACGAAACATTTCTTACCTCGAACAGACTGTGCTCATCGCCAGTTTAGTCCATCGATATGAGTTTGCACTGCCGAGTCCTGAGTTTGAGGTTACGAGGTTAGAGACCATGAACATGCATGTTGGTCCTATGCCGATGAAGATTTGGAGGAGACAGATACCTGGTCTGAGCAAAGAAGAATGATTTGTCACATTCAACTATTGGTTATTTAGCGTGCATCATAGATCTACTTGACGAATTTTAATCGTTTACCCTTCATGCCTGTTGGTTTTCTTGTTTTGAAACATATATATATATCTCACGTTATCCACGCTCTTGTTGATGGCAGCATTTGCATCATGTTCCCAAGCAAAAATCACATCGATGCGAGGCTAGGAGCTCTTGTAGAACTCTTCCTTTGCGCTGCGTTGAGCTTCAAAGGTAAAGATTGAAGTGAGAGAGCGAGATGGACAATTTTTCAAGCGGGCAAAAAGTAAGAACTCCCTGAAAGTTCTATCTATTAGATTTTCACACTCCGCGTGGGACTCGAACCCACAGCCTCCAGATGTGACTTCGTTTAGAAGTCTGGCGCGCTACCATTGCGCCAGCGGAGCTGAAGGGTTTTGAAGCTAGTCCTTCAATTATTGAAGTTGTAAATCTGTGTGCAGATTTGATCACAAAATACAGACGGCCGAACATATGTTACAAATCCACTGTTGGTATCTAGACGTCCCAAACAGACCGTTGCGTTTGGCACCACCTGCACATGCCACATAGCAGATTCAGCTTCAATGTGCAATAGAGATAGATTTCGGGTTCAGAGCTAGGGAAGACAAACTGCAACGTAAGCTCTTGATGTTCAGGACCAGATTCTCTGTCTTTGGCCGACGGATGGAGTGACGACAAGTAAGGATGTCGTATGTGCCTTGTGAGGCTAGTGTATCAAACAAGAGCTTGAGGACGAAGATGTAGAGTCGAGACCTTCTGGCCAAAGCCGACCACTGTATGCTCCGAGGATGTTTTAGCATTGCTGCATGAGGAGTGGTGTTGATGTGATCGCAACATCAGAAGCGATGCCGATAGCTGTGTTGAGCTCGCCTCGCAAGCAGCATTAATTTTCGACGGTCAATAATCGATGATCTCTTTACCACGCCTGTTATGTCCCTGTTAGCTGTTACGCCTCAACAGCGTTGCCACCCGCCACTGCTATGGTTGTTAGACATGCGCCTAGCCAGTGAGCAGACGGCCATGTGATTGTAACGGCGGCAGTCATGAATTAAGGGCTTCTGGTAAGCTCATCGCTGTACAGAAAGCTGAAATTCAGGGTTCAATGTGCACCGAATGTCGAGGTTATGGGCTGATGAATACACAGCCGAGGGCGAGTCAGATCTAGAGCAGGAGCCGGTGTAGACGCCCTGGAAGGGAACACACAAAGATACAAGATTGTCGATATTGGTCAAATGTTTGCAACCTCCAGTCCTTGTAGGGATCACGAGCAGGAATCGTGTATCCTATCGCTTTCTGAGTTGTGATGATGATCGCTTCTTACCTAGATCTGGGGTAAATGACTTAGGAGACTAAGCTAGACTCGACGCGACGCGTTCAGCTATCAACACGTGCTGATAAATGCTCGAGGACTTTCCATGGCTGTAATTTCAGGCCCGAGCATCTCTTTTTCTCAAGACTGTATACATAATCAAAGCTTTGTTGAGCGTTCCAGCGTCCGTCTTTCACAACCTTTCAGATTCTTGCCAATGTCTTGGTTCTCTTCTCTGTTCTCGGGCGTCAAATTCCCACCACCGGCGGACTCGATTCGACCTCATGAGAAACGTCTCCTTGAGGAGCCCTCAGCATCTACCCAAACAGCGGAGTCAGCTACACCTGTTGCCCATAATATCCCCTCATCGCCAGACAATGCGGCCATTCAGGAGCAAGGGAGAAGGCGCAACAAGCTGATATTCGCGGCTGGTCTTGCCTTCTGCGGTCTTTCGGTCCTGGCCACCAAACGCTCGCTCGCAAGACGAAGGTTAGCATCCAAAGCTGCCTTCTACAGTGACGCTCCTGCACACAATGTAGAGCAATCAAAGAACGTGAGCGGTGCGCTAGAAGCCGTGGAAGCGCTCAACATTGCCACAATCAACGTGCTCAGTGTCGCAATGATGGCGACAGGAGGAGCATTGTGGTACTTGGACCTCAACAGCCTAGCTGATGCGCGGAAGATGATCAGGGGTGGCTTGGGGGTCGATGGTAAAGGCATGACTGAACAGGAAGCGGATGAGGAGATTGAAGAGGCCATTGCTTCGATTCTGGCGAGAAAAGATGCAAAAGGAGAAAAGAAATGACATGGGCTGGCCCAGTGAATCACGATTCACCATCATGTCCTCTGTGACTGGCAAGAAATACCATTGCGTGCTACCAACAGATTAGCAGACGTCTGGCTGGAGCATCTGTCTCCTTTCCACGGATATGTCCATGGCAGGACGAACGTCCTGCCGACCTTGGCTAAGGTGCTGGCACAGACGAGGTGCGACTGGAGAGGGGCACTGCACGGAGACAGCAAAGTTTGGGACGAGCAGTCAGTCGTCAAGCTAAGCTGTTGTCGACGCCGTCGCCAAAGCCTACTGTTCAAGATTATCAAGGACTCGGACTCCTCTTGCTTAGACGCTTCCTTTCTAAGACCTAGCACGAAAAGCTAATACTGCCACTGCCATCGCACCGGACCTCGACCGCTTTGCTCAAATCTGGTTCCTCCACACCGCGCCAGGCGTACACTTCATAATTGCCTCTCTTGTCATATTCCAATCCAGAGCCTGAGACTCTTGCACTCCCACTTCCGCCACAACTAGCATGGACAAGTCCCATCCAGTCCCTCGGGTAGTAAACATTGCAACTCCCAGACTTGGTGACTCTGTACGACGAACGACATGCACTTACGATGGCTCCGTTCGAGGTATCAGTGTTGCCAGAACCGATGTTGACAGTCGTTGAGCCGGACCCGGATTGTGTGCTCAGATTGCTGCTCAGGTCTGTCGTGCTGGCAAGGTCTGCGTTGCGCGAGTCTTCCATCTCAAGCTTTGAGAACCGTCCGCCTCCACCGTCTGAACCCGATGTTACGAGACGAAGACTAATGCTGCCTGAGTCGGTGTTGATTCTTGTGTTGGATCCCGCTGTCAGCACGAGCTGAGCGTTAACGCTACCACTTGACGACTCGATCGTGGCGTGGATTACCCTGGCTTCAAATTGCTCTGCCATGTCTTCTGTGCTCGGCGCGTCTCGAGCATGTTCCACATGCTGTCCAGCTTGTTTGCAAGGATCGTGGCCAACGGACAACGGGGGTGCTTCTATCTCAGCTGGCCGCTTACCCCATCCGAAAAAGGAGGACAGAAGCCCTGGGCCACGTTCTTGTCTCGAGTAGCTACCAGAGCCTCCAAGGGAATTTGACTGTGCAGTGCGACATTGCAGGTCGTCAACTCGAATGCTTCCACTTTGAGCTTTCAGCTTGAGAATAGCTGGGTTACGGCCAGGTTTCACGTCCAGCGTAATTGAAATACTGCCGGAAGTCGTGCTCAGGTCAAGACTGTCCCACAACGTGAACGTGCCACTGATCGCATTCGATGTTTCGTGTCTAGAGTATCGACGGTCAGGGACGAATGGTCGCCGTGCACCTGCTTGCAACGAAGTTAGCTGCTCGGACTGCACTTGCGAGGAAGGTCGGAGAGATGCCGGAACTTGTGGTGATCTGGCTTGAGATCCTGATGCTTGAGAGCCGGTCACCGGGCTTCGTGGACCGGCTTCGCTTGTAGCTAGCTCGTATGTTGGAGGAGCATCGTCTGCTGTTATGTAATCACTTTCGCCTGCCACGCTCATGTTCCCAACTGGCGTCTCATTATTGCCGGCGTCAGAAGAGGCGCCAGGTGTCATCACAGACTCTGCTGGGGTGGATGGGACGTATCGCTCTGCCCAGGATGAATCCGATGCCAGCTCCTGTGCGAGCATAGCGGGGTCTGTTGGTGTTTTGCTACCAGAAGTGTCCGTCGTCGATGTTGACTGAGTATTGCTGATAGATGTTTGTCTGAGGTAGTCAGAGACATCTTGGTTGCGGCGAGTTACTGTGCTCTTCGTCATTTTGATGTGATGCTCAGAATCGTGTTGCCTGAGTAAAGCTAGGTTGTCAAGGACCAGTGGTAGAGTGAGGATGCTCGTTGAGCACCAGTTCAGCTCAGTTTATCGTACTACAGCTGGGAGAGTGGGCAGGCACGCAACATTTTTGGACAAAGTTTCAGGCACCAGGATTTTGGACCGCTCACGGGCAGCTGTTGGTGCGAAGCTTCAGGGTATACTAACTTGTAGAGCTGAATCGATACGACTTTGACAGGCTTCCGTGTTTCTTGACGAAACCCTTTTGCTTGATTTATACTAGTCCTGCCATGCCACGTTATGTCGAAGAGCTTGTACGGGACTTCGAATTGCAGGCTTCCAGAGACTGGCTCCAAAAGTACCTACGGTTCGTAACGATCAGCCTCCACGGAGGTGTCCACCAGTGGGTTGATAGGGCTGTAAGGACACACTAGGGCTTTCAAGGCTTAGTCCTAGGCGTTGATTCGTGCCTACTGGCGTGATGTCCGGGCAATCCGGGCAGCCCTGTCACTTGCCTACTGGTGTGCCTCGTTTACAGCACGAAGAGATTGCAACATGAGATCACCGATAGGAGACGTCGAAGCGCTGTGTTCACAGTGGTTCAGTGCCAGGCTTAGAAATCGTTGCAACAGTCAAACACTGCAGGGTGTTCTTGCGTAATTGGCAATGTTCATGCATGAATAAAACGTCACTAAATCGATAGAGCGTGGTCATCGCGGAAGCCGATTCGTGTCGCTGGAGTTTCAACAGACATCTTACAGTAATGTACGTATTGGTAGCTTGTACATAGTTGTGTCATCCGAACAGGATTGATTATGTTGATACCGAATATCGTTGATCCAGGACTGTCGGACATATAAGATCGAGATCTGCCACCTCTGCCGGTGCCCAGTCTCTCGATCTTGCGCAATACTGGCATGAAGCAACGCATACGAAAGATGACAAGAAGTCTAGTCACGGTCTTGCACGCCATGGACATCTTCTCGTCTTAGATTGTGGTTGATAGAATAGAATTCGTCTTGGTTGGGCAGCAACATAAACCCTGTCTCCCGTAGGTAGAGATAAGCACTGGCGCTGGAGGACTGCTTGCAAGACAAGGAGCCGAGTAGCCGCAACAAAATCCGTCGAGAGCACGGAGTCGGAGGCAAGCAGTCCTAGGGGCACAAGACCCTGGCAAGCTCGCGTACAATGCTGTTTTGGATGTGCCTGATACCAAACAACCAGGGAGCTATACATCAAGCCTACCTGGTAGTGAGTTGTCCGGCTGGTAGCAGAAGAGTGCTTGCAAGCGGCACACCTAGTTCTCAAGCGTAGTACTGGAAAGTGTCTGGACTCGAGGCTGTTGACACAGACGTGTAGTCTGAGTGTTGAGAGGGTGGAGATTTGTGCCAGGTCTGAGAGCGACTGATCGCGAACGCCTTCTTGTCTTTATCCAAGCTTGAAGAGAAGGTTCCTTAGACTCGCTCGTTCCTTCTGCTTCTTATCGGCCACCATCTGTGCGACCTGCAAGTCATCCACCTCATCGACGTCCGATATCCTAGAGTTGCGGCGCGTATCAGATCGAATGTCGGCCTGCGTAACGTCACTCACGGGGGTAAGGAGTGATCCTTGATGTATCAGTTCTTGGTTCCAAGTAATATTGCGGACGATGTCTCGTAATAACTCGACGTTAGGAAAGGCATTACTAGCAACAAGGTGAACAACGATACTGTCGCTGGTATGTCCGGCAGACCAAAGGTCGACTGTACGCCAGTAGAGAGGAAGCGGAACTTCTTCACCACAAACGACGATACTGGGGGACTTGTGATGGTTAGGTATATGGACCTGGAGATGCATCTCAAACCTTGGTATTGTTTCTTCTGGTTGAGGACGAGTTTGAAGCATAGGCATGGTCTTAGTCGTAGAGCATTTGTAGCTTTGCTCACGGAGGCGCAGCCGCTTTCGTTCGTGTACCTAGGACACAAAGGTGAACTGGCCAGACACGGACTCGCACAAAGGGACTCACATGCTTTGGCAAGATATTGCGTTCGAGGTTTGTTACCACGGACAGTCTGTGCCTTTGTTGGTGAATTCTAGACTGGACGACGCAACTGTAAAGGACGCATTGAAGGCCGTCTGTGGTACTTAGTTACAAGCGATATATTAAGGACATAATTCACAGTATTAATGTTACAGGTTTGACTAATTGCAGCAATCAACGCCCCGGGAGGTCATTAAACGCTCATTGCTCGGCTTTTCTGTACTCATCTACATGCTGAAATTTCCGAGAGTCCCGCTTGATTATGCCATCAGTTGCGGTCGCAGCACTGGGTGTCCTGCATCCAACGGGTTCGATTCCAACATGCCATAAGGATGTTCCTCATCCACTACATAGTGGCGCATCGTGGCTTTCAGCATGCTCGTGTCTGGCGACACTGGGGCCATGTGGGCTGGCATTTCCCAATCATCCGGCGGGAGTACTTCTGTCTTGACTCCCGTCTCCAGATCAAGGTAGAAGTGTCTTGCAGGGAGGATCTCAACAACCCTGATAGGCTGAAGGTATGTGTAGTAGTGGTGAACATGGATATCCCGAGTGATCACATCTTGCATAATTTCTGTACGCTCCCTGACGACGTTTTCTTTGAAGACGGCAGGTCGCTGCTCCTCGTAAACATGTGTCTCTTCGGTGTTCTGCAGATTGAACCCGCGAGGAAGGACCATATGACCAGAGTCGAGAGCTCTTGCTTTCTCAGTATCTGCCACCTGTTGATCACGAGACGTCGACAGATATTGTTCGGCAAGCTGGGCGTCTGACATGAAGTGCCCACTGCTGTTTTGCTTGGAAAAGGGAAGCTCAGGCAGAGGCTTAGCAGAAGCTTCTGCAGACCTTGGGTCCTGTTGAGAAGCTGTGCCACGGTTGTTGCGGTTCGCTGACTGGCGGAAAGACTCAATCCGTGGGAGCGAATCTCTGTAGGCTGGATGCGCCAAACCTGCGCTTTTAGACGTGGAAAGCCCTGCGTTCGATGCGTCTCGATTGACAGCTCTGATTGTCGACGCCGACTCGGGATATTGCTGCCGAGACGCCTCATGGGATGTTCGGGATTGCCTTCGATGGTCTGGAGCTGTTTCATTGTTCAGGGGTTTACGCGAAGGGACAAAGCTGCGGCCTTGTTCGTTCGAGCCATCGTATCGGCCAGGAGAACCAAATGTGGCATTCTGAGAAGACTCTCTACCAGGAATACCACCGCCGACCATAGCTTGCTGCTCTCCGCGGCTAAAATTTCGTGTGTGTTGATTGCCACTCATGCGCGGCATTCCGGATCTTGCTTTGTCTACTTCAACAGCCTGGTAGCCTGGCGCCGACTCGTGGTTGCCTGGTGACGCGAATCTGCTGTTGTGATCGCTGGCATTGCGGTTCGCATAGGAGGTCTGGTATGGATCTTGAGGTGTTTCTTGGGACTTTCTTACTCCTCCCGTCGAAGTAACATGAAAGGCAGAATGATCAGCAGACGTTCGAGGTGAGCTCCGATGACCATCAGCAGTAGAAGGGGAGTTTGGTTCCCTGTTCGAGCCTGTCGCCGAGCCCGTACTGCCTGATCTCCGATGTGCTCTATCTTTGAGCTTGCTTATTAAGCCGGCCATTGACTCGAATAAATCCTTAAATGAAATTGTTCTGTGACCAGTCAGTATCGGTAGAATATGTTGTACTGCTCATATTCACAAAGGAAATCACCGAGCATATTCTGGGCGTCATAGCAGCCGGGGACATCCGTACCAAGCTGTCACGATTGACGTGTGCTGATTGGCCGGAGCGATGATCTGCTCCTGAATCTTCGAAATTCCAAGAACTGGGCGGCTCAAGAGCTGAATTCAGCCACAGCACCTTTGAACCCAGAACCAGACCGTTCTACATAGTCAAAATGGAGGTCGCTTGGGTGGACCCTGCGTCTAGACGTACCTCAAGAGACGAACCGCGCAATCTGGGTGCATGCGTAGCGAGATTGTCACGGATTCCCGAGCCTAGCGGATTGCGAGGTCGCAGTAAGCGGGAAAAGCATCCTCACGCATGCAGAAAATGCAGGATCGACCAGCTTCTGCAGCTGCAACACTAATCTACAACGAGCTAGCTGTCTGCAGCACGCTTCCATCTTACGTCAGTCACCGTGCCCCCACCTTCATGAACGTGATGGAGGGACAACACTAGCAACATACAAGCATACGTAGTGACTATGCACAACCAGCACGATTTGAGTCTTGTGTAAGCTACGTAAGTGTGGCTGAGGTCATCTCGGAGCGTCCTTCTTCCCTGGCCAACGAGAAGATCCTAAACAGCGCAGGGCTTCCCGGGGCTGGCCAGTCAAGGGGCGAGAAACGGAAACACTTGTGTCATAACCAAGCAAATCCTAGTAACCAGCAAGATGACGACAGTCGGAACGCAGCTTGAGGAGACTAGTCCCGTCCAGTGATATGAGGCGAGGGGCAAATCAACCCCTCTTAGCCATGCGCAAATCTATGACCCTCAGGAGCGTCCAGAGGATGCAAATCATCCAGCAAGCTCTCAAGAGTCGATTGGCATGTTGTGTAGGAGAAGTGGGCTGGCCTCGGTACCTGTGATGTGATATAATCGACCACAGACGAGCGACGCAAATAATGTTCATGACTAGCGAAATCTAAGATCTCGTGGGGCTAATCCATCCGCTTGTACGTGGTAGCTCCTCCTCGTAGTTGTGGTGACGGCAGAGAATCGAAAGGTGCCTACGACTTTTATGGAGCACGGGCGTACTTGGCCAATATGCTTTGCTGGAGTTTCACTTGAGGCAAGAGCAAACCTGCTTGTTTACGGTATGATATCACAGCTCGAGTGTTGCAAACACTGCAGCCCGCCAAGTACAAAGTGCTCTTCGTCCTCAAACATTCCCGAGAAACCCTCTTCCATCATCATACTTCCTATTAAGCAATTCTTCTGCCTAACTCTCCAGATCCAAACTCACATCAATCACCATGGACGCCGCTAGAGCCGCAGTGAACAAGATCACGTCCCGACACGGGCACACAACTGATGTTGACGAGTATGTCAACCCAGCTGTCACCGAAGAGGTCATCAAGCCACACAGACACGAGGAGACTCAAGAGGCTATTGACCGAGAAGTCCACCAAGACCACTACCACACTACAGTCCAGCCCATAGCGGCCAAGGAGGTCTTGCCTGAGAGGCACACCCACAACCTCGTCCCGCAGGTCGAGCGCGAATTCAGACACGATGACGACCACACCAAGGAACGTGTCGCTCAGGAGCTTGCACAGTTCAAGAACACTCAGACTGTGACCCAAACTTCTCGCTCTACCGCTGCTGCTCCCACCGTTGCCGCAGAGCACGTCCACCACCATGGTAAGTACCATTCTATTCCTAGCTTGATACATCACTAACCAAATGATAGTCCACGAGACAGTTCAGCCAGTCATCCACAAGGAGGTTGTGCAGCCTGAGGTTGTACACACTACCGTTCCTATCCACGAAATCCACCACGGCTCAGCACAGCACCACGGTATCTCAGCTTTGCCAATGAAGACTCTTGAGGAGTTCCAGCAAGCTGGCGGTGCTCTTACTGGCAGCAAGACCCACACTCACGAGGAGTACGAAGGCGCACCAAGACCATACAACGAGAAGCTGTCGACCACTCTTGAGCAAGTCCTTCCAGGTCATCACTCAAGCTCTGGCATGACTACTGGCACTGGCATGGGTACTGGCGCTGGCATGACCGGTGCTGGCATGGGCAGTCACTCTAGCATGGGTGCTGGTGCTGGCATGGCTGGCGCTGGTGCTGGTGCTGGTATGCTGGGTTCCCGCGAGGGTCGCACTCGACGAGGTAGCTCTAGCAGCTCTAGCAGCTCCAGCGATGGTGAGGGTGGCCGCATGTCTCGACGCAAGAAGCACGGAACCAGAGGTGCCGCTACCGGTGCTACTGCTAGTCGTCTCGGCACAACTCAGCCACGACATGAAACAGGCCGTGATGACCAGTACGGCAACCGAGGTGAAGGCTACCAAGGCGAAGGCCAACAGCACAAGCCATCGTTGATGGATAAGTTGAACCCTAAGGTTGATGCCAACCATGATGGCAAGGCTGGCTTCATGAAGTAGAGATCATCCTCCATTCGCCGAACATCATCGATGTATACTAGCGATTGATCATTGCCAACAGCGAGAGTGGTGATGAAGATGGCATGAGTTACGAATTAATACCATAGCGTGAGCTTGAATAAATACCCAACATTGTCATAAATCAGATTTCCTAGTGTATATGCGTAGTATGCATAATTTCGTGAGGTGTTGCCGTAACTTGTTGGTTGCCATCGTCGTCATTTCACCACAAGAAATTATTCGATCTAAACTACCTGCTTTGGTATCACTGGTGGAGGTGGTGAAGTTAAGACACCCACCCTGAACTTCACCTATTCTAAAGAATCGTGCTTCACAGTTTCACAGTTTAGCTTGTGCTTCAGGGAAGAAGCTTCGGTCAAGCATTGACTCCATCAGCTGCTTCCATTCACCCGTCTTCGCAGGGTCGATAGCGTTGGCATCGTAAGAAACACCAAATCCGAGATGATTCGCATCACCCATAGAGCCCACCAAAAACTCACCGTCCCTTGGCCTGACGACACTCGCAGTACCCTTGAGCTCAGCTGCCACGTCTCTACCCTCCGGCAAGACTGCGTTAAGGTTCACCTTCGGCGGTGTAAGGACGGCGCTTATGTCCCCCACTGAACTGATCCCGCATGTCGCGAGTGTCGGACTCGCCCTAGCTGGATACGCACCTTGCACATTCACGCCAGCCTTTCTCTCCTCATCCACCCGTCCCTCCATTCGTTCCAGTGTAGAGCAGTACAACGCCGGGATGAGTTGACTTGGACTCCTCGAGCCAAGATGCACCTCTTCTTCTACACTTCTCTTTCGCTTTTGATATTGCCGTAGCTGCTTATGTGCTAGCCGTCCCAATAGACTGAAGCGTCCTCGAAAGTCGAGGACCCGCGGCAAAAAAGGTAGCGTCACACCGTCACTGAATGCGAGCATACAGCTGTTCTCCTTTCCTGTTGTCGACGTCCCCGTGAAGAATGGTCGAGGATTGACGGGAAAGGAGCCGACGAAGGGCAGGCGGTCGTCGAGTGGGATGTTGGGGTGTCGCCGTTCTTCGAAATCCATCATGACCATCGCTACCAGGGTGAAGCAGCCGCTACCGATGCTTATGCCTGCTTCTTTGCAGAGCCGACGCATGTTCGATGCAGAGCGGTCATAGAGGTCGGCAGAGATATGGCCGGCATTGAGAGGTGGTGTTTGCGTATAGTCGAGGACTCTGTCGTAGACTGGAGCGAACGCTTCAGCCTGGGATAAAGGTTCAGGTCGTCTGAGAGGATTCTGGAAAGCCGCTGGTGGAGGTACGCGGACGTGCCGGAGAATGCGCGTCAGAAGCCAATGCCATCGCTCGCGCGCTGGGGTGTGTGAACGCTTGGGGTAGAGCGCTTCTTGCGCTGGCGGTAGGCGGCTCAGGAGGTCCGCTCCGGGTTGCAGTATGGCGTTGAGTTCCGTGATCAACTCCTCGCGAGTGTAGTTCATGATCTGCGAGAAGTGACTGTTCCATCGAAAAGTCGTTAAACCGTCGGTGATTTGATGTGCCAGGATAGGAACGAAATGCAACAGCACTGTTCCCTTGTCTGTGCGCGAAAAGGGCATGACATAAAGTCTCGATAACGACTCTCTCGAATTGAGCGCTCTTGCAGTGTTCATGATGTGATGATGGAAGTCCTTTGTATCAAAGTGCGGGTACTGGTCGGCGGCAAACACAACGTGTTTCCGAGTCTCAGCTACAGCTTCTGAAGTTGACTGAGGCCAGCAGTATACAAAGCATTTGTTGGTCCATCGCGTGGAAGCCGTCCCTTTGGATACCTCGTGTTTCTGGAGGCTCTTGCAACTAAGCAAGGTGTGACTATGTCGCATCAAGGTCCATGCTAGGACGATTCTTTCACGAAGCTCTTCATCGCTCAATGTTGTTCTCACCTCAATACGAACATTTTGATGAAGGTCAGCCCTGCCACACCAGATCTCGCCGTCGCAGTCAAACAAATTCTCAACAACGCCCAGGTATCGATGATACGTTCGGTCTTGCCCTGGGGCCTTTTGCCAGGTATACCTTTCTGCGTCTTGGAGCTCGAGCCAATGGAGTAGCTCTTGATCCTTGGCCTGTCGGTTCTGAGCCACGATCCTTTGCATTACCAGACTGGTCTGCCATTTCAGAGGTCTACCCATATTGAGATCAAGCTCGTATACCTTGTGCTTCGAGTCCCGCGTAGTGCGTCAGGAATGGTTCCATCAATAATCAGCGAGCACTTTGACTGTATGTTTATGTTAACCTGACCCGCTATATTGGCGCTGATGCGGGAGCTACCTTATTTTCGGGAATATCATCATAGACTGCTATCAAGCACGTACGAACAATCCGGCACGTCTTTCATGAACTTCCGGCAGCTTACCCCGGAACAGCAATGCGAGTTGCTTTCACATTCAGGAGCATTGTAGCGATTTTAAGCCTAGAGTTTCGACCGTCGATGCCGGCAAGGGTATAGCTCGAGGTTTGGATACCTCGGTATTTCATAGGGCGCCTTGGGAGCCCTTAGCCAATCTCTGTTCTGAGGACTAAATTACAGTAGGTAGCTAACCGCTGAGGACTACAAAACTGTCTTGTTTACACTGCTACATATTCCATGCTTTCACAGAATCGTTGCGATGAGGGTTTTGTGTAGGATTCCCATCGTCTTCTACGACTCAAAAGCTGGAATCGAGCTTTGCCTGCAATCAAGACCTGGATTGTCGTACCCTAGATGTGAAACGATGTGAGGCTGTTCTCTCAAAACATTGGTGCTTGAGCCTCTGAGTCACCGCAACCCCACATATCGTTCATGCTCTTTGGAGCATTGTTGTATCGCGCACGTTGAGATCACCGACTACCGTGCTGAAATATGAGGTTGGAATACGTTGACTCATTGACTATGCAGGAAGTATAAAGATACAGCAAACCGCGAAACGAATCACTGCACTATCATTAGACCTGAGCAAACACTATTGTGACAGTAGACAATATGCATGTGCGACCAGTCCAGCAAAAGGATCTTTTCGACTACGCCCACGTTGCTGGGCAGTCCATGTGGGACGACGGCATGATGACTTACACGGCGCCATACAGGGAGAAATACCCTGATTCTTACTTTCAGTACGTTCTCTACCGCACCAAAGTCAGGTGGTACAGAGGCGAGTTCCTTTTCCTGGCCGTTTCGGACGAAAGCGATGCAGACTGGACGGGAAGGGAAGTCATTATGGGCTACTGCTGTTATTCCACGACTGTAAATGGGAAACAGAAGCCAGTCAGAGGAGGCTGGCTAGGTAACAGATTCGAGCGATTGGCTTTAGACTGTTATGGCCGGTATACAGAGGCTTTTGCTCTGAATAGAAGCTGCGATCCGGCTGCAGAGCGGCACTTCCGCAATGTGTTAGACCAGGACGTCATGGAGCCATATTATGCAGCGCTCCCCGATGAAGACAAGCAGAGGCTAGGACATCAATACTGGGAGCTTGAGCTTCTCGGCACACACTCAGATTTCAGGAGGCGCGGAGTAGGTAAGCTGATGCTGCAATGGGGGTTCGAGCGAGCCAGGGAAGACAATGTGCCTCTGATCTTGACTGCTACTGTCATGGGTGAGAAGCTATACCTCAGTACTGGCTTTAGGGAGGTGAACAGGCTCCATATGCTGCCGGAGGAGAACGACACTTTGAAGCAGATTGATCTTGGACAGGGTAAAGGGAAGGGCATGAGTTCGGCAGCTATGGTGTGGGAGCCCGAAGGCATGCGGCGTGATGAGGAAGCCCGCTGAAGCGGCCAAGCTGCTTCTGCCAAGGAAATTTTGGGGCGGAGGGCACGTCCGCTGGTCAAAACGCGATTGCCGATGACGCGCCCCTTTGGTGTTGACAAAAATGACGTCAGACTCACGTTTACCTGGAAGTTCTTTAGGTGTGCTTAGGTAGGAGAGTTCTGTGCTGGACTTCGCAGTCGGCACAATCCAACAACGTTCATACTCAGGCAAAGCGACTGAATTCTTCTTCCGTATCCATACTGCTTCACATAAAATCTTCACCATGGCCGACGTTACTAACAGGGTCCAAGAGGTGGCTAAAGAGGAGGCGTCCAAAGTGTCAGCAATGACCAGGGATGCTGTGCAGTCTCGAGCATATCTGGTTGGTCAGGTCTGAAGAAGTGTCATGCCGATGCTAACGAGCACAGTATCCGATCAAAGGAGTCCTTTACTTCTTGTCTCACCGCGACCTGTGGCGCCCGTTGACGTCCAAGCTAGCGAAAGTGCTCACTACCTCGATTGGCGTGACAACCTTCATGTTTGCAGTTGCATTCGTGCCACAGATGGCCATTATGGCATTCACATCCGGTCCTGCAGCAGCAATATCCGCCGCCTTGCTAACACTCAGCGAAAGCTCTACTATCAGCAACATCATATCCCGGTCGTTCTTCCTCGACGAAGCCCTGGTGGACACATTTGATGGGACCCTTGTGAAGCAAGACTGCACGAATCTGGTTAGCGGAGGGCGGCAGATCAAGAGTGGTGGTGACACCATGGCAAGGCTGGGCAAGATGGTCAAGACGCCTTTTGCCAAATTCACACCGAACGCCATCATTCGATACCTGATGTACCTCCCACTCAACTTCATTCCTGTTGTTGGCACGGCCATTTTCATCATCCTGCAAGGAAAGAGGGCTGGTCCTACGGCGCATCAACGATACTTTCAGTTAAAAGAGTGGAACCAAAGACAGAGAGAGATCCACATTGAGCAGAATCGGGGAGGATATACTTCGTAAGTGTATCTTCACGGAGGATGGCATTAGTACTAATAGCGGCAGTTTCGGCCTTGCCGCCACTCTTCTCGAAATGATTCCATTTGTGAACCTGCTTTTTATCTTCACCAACACAGTCGGTGCTGCTCTGTGGGCTGCTGATCTGGAAAAGAATGCGACTACTGCACCTAAGCTTCGAGAGCAAGCCAAGAAGGCCGAGTAACACAGATGGGTGTTGGAACAATCGTTGTAAATGGGAATCAGTCGGTTGGAACCTCGAATGGACATGGTGCTTCGTCTACTGGAGGAGGCCGATATTGGCGAGGTCGAGACTTCTTACCCCAGAACTATTGGTCGGAATTTTAGACAGGGGGACACGGACGAACGCCGATATTCGGTGGCCAGCATGCAAACATTTGACATGGCGGCTTTTTAGGACACAGCAATGACAGTGGGTGGACAGGCGCTTCAGGCGACAGTAGGCGAGACTGGTTTCCGCGTCGACTTTCAAAGCTCGCTTTCTGTGCGACAACCAGTGTAGCACAACATTATGAGAGCTAGATGGAACCGACAGTACACGTCGACGGTTAGGAAATGCTGTCTGAGCTCTCTGGACTGGCGGAGAAACAGCAGGCCACAATGACAAGGTGAAACGGGAAAGACCTCGATCGAGGAAGACCAGCAGACTTGCGATCGCATTTGTTTGTTTACTTCCTCTGCCCATAACTTTAGTGACAACCACAACCACAACCTCGCCTCATATCCTCATATCCTCAACTTCTTCGAACATACTATCACATAACCTTTTCACTCCTTTGTACTAGCCACTCATTCAGTACGTCGGTTTCTTTGGAAGAGCCAACATCAGTCGGTAAGTCTCAAGATCAACGCCCCTGCCACGACTTCGGGTATGTTGAGTCTCAGCCTGACCATAAAACCCAGATAACTCTTGGCCCGCACACTGTCTACAACTGATATGACCCATCTCTACTTTGCCATCAGCTTGATGCTGATCGCGTCCATTCCTTCGGCGCCAGCAGCTGCCGCGGCCAAACTCATTCATGCACCTCTGCACCTCAACCGTCCGGAACTCGTTGTGCGAGATCCATCGCCAACGCCGAGCATAGCGGACACATCCTGCACCAGCACAGGCTGTGACTCCAGCACGACCACATCCTCACTAGCATGCGGAGACGCAAATGGCACCGAATTTGCAGGCACAAGTTCCATGTGGACCATGCTGTGTGACACTGACTTCTTCGCTCAAGATCTGTACCCATTCCTTCTTGCTAAATCGTTCGAAAATTGCCTCAACTACTGTGAAGCATACAACAAAGAGCATGGTGAAGGTCGATGCGCAGGCTTTGTCTTTGCTCCTGAGCGATCCAATCTCGACGATGACTGCTATCTGAAGAGCTCGTTAGACAATGCCATCTATCCGGCTACTCTTCACCTACTCGGCGCGGCTTTGCTTTCCAACACTGTCACTTCGGCAGTCGTATCCCCACTTCCTCCTGTTACACAAGTATCGACAGCCACCACTTCAACCACAGAAAGCGTAGTGACACCACCTCGACTCCCCACCCAGTCCGCAGACCCGGATCCGTCAGACGAGAACACCCCGGAGCAAGGATCTGTGGTGCCGGGGAGGTTGCCAACAATCACAAAGTCTACATACCTAGGTACTTCCGTTGATGAAGTGGCCTCAGAATATGTCAGTCATGCTCCCGCAAAGCCACAACAACTTTCTGGCGCTATGCTCGAGGCTGGCATCAACGTCGACCTCATTACAGGCTACCCCTTAGCCCCCGATACTGGTACTTGGACGAGCGATGATTCGTCTACATATCATCTTGCAACGATGGCTGTCACACCTCGCCTAGCGCGAGACGGTGGCAGAGGTGGAAACATCAACGGTACGAACGTCTTCATCTTCTGTGACACTTCTACGTACGGCAAAGACAAAGACCCTATTCTCGGCTATTCCAACGGCTTCGTATCTAGCAGTGTTGCTGTCGACGAAACCATGAATGCGCTTGCCGGCCGTCCGCTGAATCTCACTAACTCTCTCGGACAATGGCAGGACGATGTAGGGCGTATGCGTGGCTGGGTGCCAATGACCACTGGCGAGGAAGCATTTAACATTGCCATTTCCGGCCAAGGTTATCGCTATGCGGTCTGGCCAAATTCAAGTCCAGTTCCGCTAAACAGCACACATGCCATCATCTATGCTCCACTTGTGTATCTCGAAGTGGATATGCAAGACCAGTCTAGTCCTAGATATACTAGTCTGGGGAACACACTGCTTCTAGTCTCCATCGATCCTGTCTACGGACCTCACGCCGATAGACTGCACAACCAATTCTTTACGCAAAACGATATCAACTGGGGTTCACTGGGCGGCATACGAGCCTGGCATTCGAACGGTCAAGACAACTTGAATGGTGACATTTATGTCTTTGGTCAAGTCGACAACGGCATACTGCTCGGTAAAGTAGCAGCCCAGAATTACGATGACCGCGACCAGTACGTTTACTGGAACGGCCGGTCCTGGTCTAATGAAATGCCTCCAGCGACTTCGTCCTCCAACGCTTTTATCATCGACCAACCAATCATGAACATGGACCTCATATATTCGCCAGCTCACAAGACCTTCATTATGATCTATCTTACACCTGAAGCCGATAATACGTTCTACTACCGCTACCTCGTGGGAAAAGATAATTCTACCTTGAGTATCCTTCCACCATACGAAGAGGGTGGCGACGAGCACTACGTGGAGAATCTTTTCAAGAATACCTGGTCCGATCAACAAGTCCTGTTCACAATACCAGCACCAGAACGAGGATATGCCTATGCTGGTGGTATGCACGGAGGATACTTTGGCACCGATGACATTGCGAATGGCGGAACGAAGATGCTTTGCACTTGGACTGAGCATACGAAAGTCGACCCAGACAAGCCTGATAGTGGATACGCGCACAAGAGCCAGATTGTTGAGCTGGGCTGGCTGGATGATTGAGAGATATTGGTCCATTGCATGATGGCCAGACGTCTTCCTTTCAGTGCAATGCCACTAATCGGTCGTTTCACACAAGTAATGTTCACAGTTGTGCTTGATAGTGCTCTTTGCAAACACGGGAACAGTATACCAGCTGCGAATGAATAAGCGAAACGAGACATGAACTTTGATGGTCCTTGAGACATTGTATATGAGCTTTTCAATGATATCGACATGATCAATTGAGGGCTTCGCTCATGCACCAGTTCTAGTATATCTATGCATAGTCCAAGCGCCGTTCTCCTTTTCCCATACTACATTACCTATGCGCCTTGACTTCAGAATGCTCATCTCGAATCTCTCCACATTCGGACACGACTTCGCCAGTTTTTCCATGCCCTCCTTGCTTTTCATCAGGAGCTTCTCAACATCTTCATCTGCAACCTCATCGCCACCAGTAACCGGTACGCCGATGATCTCAAGGCTCTCAATATACTTTCCAGCATCTTTGCGGGCAAGCTCTCCGCTCAAAGTCTCAAGCCACCTCTCCTCAAGCAAGGTACTAACCGTCAAACCAGCAAGCCTTCCTACCCCTCCAGTAGCACAAACATTCACTATCTCACCCACTTCGGCTGGCCTCAACGAGTACATGCTCAAATTCAAGACTTTCAGACCTACACCTCCATCTTTACGTCCACCCAGTGCCTCGAACTTCTGGCGTATACCCAAACTAGCACGTCCGTCCGACGCGAACGGCAAGATCCCGTCTTGAGCCTTCAGCTCTTCTTGATCCTCGGGCTTCTCGGCTTGCATGCTAGCCTCTGAGTCTTCTTCCGCTGGTGAAGAGAAGTTCAGACTGACCCCAATCAGACCGGGAGTGATGATCGCAGACCACTCATCACCGGCTATACGATTGAGGAAGTCGGACTCGAAGTGGCCTCGGTAGGTATACGAGACCTCGAGGACCTTCAGACCAGCATCCGATTCTGCTGAAGAGGTCGAGGCCGAAGAGAAGATCTCACCGACTTCCTTCCAGAAGCCAACGCGGGCGAAAGTGTCGACGACGTGCAATTCCCGCAGACTTGATGCTGTGGTCTTGAAGAAGGTCAGGGCGTCCTTGCGACTTGTGTCGCTCAGGCCGTCGATGAGGCAGCTGAACAAGGTGAGGCTTTGCAGGTTCGGGAGCCGGTTTGCTATCTCGGTCAGGAATGGGGCTTGGAAGCCTAAGCTGAATAGCTCCAGTGTGAGGTGGGTTATGGAGGGCGGCAGGGTTGTGGATGGCTCGAATGTGCCTGGTTGTAGATGCTTGGCTTGGTAGTCATTGAGGTTGATGTCTGAGGTTAGGGTCAGAGCACGGAGCTGGGATGCCGCTGGTGGGAAGGTTGGCAGCGTGAATGAGTCAAGGGGTATCTGGGCTGCTAGGGGAAACTGCCCGTCTTGTGCTTCTTGGTTGCTTGCCATCCTTGCAGGATGTACAATGTCTTGAAGATAATCGTGGAGGGGGCCAGAGATTGTTCGTTAGAAGCTTCGCTGTACCAGGCACTTTGGACCAGGGTCTGCTCCACTGCAAGCTGTTCTATGTGAGATGACCACGCGATCTATGTATATGTTCCAGAGTCAGGTACTTTCCGATCTACGTATAAGCCGTACTTAAGTATCTGTCTATGTATCTCCGATACAACATGCACGTGTACTTTCCATACCCTTCCATCCTCGCAACCGATGCCGCGTTGCAGCGTTATGGACCGTCCCAAGGACTGAGCTGCAGGTTCTCCTCAATCCCCTCAAGACAGGAGTCCACATTAGACAGGGATTATTCGCGGAGAGCCGAGATAGCTCCGTAGCACACGGAGATATTTTTGACGAGCTTGATCAGCCTTCAGATGGGATCGTCTCGGGACACACGGCTACTAGTAACATCAGAGCGATGGCCCATTCATTGCGTGACTTGATGAGAGTCGAAAGAAACTTCAAAGGCAGGAAAGAGTAGACACGCCATAAGCGCGACCGCTGCACGTGACTCTCTTCGCAACCTTGTTCTAGCGTGTTTTTGACGCGTCTTCTGAGCGCCCGAGCGCCTACGTGTGCAATGTTTATCGACCATCCTGTCGCCGAGTAGCGTCGACGATCTCGACCGCTTACAGGACCATCGGGGACTGCAATTTCTCCAGCAAAGATGTGGCCGGGAACATGTCTGAAGGCCGCACACCAACCGCGACCCTCACGCAGCAGAGACGATTAGAACAAGATGACATTGACATTCTACACCAGATCGTGATTCGCGCCCAGAACGATGCGATCTCACAAGAACGTCCGAAAGATGCGCTGTTGCAGGCTTATGGAGAAATCTTCGACGAGAGGCGGCTCAGCCAGCACCAAGATAGAGCATGCTTCAATGTTCTGTTGAAACTGCTGAATCCTGCCACGCCCGGCGAGTCCCTATACCACAAGTTCGAATACATTCTACAGGATGAAGGTATAGTCCTTGCCTTTGACGATGATGCGACTACCCAACATGGACATGTAGATTCTGAAGACCATCATTCTGATGGCATGTCCGAGCACGTGGGGGGACCTTTGTCACGAACCTCTCAATATATCGAAAAGCTTGGTCGCCGCCCAGCCAGTGCAGACGATACCCAAACGATGACCAGAAATGGTTACTACCCTACTGAAACAGGATTAGGCGGTCGCACAGTCGAAATGCCGTACGATGAAGATTATTTTGATCGGCCACCTCCGAACATGGCTCAAATGTGGCGCCAAGCTGAGATGCGGGATCGAGTTGTCCTAGCACGTCAAACGCTTGATGTCTGGAGAGACGCCTGGGGTGCGGTCAGGCAGAGACAGCTCGAAGCACGAGCCGACGCCTTGTATGAGCTTCGCCTGAAGCGCAAAGTGGTCAAGCAGTCACTGGCAGTCTTTCAGGACCTTCTCAATTCACAGATTCGAGCCGACCAGATCTACTTGCGGCGTCTTGCGCACAATGCCTTCGGTAAAACGTCCGACGAATATCGAGTGCGGCGGGTCACCTCAATGGATGAGGACCGAATCAAGGGAACCTCGCTGTATAAATGGACATTGGCGGGTCGGGAAGCATCATTTGTGCGCAGCAAGGACTTCAAACTTAAACAAGTCGTCATGCACAAGCTTGTGGGCTCCTTTCGCACGGGCCAAGCAGAGCAAGCCAGACTCGAAGACATATTACAACAACGGAATGCGCAGAGTCAGGGCTCTCTGCTCCGATCCGCGATGGCTCTCCTAGTGCAGAAGAGAAATGTGGTGCAAGAAGGAGAAGTGAAAGCAGATTGCCACATTCAAAGCACCCTGTACCACGCTTCGATCAACGCGTGGCGGTCCAGGATGGGCAAGCTTAATAATCTTAGCTTGACAGGCGAAGACGCTCGCGAGTACTTTTTGATGAAGCGGGTGCTCACTCGGTTACGAGGTCTGACCAGATTCCACAAGGAAAGACGTGAATGGCTAGCTATGCGGACGGTCAGGAAATGGCAGGAGTTTGTTAAAATCCGCAAACATGCTCGATACGATGAAGCCTACCGGCAAATGCGAAGAACGGTCAAGGTGAATGCTGCAAGGAAATTCCTGCTCCGATGGCAACAGAAAGTGCATGATCGCCGAGAAGATAACGCTCAAGCAGACGCGCTGTACCAGATGTCGATTCTGCAGCGGATCGTTAGACCAGTGGTCGAGACGACTTACGACACAGCGGAATGGGTCAAGAACAATGAGTCCATGGCCGATCAGAGAGCAGAGCAATTTCTCCGGCAACGAGCCATCGTAGCCCTTCAAATGAAACAGCAGTCGTTGCTCGACATGACTGACCGAGCCGACCGACTGCGACAGTACCGCACGGAACAGCGAGCCGTACAAGGTCTGCGGCAGATGCAGCTGAAAGCTTTCGAGCTACAGAGACGGACGTCAGACGCTGACGCGTTCCGAGATCGACAAGACAAGCGGGCTATTAGGAACATCCTCGCCAGACTGCGAAGAGTACTTGCCGAACGAAGATCGGGCCACGAAGGCGCGTTGGCTCTTGTCTCACCTCCTGCAGTCACACCTGCTAGAAAGAGGGAGGAGCTTTTACTGAACAGTAGCACGAGGTTGAGCACTACTCCTGCTTACACACCGTTTTCTGTGAGACTGAGACAAGGGCCAAGGGTGCTCACAGACATTACGGACGATGACGGAGAAGACATGGAAGATGTCCAACACGATTTCGGTGATGTTGATGTCGAATCCTGACCCGCATGCAAAAAAGCACATGCTCCAAATGACCGCCGGACGTCACGTGCAACGTGTCATTTCAAGCGGGGTGCGATCGGCGACTTCCGCTCGGGCAGGTACAAAGTTACAGTTGTTGAGCGCTCTCAGGTGTTTTGATCGAGTAAGAGATACCTAAGTCAATGCTCAACCTCTCGATACGCAAGACGTTGCATTGAAAATTTTGCTGATCTGATTGATACTATACAACAAAGCACAGAAGCTGTCCATTTCAAGTAATCTTCTCTTCCTCTTTCCATCTTGCTTCGCAGTGCTACCTTATACATTCACCCGCCGTAATCAAGCGGCCCTCTGATCCCGCAGTAACAAACTCACGACCGAAGAGCCTTCTCAAGCACAGCACATCACATCTCCACAACCGTCACCATGGAGATCCCCTCTATATCTCAAGAAGCTCTCGACAAAGCAACCGCCACCATCTCCTCGTCCCTGCCCGACCTCCCCACAACCACCACAAACTCAACCGACTCCATCTCCGTCACCAAGATCCCCACCTCGCTCATTGACACCACCTTCTCTACTCACACGAACCTCACCACCACCGTTCTCGGCGCCTCCATCCTCAGCTTCAGCGACGAGTACTTCGCGTCCGCCGTGAACCTGCTCACGCCGACGCCCGCGATCCACCGGCCGGGCGTCTACGTGCACACGGGCGCGTGGTACGATGGTTGGGAGACGAGAAGACACAACCGGGGCCCGTTTGACTGGGTCGTGATCAAGTTGGGGTGCGTGGGCGTGGTGGAGGGGGTGGAGGTCGACACGAGCTATTTCAACGGGAACGAGGCGCCCGAGGCCGGGCTGGAGGGCTGTTTCATTGCTGAGGGGTCAGACTCAGACACAGACAAAGAGAAGAATGGCGCTGGCGTCGCGGACGCGAGCTGGGATAAGTGGGAGGAGGTCCTGCCCAAGCAGGCGTGCGGCCCGTCGCAGAGGCAAGCGTGGAGCGTGAGCGGACGCGGCGTGGAGGGCAAACAGTGGACGCATTTGCGGCTGAAGGTGTTCCCGGATGGCGGGGTTGCGCGGTTGCGGGTATATGGACGGGTTGTGTCGCCGCCGTTGCCCGGTGGTGCGGCTGCCGCGGGCGCCGAGAGGCCGCTGGAGGATCTGGCGAGTGCGTTGAACGGCGGGGTGGCGGTCGAGTGCTCAGACCAGCATTTCGGGACGAAAAGCAATCTCGTGTTGCCGGGGCGGGGCAAGGATATGGGCGATGGGTGGGAGACGGCACGCTCACGGAAGGTAGGACACACTGATTGGGTGATTGTCAAGCTGGGGTTGAAGGGGAAGTCGATCGAGAAGGTGATTGTCGACACGAAGGATTTCAGGGGCAACTTCCCTCGTGCAGTTAAAGTCGAAGGATGGCCGCAGGAGCCGGCCAAGGCTGCCTTGTCTGGGGAGCAGCCGCGGGCAGATCAGCCCGGTTGGGTGTCTCTGATTGACGGCGAGAAGCCCTGTCAGGCAGATACAGAGCACGTCTTCGAGGACGACGAGCTTGTGGCGTCGGTGCCGCTGGAGGATTGGGTCTGGACACACGTCAAGATGACTATCATACCGGACGGCGGTGTCAAGAGGCTGAGGGTCATGGGCAGGAGGGCGTAAAATGTTCATATCCAAGCAGCATTTCTAGTTCTCAAACGGTTGAAGCTCGCGAAGAATTGACATTAACTCGGTCCAAGCGGGCTGCCGCTCGTGCTATAACGATTTGTTAAACTGACAATCCCGCACATGCTCCTGCTTGAAGAATCACTTTTGAAGCTGCTTGCCATCGTTCTCGCCGGGTTGAATTTTGTCGCTAGTGGATATCATTGAAGTTTGAAAATATGGGGGTAGGTTAAGTATACATCGGTCGCTCATCGCGCAAGAAGAAAAGGATCCAGTGACTCAGTGGCCAGATCTCTTCTTCATCAACGCTCTTCGCTCCTTCTCTTTAGCTGTAGAATAATTAGCACGTGGTCCCGTGTGTTTGTCGTGGATCAGTAACGTACCTTCGTCATATACCAGGAATTCATGCAGACCTTTGCCTGCCGGCACCATGGGCAGGACGGGGACCTTCTTGTCAGTGACGACTTCCAGCAGCGCTGGGCCATCGCCGCTGCCGTTGATGAGCCAGTCGAGGCTCTCGTTCACATCAGCGGGCTTCAAGCATCTCCTTGCCTTGACACCCATGGCGTCTGCCAGTTTCACGAAGTCGGGGTTCTTCTGGTGTGTATGCGCGAACCTGTCCTCGTAGAAGAGAGACTGCCATTGTGTGACCATACCCTGCTCTTCGTTGTTCAGGACAATCACTTTGACGCCGATGTTGAACTGGGCCGCGGTCGACAGTTCTGTGAGAGTCATGTTGAAGGATGCGTCGCCGTCAATGTCCACGACGAGAGCGTCAGGAGCACCGACCTTGGCACCGATGGCGGCCGGCAGACCGTATCCCATGGTTCCGAGGCCACCAGATGTGACCATGGTCCGCGGGTACCGCCATCGGAAGTGCTGTGCAGTCCACATCTGATGCTGTCCCACACCTGTCGCAATGATGGTCTTGTCTTTTCTGTCGGCGCACATGTCGCTCAGTCTCTCGATGAGTTGCTGCGGCTTGATCAAGCCTTCTGGTGTTTCGTGCTCGTAGCTAGAGAAGGGGAACTTCTCCTTCCACTCCTTGATCTGGGCAAACCACTCTGGCCTATCGGAGACCTTGTCGACTTTGGGAATGAGCGATTCGAGATTTGTTGCAACGTTGCCTTCCACGGCCTCGGTCGCTTGTACGACTTTGTTGATGTTCTTTGGCATGATTTCAAAGTGTATGATCCCACCTCGTCCTTCTGATGCCGCCTTCTTGGCCATGGGCGCAAACTTGCCAATGCTCAGGGTCACCCGGTCG
>Ga0066648_10000005_pt1 | contig 102911 bp, 90 predicted proteins | sample CryGeyCG12114_NA_FD_59537 | JGI IMG/M metagenome (GOLD analysis project Ga0066648, IMG submission 59537) | Groundwater microbial communities from aquifer - Crystal Geyser CG19_WC_8/21/14_NA | ecosystem: Environmental > Aquatic > Deep subsurface > Groundwater | place: USA: Utah: Grand County... | reverse complement strand
CGCCAGTACATAATTAGGGCGATTCGGGCTACTACGGTCGCCCAAGCCAGGATACAGCTACTCAATAAAACAACCAGTTACACGACCTATCATTCCACAACTCACCGTTATTCACCATCGAGGCCAGTGAACAGTCCAAGACAAGCAACTAGCACCTGTCCCATAGCAGATAACCGGAAAGTACATCACATATCATCATTATTAATTATTATATACCACACCTACGCGTGTCCCCATCTCAACCACACAGACTACAGCCAAACGAACCCAATCCAAATCCCCACATTAGACCCAAGTAGTACCCACTCACCTAATCCTCCCACCTCTCAAACACGGGCATCCACTCCTGCCCCGGATACGCCGTCGCGCTCATCACAGGCTCCTCGTCAGATTCATACCCCTCGGGCCTCGACCCGGGCATCTCGTGGATCTCGCCGTTCTTCGCACTACCGCCACTCTGCGCCGCCCGTGCACTTCCAGGCAGAGCCTTGCCAACCCCAGCTCCGTACGTGGTCGGGGGAGCAGGAGGCAACATGCTTGGCGGCGGTGGCGGCGGCGCAGACGTTGGAGCGAGCGCCACGTTCTCAGCAACATCTGGTCTCGGCAGAGCCGGCACGTTCGCGGGGTCCGGGCTGCCACCGCGCGCCGGTAGCGGGGGTGGCGTCGTCCTCGGCGGCGCATACATGCCGTGACTCGAGCTCACAGAGATCGAGCGCCGGCTCCGGGTCCCTGAGGGTTCGCGAGACACACTCGCTGCGTCGAAACTGGGTCGAAGGTCGCTGACGGGCGTGTCGTTGCGCTGGATGCTCAAGTGTCGTCTCGGCTGCGGCTCGCCGTAAAGCGGGATGGACAGCGGCGTAGAAGACCTTGGCATCTGCCCTCGCAGACCTGGGTCCTTGGTCGCGACTGGCGAGGCGATCCCTGAGTCTATTGGCACGAACCCTGCGTCGATCGCCCGTTGCGCTGCCGATGACACTGATGTCTGCTTAGTCGGCAACCCGTGCCCCATGAATCGTTCCGCGACTGTAGTTGGCCTCTCCTGTGCCTGCGTCGGAGTAGCATTATTGATAGGACTCCTTTCAAGCATGATTCGCCTCATCTCTCGTGCTTTGGGGCTTGTAGCACTTGCTAGGTCACTTTCGTTTTGCTCCCGTTCATCTTCGTCCCCGGGCAATTTGATCGCCCACGGCTTCTCTTGCTCCTCCGCGCTTCGCGGCAGGCCACCCCCAGGGCTGATATTCTTGGAACTGAATGTCCCTAGAGCAGCGACGGGGCTTTGACCGTGAGGAATAGGAGGAGCGTTGTACCCAGTGCTCAAATCCTCGCTGCTTCGTCGCCCCATCTTGGGGCTTCGGCTGCGCGTGTGCAGAGCTGCGACGCGCGGTGTGATGTTGGACTGCTCAGACCCTGTTTGACCGTACCGCTGCTGCGGCAGCTGCGTGATGGGAGATGTACTAGACTGTCCAGGTCGGTAGTCGGACCCATACGATATATCTTTGTTGGCTCTGGTTGACGGAGGATGGTATGCCTGCTGTTGAACCTGAGCTAGTGTTGGAAGTCGTGGAAATTGTTGTGGTGGTGGTGCCTGCGTGTGAGAGGCATCCACGTTCTGCTTCGACTGGATATATGAATTCGGCACTGCTGGTGCAGAAGCAGGAAGAAAGTGGCTTGCAATACGGTGTTGATCACCTGTATTCAGACGAGGCAAATCCGGTCGTTGTGGCGAACGCATTTGAGCTTGCGCCGGCGGGTGTCCAAATGCTTCTCGTTGCTTGCTCATGTCGCCCTCATACTGGTATGGCCTATCCTCATGCTGGTGTAAAGACGCGCCCGGAGCGGCTCGTGGCCTCTCGTAGGACGTATTGGAAGGGGTCGAGTACTGATCTGGCTGCTGAACGGTGTCATAGGCTTGTTGTTGGGAGTATGGTTGCTCGTGCTGGCCGCCATAATAGCCTTGTGCAGGAGGCAGTACACCCTGGAAAGTCTGCATCGACTGGTCCAACTGGGGGCTTTGTTGATGCATAGCAGGATACTGCTGACTCTCAGCGTATCCGGTCTCTTGCTGGAGCTTATTCGGAGTTTCGTGGTCTACTGGTGCAGTGACCTGACCGAGAGAAGACCCACCTTGCGGCTGCTGCGCATCGAGGGGCAAGGTTGTTGCTCTGGTTGGTGGCTGCGGCATGGGCTCCTCCTCCTTCGCAGGACTCTTGTTGAAGAATCCTGAAAATCTCTTCTTTTTGGCAGATGGTGCCGCGTTGGGAAGTGGGGGCCGCTGGGCAATATCTGCCTGATCTTCCTTCTGCTGGCCGAAAGTGGTATTCTTGAAAAGGTCCTTGCTCAGTCGTCTCGATCCAGCTCCTGGTCTGTCTGTTGCTTGGGTAGTCTGGTCTGTGATTTCATCATAATCAGGTTCATTCTGTTGATCGGATCCCATGTTGCCGCGGTTGCCAAGCTTGAACAGGCTGTTTCGGCGGCCAGCGTCGGGCCGTCCCTCGCTGCGCTGCTCCTTCTGCTCTTTCGGTGCTCGCCGGGTCCTGGATTTTGACCGCGAGCGAAAGAATGAAGACAGTTTCGATCGACCACGCTCTCGCTCTAGCTCTGGTCCTTGAGGGACCGGAAATGCACCCGGCATATGCTGTGTTTGAGCCGGTACGGGGTCGAAGGCGTTGCCTTGTGACTGTTGCTGCGGTTGCTGCGCGGTCATCGCGGCTGCGAAAGCATTACCACTCAGAGCGGTCGGCACGTCGTCAAGAGCATCATTTTCCGGATGTGTAGCAGTCCGATTTGAAGACGTGTACTGCTGAAGCATTGGCGAGGACGCCTTCGGTTTCGGCGCTCGAAGCTCGTGGCCATACGGACCTGGTATCCGATACTCGCCTTCCTGCTCAGGCTGCTGCGTCAGTGGTTGAGACTGTTGACGGAGCTTCGCGAATTCGTCTTGTGTTTTCCCACCAAACTCTTCCGGGTTGCGCCTGGCGCTAGGAAGCGGACCCCCAGCATTCTGGCTGCCCTCAACAGGACCTGGACTCAAGTGTGGTCGGTCGAACTGGTCGGTACCGTGTCTATCTGTGCTTGGACTCGAAATGGGGCTTCCTGTACTGACAGCTGGATGATCGATTGAATGGCTCGTTCCATGTCCAGTATGGAGAAGGCTTTCCGAACCCAGGAACGAAAACGGTCGGTGTTCTTCAGAATCTGGCAGATCTTGATCTGGTCTAATACGCGCAACAGGGACAATCTGCGCACCTGGCCCGACTTTGGGGCCCTTTGGCTGGGCAGATTGGGTGTACGCAGGCAATGTTGATCCTTGCTCCCGGTCTTCCGCCGCTTCTGCTTCTTTCGCAGAAAGCGGGGCGGATGCCATGGCAGTCGAGTATGATGGAGCGTGTTGAGGCTGCTGAGCCTCCGTAGGTGGGTTGATCGTACGGGTTGGCTGACGTTGAGGAAGAGGTGGCTCATGGCGAGAGAGTTGGCTTTCGAGGGGTGGACTAATGTTCCTTCCTGCTTCACTCTGCCTGCGCTCATCAGGGGCGCTGACGCTTGAGACGTCCGATACGCTGGAATGTCTTCTGCTATGACCCGCGCTGCTTCTGTTCATGGTACCTTCAGGTTCATGGTCCTGATGGCGATCAGCGTCGAGGGAACCGACAGGTGCAACGGACTGCCTCTTGCCACCAAGAGACGCCTCTCTGGTAGCTTGGGAGATGGATTGCGTTGGTCTCGCTGTACTGCCGGCTTGAGGTGATTGTTCCTCGCTGACGGCACTGACCGTTCTACCGAGTGACACATTCCTGTCTAGTTGGTTTGTGCTGACTTCGGATATTGGTGAAAAGGGTGGATCCGCAGCTGATGGTGGTGCCGCTGTGCGGTTCTTGACATTAGCATTCTCTCCATTGAAGTACGTCGATAGAGAGGTCTCATCGATCGGAGTAGCCATCGACGGAGTCGGAAGATGTGGAGCACTGCCGTGCGAGTTGGTGGATATCTGACTGATTTCAGGCACACTCGTGATTCTGCTTCGACCCGTGGAGGGACCCTAGAAATGCCACAGGTCAACACAAGAACAAAAGGGGGCGTGAAAGGAATCGCATTATCGCTATCTCGGCCATGTATCTCGTCGGGTGCTGTCTTCCTCGGAAATCATGTGCTCCGCCTCGTACTTCAGGAAAGGAAAATTATCGAGCTACCTTTTGACCGGCACTAGCAGTGCGGAACTTCTCCTTGCCTTTCGAGAACAAACCCTTCCCAAGAACGCTAGCCCTCGCTCCATACTTGCCTGCTGAGGCGAGCAGTCTTTTTCCATCCTCCTGCATTTGTTTAGTCCCCATCGGGGAACCGGTTGGATCACGTTGTTGATGCCGTTGACTGGGTGCAGCATGCAAGGCGCTCGAAGTTGGTTTAGCTGAGAACACATCAGCATGGTCAGAAGTATTCATGAAGGACAACCAGTTTTCTAGTTGGCCAACAGGCTGAGTGTAAGCATCACGATTATCGTTGTACGCTTTGATACGCTGTTGAGCACTGCCCATGCTTACAATCTGCCCGACTGGGACCTTGTCGCTAGGGAACGATCGACTAAAGTCGAGCGTGAACGATGGCTGAGCAGCTTTTGTGGATCTAGGCGTGATAGGCGAGGGAATATCATGGTTTTGTGTTGGGGTTGACGGTCGTTCTGGGGTTCCGTTTCCTGCTGTGACAGGATTGGGCAGGTCTTTGACAGAAGCCTGAGGCGCTCGACCAAACGACGGCAGTGCGTCTGAGGATGGGTTCTCCTTGTCAGGACCAATAGTTGTCCCGTGAGCTGCTGCCGAGGAGAAATAACTTGCAGCAGGTGACGGGGCACTTGTGTCCGAAGCTAGCCTTGAGTACGGCTTGACCAGATCGGCCCCTGGGGTCGTGCCAGTGACTGGTGGCAGGGCTGGCACGTCATCTTGAGCTGGCAGTGATTTTGTTGCTAACGGCGCGGGTTTCTGAGGAGGCAGTGTGTTATCCGACCGCTCTGTAGGCCCAAGTTCAAGCGAGGGGCTAGCGATATTGTCAAACCAATCTTGTCCTATTTGTATGGAAGGAAGCTGCTGGTCATGGCCTCTTTCACGTGACTGTTCTTCTGTTGATGTGGTTCCCAGCGTTGGAAGGGTTGAAGCTTTAGGTGACGTCGCTGTGGATGGTGGAGCTGAAAGAGGCTTCCACGAGTTTTGTTCTTGCAGAGCTCTAACCGGCGAAACGGCAAGTGCTGCAGCTGCAAACGGTGGAGATGTCAGACGCAGTGGAGGGACTCGTCCTTGTTCCTGGCTTGGCGCCTCTGCGATACTGGAAGATTTGGGCGTCAAGCTCTGCACAATGTCAGAGTGCAGTTGATCAACATCAGGTGCATCCGAATCGGAATGTGTTATCGTGGGACGGGTTGGCTCATTTGTGCTCATTCGATTCGTACGAAGTGGAGCTGGGGCGGCTGCTTCCTCTTCCTCTTCGTCACTCCACCATCTTTCCGATTCTTTAGTGGGAGAGTCGGAACGAGTCGAGTTCGTGTTTGGTCTGTTCAGCTGCGGATGAGAGTTGGCGAGCGGCGCAGGCTTTGGCATGCCGGTAAAGAAACCCTGCTGGGCTTTAGGTGTCACCTGGGACGCATCTGACGTCTCCGGCTTTGTGCTATCAAAGTCACGAGCTGCCGAAGGACCCGACTGGTACGGCCGGTCAGCGTCTGGGGTGGCAGCGCCAAAATCTCGGGTGATGAGTGTCGGGTCTCGACGCGTGCTTGAATGGTCTTCGTCCGACTCTGCAATGCTGCTCACTTCGGAGTCGCCACGACGCGAGGTCAAAGCTGGACCATTGAAAATGCCGGCGAGGGCGTCTCCTGCGGCAGAGGCAGCAGCAAGAGCTCGAGGTTGAAAGCCAAGGTAGTCTGACTTCCAGTTGGCCGAACGTGGTGCAGTGGCCGTGGGAATGCTTTCAGTGCTCTCGCTTCTTGCCGCCGAGCTAGCAAAACCAGGTCTTGAGGATGGGAGACCTTGAGGCTCGGGTGCCGCTGCGCCTTGTATGCTAGCGGAGGACTGCCAGCCCCCAGGTAGTTTTGGTCGGAAGCTCTCATCGCGTGTGGCGCGGGGTCGCTGTGATGGTAGGCCTGCTATTGCCGGCGGTAGCTTCAAAGTATCATTCCTAGTGGAAGACTCTGTAGACTGCATGACGTTGTTGAGCGAGTCGGATGCGGGGGCGGGAGATGACAGGCCAGACGAGTCTAGACCGGGAGTTGCCGGGTTGCTGTCCTGAATGCCGAATTTTGCATGAGCCTCCCTCCGGGCAGCGGTCCAATCAGCCCACTCGTCAGAAGTCGAGCGTTGGTTTGAACGTTCTGACCACTCTGACATGGACTTTCCTTGATCAGGGTTGGAGTCGGCGGCATGCATCGAGTCTCTGCTGTCGCCGCGCGAGTGGACCAAGATGGCGGGACCTGGCCTGCTTAACTGTGCCTGTGTAGCAGTGTCTTCGGTCATGGAGATGGCGGATTGAGGCTCAGGGATGTGGGGAGCCTGCATACTGAGCGGCCTCCGTGCTGGAGAGGGACTGTCTCTGCGGTTCGTGCCTAATCTTCTAGGAGGGGTGAAGTCCTCATGGCTTTGGTCAGACTGGCTCATGTCAGGTTCATTCGCACGATTCCATGATTGGTCATCTTGTCGGGCGGCAATTGGGCTGATGTCGGATGTACTTGTAGTATTGATCCTATGCAATGAGTCGTCGGTCCTGGCAGGAGAGCCTAGCTTCTGGGTTTCGGCCTGGAAGGCGTTGGTGACCATGGTTCGATAGCCATGTGAGGGCTGATGCTGGAGAGAGCTTTGTTGGGCATCTTTCGGGGGTAGAGATGGCGGTTGAGTCTGGCCAGGGCTGTCGGTGGTGAAGAGGTCTGAGCCAAAGGTGGAGGATCTGTTGATTGGGGGCAGGTCAGTCGGCCGTGCAAGGAAGGCGTTATGAGGGTCGGTTTGACTGGTATTGCGCGAGGGGAAGCGCGAGTCGGCTGTTGAGGCAGATGCTGGATCAGGCCTGTCGGTGTAGTTCGAGGAGGCCGAAGGGAAGCGGGCGAGGGCATCTGTGTCGATAGGCTGGACCTGGGCGGGTGCAGGAGTAGGGACAGAAGGGTCCATGTACTCGCTCCTGCGCTCGGCTACGGTGTCGAGGGTGGGCTGGCGCCTTCGGGTCGAGTCAATGTCGATGGACTGCTTGGGGGTACGGTCGGAGGCAGCACGTGAAATCGAGTCCATACTCGGGCGCGAAGATTCCTGGGAGCGTCTCCTTTCTTCCTCGGCATGTCGCTTGTAGATTTGAGCAGGCGAAACAATCTTTGGCGCTGGATCGGACTGGTCAGAACTCGAGGGGTCGGAGTCGCTGCTGCCGGGGCGCGGAGCATCTCTTCTGGAGGCATCCAGTGAGGGTCTTGCAGCAGGCTCGAGAGCTGGTCTCGATGGTGCATACTGAGCAGGAGGGGGCTGAGAAAAGAACCTGGAAGGATCGGGCAGGGCTGGGTGGGCGGCCGAGGCGGAGAAGACTCTCTGCTCCTGGCCTCGGTCGAAGGACAGCCTGTGCGAGGTGTTCAACGCGGCGGGATTGGTGAAACTGCGCCTGTCTTGCGAGGGAGGCGGGTATGCGGGCTCGTCGTAGCCATCGTCCTCCTCATCTCCCCAGTCGTCGCCGGCGTAGTTGACCTGCCTCGCCTCGGCCCACTTGCGCGTCACGTTGCGATTCATGTTGGGTCGGTAAGAGTATGGATCCGACATGCTGGGCGGAGCCTGGCAGAGATATAGTGGGTAGATAAGCGCGTTGTTGATCTGCGAGGGTGGGCGGCCTGAATGATCGATGGGCGGTCAGACAGGGGGTCGAGCAGGAGGGGGCATCGAGCACAAGCAAGTCGTACAGCTACAGCGGCCGTGAGATGTGTCGCGATCAGGTCGAGGCTTGTCAAGAGTCTTCAGTCGTCAGTCGTCACTCTTCCTGGCCGACGACGCTTGAGAACAATGGCACGCAGATGGGGTATCGACTTGGGAGAGAAGGACTGCAACAAACAATGCTCAATGACGACGACAATGCAAAAGCGACACGACAACGAGAAGGATGCGATTGCTGGAAGGACTGCTACTAGCAGCGAAGCGTGGCTGGCACCGACCAAGTATAGAGGCGCAGATCAGCGCTCGTCCAACCAAGAATTCCAGCTGCACCTGCCAGGCTCTCTCCTCCCAGCATCCAGCACCCAGCACCTCCACCACAGTGCACGTCACACCAGCCAGCTGCGCCACAGCTACGGTGCCGCACTGGCAGCCTTGGGGAAGGAACCCACCGCAGGCTTGGTGATTGGTAAGAAACACCACGCCCATCTGGGGTCAGGATAAGCCTGGTTCGAGGCGTGGATGGGCTCGTAACAAAGAAAGATTCCCGTTCAAGATTGCGCCGACTTGCCCGACATCGACATTAACACCAACTGTCCCTTCAGAAGACCACCTGCTGAGTAGCCACCACTGCACACCTTGTGCAACAGCCACGCACTTTCCTACCAAGCAGCGATTGCAGCAGACAACTCCCAGGACTCGGTTCTCACACCACATCGCATAACGTCCATTTCCGGCGGTAAGCGACCAGCACTCCTGGCAACAGTGCTGTACAGGCAGCCACCGCACGAACATGGTCACGTCAATACAAGACCGGACCACCGAGTTCCGCACCATTCTGGCCCAGGCGCAAAAACGACAGAAAGCCCCGACCTCGCAACAGCGCCAGTCGCTCCTGTCACAGCAACAGAAGGAAGAAGCAAATGGCGATGCTGCCCCAAGAAGCGCCCGCTCGCAGTTCGCTCGCGAGGCCGCAGCGATCGGGAGAGGCATCACAGCCACCATGGGAAAGCTGGAAAGACTCGCACAGTGTAAGCATGTCTCGCCCTTTGCCCCATGAGCCATGGTACTGACAAGCCGGCACAGTGGCGCGAAAGAAGGCCATCTTCGACGACCGGCCCGTCGAAATCAACGAACTCACCTTCGTCATCAAACAAGACCTCGCCCGCCTCAACACCCAGATCTCCTCCCTCCAGTCCCTCACCTCGCAACAGCACTCGCCCCAACCGAGATCCCAAGACCAAGAAGGCCAACACAACAAGAACGTCGTCCTGCTGCTGCAGAACAAAGTCGCCGACGTCGCCGCCAATTTCAAAGACACCCTCGAGGTTCGCACCAAGAACATTCAAGCCAGCCGATCCCGCACCGAGAACTTCGTGAGCAGTGTCTCCGCAAGATCCTCCCAGTTCCAGGACAACTCGAGATCAGAATCCCCTCTATACCAGACCGGCGCCGGCCAAAAGCCCAATCGAGCCGCTCAATCCTCCGCCAACGACCTGTTAACCCTCGAGCCCTCCTCGCAATCACATCTCGCCATCAACATGCCCCAGTCCGACCAGCAGCTGCTCATGATGGAGGAGGCCCAGGCCCCAACCACTTACATCCAGGAACGAGGCCAGGCCATAGAAGCCATCGAACGAACCATCAACGAACTCGGCGGCATCTTCGGCCAGTTGGCCGGCATGGTCGCCGAGCAGGGAGAAATGCTGCAGCGCATCGACGCCAACACCGAAGACGTCGTCGACAACGTCCAAGGTGCTCAGACCGAGCTGCTGAAGTACTGGAACAGAGTCCAGGGCAACCGCTGGCTGGTCGCCAAGATGTTTGGCGTCTTGATGATATTCTTCTTGCTGTGGGTTTTAATAAGTGGTTAGATAACTGTACAACAACCGCCGTGCCACGCAATATATTGAGCTAATTGGAACATTCACAACCATCAGACTTTGCTCTTGCCCTCGTTGCACCTGTATTTCAGCAGTCACGGTCGTAGTCATGGTCACCCTTTTCATGTCCAGCAACCTGCGATCATACTCACACTATCGACACGCTACACATTCACGGTCATAGGAGCAGAGACTTCGCACCACGGCTGGCCTGACAATCTCGATGCTTATTCAATTGACCAACACGCTACTCGTCAAGGTCAGGTGCAAAACGGAGTCTGAAGCTCGCAATCAACCCCTTTTGGCAGGCCTTGGTCTACCGTAGTCGGAGGCACAGAGAACTTCTCAATCGGTGCGCGCTGTTTCGGAGCCAGCCCAGCTCAGCCCAGCCCAGCTCAGCCCAGCCCAGCTCAGCTCAGCCCGTCGCATGCCGAAAACGGCCTCAAGCTCACCCGGTGATTCGCTGATCCCCTCATAATCATAACATTCGTTCGTAGCCGTCGTCACCCACTCTAGAACACATCTGCCCACTGGTCAGCACCAACCCACGAATACGCCATCAGACCAGAAACTCACCAAGCGTCATACTCATACTGACATCCGTCCCCTCCACCATGCCCTTGAACTCCTCGAAACTGATCTTGCCGTCCCCGTCCTTGTCCGCCTCCATCAGCGTCTTGTCCACAATCTGCTGCAGCTGCTGGTCCTTCAGGTTCGAGCCCACCATCATCTTCAGCACGATGAACAGCTCGCCGTTCGAGATGTATCCGTCGCGATCGATGTCGTACACCTTGAATGCGAATTTGAGTTTCTCTTCCTTGTTGCCCTTGGAACTGAACGCAGACAGGCCGAGGACGAATTCTTGGAAGTCGACGTCGCCGCCACCGTCTTCGTCGAATATTGCGATCATTCTAAGGGAGGTGTCAGCTGGGGCGTTGCGGGGCAGGATGGTGCAGCGGTGGTGGATGTAGGGTGTTGCTTGACTCGTGTTTGAACAGGCCGCCTGCGATCAAACACCGCGACTGTCACTCACCTCGTAGCAAGCGGGTTACTCGACACTTGCGGTAACGACAAGAACTCTTCTCTCTCGATTGTGCCAGAATTGTCCTGTAACTTGCGTCAGTCGACTGCTTGCCTGGCTGGTGGTAGCCTCTGCGTGTATGCCCACCTTGTCCAGCTTCATGAACCGCTTCCGTAATCTGTCAACCTCCTCTCTGTCAACTAAGCCGCACGTCAGCCCTCATCCTTGTCTTCTTCGTTCACAGACGGTTGAGAAAGCCATACAGTTCGAGCCTGCGACGATGTTATCCAGCACCTGGCCCCCGCTAACGGTCTGCCGTCTACGTGCATCGTATAGTGCTGCGGCGTTCGGTTCTGTCGTAGTTGGGGGTGTGTTCATCGACATGGTTGTGCTGGGATGCGGGCCTGCCGCTCTGTATTCCACGATCGACGGAATCTGATATGTGCGGTCGTGGTGGAAGATGGGCTTCTGAGTCCAAGTTGTTACAGATGCGTCACTATCGTTGAAGTAGTTCGTGCAATATACTGTTGGGTCAAGTAGTGTGATTGTAATTCAGCTGGATAATGGTGTGGTATGCGACAAAGACCAGATTGGGCGTCAGCACAGACGCCCAAAAGCCAATGGTATCCATTCAGGCACTAACATATATCGGGTTCAGCGTGGTGTACGCAGCCACCGCTAACGCCAGGGACTGTAGCCTGTCACACAAACGACAGGGTGTGAGCGACCATGGTGGCCTCAGGCAGCAGAACGTGCCCAGACAGCTTGTTGTGATCTAATCTCAATTCTGAAAGGGTCAAAAATTCATGCCTGGTGTGCCCCGCGACCGGTTACAGCAGCGCCTTGCTGAGTGTGTCGTCTCCGTCACGTCCGACATCATCTCTCCCGTCCGTCAGCAACTCGCTTTCCCCTGCACACCAAAATTATCGCCCGTCAAGTCCCTCCAACACTCCAAACGCGCGACAACCAGCAGTCTGCGTAACAATTCTGCCATCAAAAATCAACCACAACCACGCCTAAATCATCGCAGGAACCGACTTGAAATTATCCACTGATCAAGCGCTACATTTGAGTACCAATTATACTATTTTTGGTCTTTACGGTCAAAAGTTGTGAGTGCATGCAGCAAAAACAGTCACGGTGTCGCTGCAGTTGAGGTGTCCTCCTTGCACTCACCTACTGCTTGCCGCACGGCCAAGTGCCGAACAGAACACATGTTGTTGCTGCACCCCGGTTTTGGCTACGCCTGATCTTCATTTCACATTCCAATGTCGCGCGTTACTGGTCGGCATACTCGACCCAAAAAACTCACTGCGAAACAAAATGTACACATATTCCGTGAAGAGCAGGTCGACGCCATCAATGACATCGACGCCGTGCGTAATCAGGTAGAGACGGGTGTGGAAAAGGCGGAGGAATCAGTCAGTTCTTACCTGCTTAGTCATCACATCGTACTCACATGTGCATAGGAGTATCACTTGCAACAAGCCATCAAAGCATCACAAGTCGTCAAGCATGACCAGAAAATCAAAGATGCATATATCCCAACGCCACCTACCATATCAAGCGACATCCAGTATGACGTGCTGTACCCGAAAGGATGGCAGCAGCCAAATACGTACATCCGATCGTCGGCGACGGTCGAGGACTGCAATCCCGTCTCGTATTGCATGGACGAGGAAGATGAGCTGGCCCTGAAACTTCTCAATGGCAAGCTATCGGGACAGTCGCCTATGGGCGAAGACCAGTTCGAGGAAGTGATGAGCTTCTTCGAAGAGACCGTATCGATAGAGCAACCATTCGCTAATGTGCATGATGCACCGGTCATGTCGCTGGAAGAGCTCTTGCAGCACACCACCGAATCGACGCCAGATGCGGTGAGGACATATGCCAAGCCGGTATACGAACATTGGGCATCTCGACGCGTAAGCAAGGGCAACAACGCCATCCCACCACAGCTGCTGTTCGAATCGGGTAAGGAGAACGACGATGCTGATCCATACGTGTGCTTCCGACGACGTGAAATCCGACAGACGAGGAAAACTCGACATCGTGATCTGCAGAGCGCGGAGAAGTTGCGCAAACTCCGGCTCGAATTAGAGCAGGCGAGGGAGTTGCTGCGGATGGTGAAGCAGCGTGAACAAGCCCGCAAAGACCAATTGGAGATTGACAAGCAGGTCTTCGAGCAGCGGCAGGCTTTCCGAGAATTGAAGCGTAAACTCAAGCAGCCAGGTGACGATGATCTCCTCGTTGCCCAGAAGAAGCCGAAGATCCCTGCACCTATGCCTCCGCCGGAGCAGCAGCTCGGTCAACAGCTTGCCAGCGCCAGACCCGGTCCAGAGCTCAAGACCATCGAAGACCTTCGGGCCGAGAGACAACGTGCCATCGAGAACGAAATCCAACTCAACGTGGAGAAGCACATTCGGTGGAACGAGGGATATGTCGACAAAACGACCTTCCCGCTTTCACCCGAGAAAGATCGGACATTTCGCGAAGTCGATGCTCAGTTCCTGCCTGCGGTCACTGCCACGTATCTACCAACGCCTCCAGCTAGCATTTCGGAGGATGAGGCGGCAGCAGACAAGCCGACAGAAGAAGGTGATGTCGAGATGAAGGACGTTTCGAGATCGTCGACGCCGTTTAGATATGCGACACCAGACGATGACGACGATGAGAAGCCTCCCCCGCCAGCATTCCGAAGAAGGATAGGAAGAGGTGGTCGAGTGCTAGTAGATAGAAGGTTTCCATTCAGGAACAAACAAGATCGCAGCCGAGATGAAGATGATCGGTTCAAATTCGACCGTGACTCCGATGACTCAGATGACGAGGATTCGCAGTTCGATGGTTCGTTCATGGGACAGTCAACTCGGCAGTCGAACGAGAGGAGTCTGCTCATTGCGAGGTCGACAGCAGATACTCAGGCAGCCAGCGCCAGGAGACTGGGAGCACAGACAGAACCGGGCAATGCTGGCACTGCTCCGGCCCAACCTCCGCAGGCGCAAATAGCTGCGGGAGGCTCTTAGCAGTGGCTTCTTGAGCATGTTTGAATATGAACGATTTTTTGACGCACATTAGATGTCTCGCCATGGTGATCAGTACATTGTTCCCTTGCCAGCGAACTGGCCTCACACTGCTACAGCGTTGTACCGTAGCCTGCGCGGCTCGTAGTGTTGCCGAGATCTTCGAGACGACTGGTGTGACCACATAGTGGGTAGTCTGTGGCGGGCAGCGTGCGTTCGCAATCTTCGAAGGCCCTGTCGCGATCGTCACTGGCCGGGCAGATATCACTAGCCATGGACTACCTCTTTCTGGAGAGCTCGGCGTTGTGTCGTCAGCGTTCCATGATGGGGGTGGCGGCTGACTCGGCGGTGAAGCGGATTCAAGGCTCAGTGTCCGCCAGCGGCCGGCAGAAGTATAGCCACTGCCTCGCAGAAGGAAGACTGAGTTACGTCCTCAGAGATATCGGTGGTCACGCCGTGACAACTACCGGGCCGCCAAGTTGTTGTACCAGATTTCGCATCGAGGCGGTAAATCGTGCTGCGCGACGTATGCTGGGGGTTTGGATATGGGATGGGAGGATGCACAAATCGCTGATGCTCATGGTAGTAGAGTTTCGGGAGAGACGTGAGTGAAGAAGAGATTTGCAAGAGTGTGTACAGCTCAGGTAATGTACAAGGATGAGAAGAGGAGGTTCTCACGGCGCTTGACAACGAATGCAGATGACCAGGATCCATAGGAATGATGTGTGGGCGTAAGCACCCAGGCTGCACGACCTGCCGGCCCACTGCTCTGGCACTAGTATGTTAACAGCCTCGGGAAACTTGCTTAGGTCGGGTCTCACGTGGCTTGAGTGATCGGAACAATCAATGGCCGAGCATCAGCCGTGATCATGATCAACCTTCCAGTCAACCACGGTGCCAGCCCGGTTACAGACAGACTTGTCAACAGTAGTCGTATACATCGGTTTCGATACAAGAGGCTTGTCAAGAACCATTGTCAATTGTATCGTCTTGAACAGTTGCTTCACCTGGGAGTATTGCGAGTGGCGGCATAACCTCGATGAGCAAGATCGAGTACGCTTCATAAGGGAGGTTTCTACTCGTCAGCCTTTCGCTCATCGTACTGCCGTTAAGCCTCAGAACGACAACGGAGAGCGCGCCCACAATGATAGCAATCGGTCTAGAAGGCAGCGCCAACAAGCTCGGCGTAGGCATAGTTTACCATCCACAGTACGCCGTCGATTCGCTCAAAGCACCACCACCCGCTCAAATTCTCTCAAACATCAGACACACGTACAATGCCCCGCCCGGTGAAGGCTTCCTGCCCAAGGACACAGCACTCCACCACAGACGACACGTCACCGACCTAGTACGTCGCTCGCTCGCAGAGGCGAAATTGTCAATAGATGATGTCGATTGTATATGTTACACCAAGGGCCCGGGCATGGGAGCGCCACTAACCAGTGTCGCTATTGCGGCACGAACATTAGGTCTGCTGTGGAACAAGCCCATGGTCGGCGTGAATCACTGTGTCGGCCATATCGAGATGGGCCGCGAGATCACAGGCGCTACGAACCCAGTCGTACTATACGTGAGTGGAGGCAACACTCAGGTCATCGCATACTCTACACAACGGTATCGCATATTTGGCGAGACGCTAGATATCGCCGTCGGCAACTGTCTCGACCGCTTCGCGCGAACACTAAACATACCGAACGACCCGGCGCCTGGCTACAATATCGAGCAGCTGGCGAAGAAGGGAAAAGTACTGCTCGACCTCCCTTATGCTGTCAAGGGAATGGACTGCTCGTTTTCCGGCATCCTAGCCAAGGTGGACGAGTACGCTGCTCAGATGAACGCCGGAAAGCTACTCGACCCCGCCACAGGAGAGAAGATCACGCCCGAAGATCTATGCTTTACACTACAGGAGACCGTCTTCGGCATGCTCGTCGAGATTACCGAGCGCGCCATGGCACACGTTGGCTCCAATCAAGTTCTCATTGTAGGTGGTGTTGGCTGCAACGAGCGGGTACAAGAGATGATGGGCATCATGGCAAGAGAAAGAGGCGGCAGTGTCTACGCCACCGACGAAAGGTTCTGCATCGATAACGGCATCATGATCGCCCATGCAGGTCTGCTGGCTTACGAGACTGGTCAGGTGACAGACTTGAAGGATACTACGTGTACACAGAGGTTCAGGACCGATGATGTTTTCGTGGCTTGGAGGAGCGATTGATTGGCGAAGCTGAGACCAATAGAATGCGAGCATATGCACATGAGAGATGAGACTATGAGACCACAAACGATGTCATGAGATAAAAGAACCTTCAGTGAGACACAAACCAAGGTATAGTATGCTGGGTATGACGCAGGGGTTTGCTTGGACTGCGAGAAAAGAATTGGGGCCTAGGGGTACGGGTTGCCGAGATGCGGAGAAAGGAAACTTTTGCCTCGCTTCGGCTGCTCGAATGACCCGTGGAGATCATGGACATCGAGTCCAGCACTCGGAACTTGTCCACATCACATTGTGTATCTTGTGAACGCTTCCTAGCAGTCAGGCAAAGCCTCATCTTGCGGTATTGTTGATCACATCTGTCCAAAGTCAGCTTTACAGCCAGAAAGCCGCAATGCCAGAGTCACTGCGTGAACAGCTCATCGGGACATGGGAATTGATCGAGTATTGTGCCTATATGCCAAACGACGAATCGAACAAGAAGTACCCAATGGGTCCAGAAGCCAAAGGCATGATTATGTACACGCCAGATGGGCATATGAGCGCACAGCTCCTCACACCTGGACAAAAGCCGTTCTCGAGAACCTCGGCAACAGACGACGACTGGGCACAAGTTGGCAAGAATTATGTTGCTTATACCGGTCAATTCTATCTCGACGAGCATGGTGACAAGCAAGGGCCTATTCTCATGCACCATATGAGGACATCGAACTTGCCCGAACTTCTGAGCGACACACAGCGGAGGTTGTGCAAGATTCAGGACGAGAGCGATGGAAGATACTTGTACCTGAGTCTGGGCGAGACAAGGAAAGTCTTCGGTGAGGATAGGATGATAAGGGTGCGGTGGAGGAGAATGGCGGATAATCAGGCTACGAGACCTCCCGCGAAGCTGTAAGATGCATAGAAGCCATCAAGTTCCTCGTCACAGGCTCGTCACAGGCTCGTCGATGGCAGAAGTATCTGGCAAGATGTGCTTGTTGAGGGCTGGAGCAGAGACAAAGGTGACTCAGTGTACGTGACAACAATCCTCGGTAGAGAGAGGAGTTCGTTCAACAAGCGTTTGTACCTAGCTGTCTCGCATATTTTGAAGCCTTCAGCAGCGGTTGCTTGCACTCTTTGTCTCAAACATTCACGTTGGCCTATAAAGATCATGGTTCATGAATGTGGTTCGATGCAGGCATGCGGTACGTGATGAAACATTAACAGGCCAAAGACGGCCGTGCCGTTGAACTAGAGGCGGGAGTGATCCACTTCCCCACATTCAACCGCTGTCTCCTCCTGTGCGAGGCCATCGACCTTGACAATGAGTTCTATCTGAAGAAGGTGCTGAGTATGAACAAGACTCCCTCCATCTTATCAGCACAGAACGCGCTGTCGGCTAATGATGCCAGAATGGGCAAGCTCGACCAAGCTGCAAGAGCGGAATCTGAGATGCCTCTAAGGTTTAACTCAGGCCAAGTTCCTGGCTCTAGTGCTAGACTATATTCGCTATTGGCTGATCTCTGCAATCAGCGTTCGAAGCGGCGTCTTTCTCCGCTCGTTGAGTAGTAGCTCACCCTTCAACTTTTGGCTTCAGGTTGCTATCTCGGCTGCTCGAGCGATCAGACATCGCGGAGATGTGCTTGTTGCTTGCGGCTTTGCTCGTGCTTCCCAAATTGAAGCTAACCATCGAGGTAGTCTGATTCCGAGAACCCAGATAAGGGTCGAGTCCCGTCTCGCCATGATTCTGAGATAAAGCGACGTTCACTGCCACATGGTTCAGACTGCCTCAATTCCTCAAATCCTCCTTTAATCTTTGACCATGGCTTCTAGTAACACGCAGATTCTTCCGCCAGGATACATCTGGGCTCCCGGTACAGTGGTTCTAAAGGATCATGACACCGCAGAGATCAACTTGTTCCCAATACCGACATCTGATCCAGACGATCCGCTCAACTGGAGCTCGAAACGCAAGCTCATCAATTATGGTATCGTCTGCTCTTTCGTCTTATGGACTTTCGTCATACTCGATGTCGGCTACACAGCATGGGGACCCATGATTGACCAGCTCGGTTTCAGTGTCTGGCTCTTAAATGCATCAGCAGCAACCAATTACGCTGGTCTTGCTGTCGGCTGTATCTTCTTCATGCCATTTGTCCACAGATATGGTCGTCGTCCTCTATACATTTTCAGCTGCGCCGTACAACTGATCGGCTGCATTTGGCAAGCGAGAGTGAAGACGGACGGTGATATCATCGGCTCAAATCTCTTGGGGGGCCTTGGGGGCGCTATCGTGAGTTTCTTCCCACTTACGAAATGATCTTGCCTTGCCTGTGCAATGAATGTCCATCAAAGTATAGATGTCGAGACACAATGTACGGTCTATCATGGCTCGATTACCCAGAAGCTCCGTGACCGTGACCCCTCACAACAGCAGTCTCAACATCAGGAGCTTACCACTACCTATAGTGCGAAACCGTTGTACAGATCTCCATCGCCGATGTCTTTTTCGTTCACCAGCATGCGACCATGAACAGCTGGTATCTGCTACTGACCGCCGTTGGTGCGTTCCTCGGCCCAGTGGCGTCCGGATACGTGGTAGATGCTCAAGGCTGGCGGTGGATGTGGTGGTGGTGTGTCATCTTCGTGGGAATCCAGTTCGTCGCCACCATCTTCCTCTATGAAGAGTCCAAGTTCGTGCCCCGAAGGGATGGTCTCGTGGCTCAGTCACCCACCCACAACACAACAACGAACACCAAAGAGCCCAGCGCTGATCTTAGCGCCGTCGAATCAGAGCAACAGCACTCGGGAAATGTCACAGAACGGCACATCGACCCCAGCATCAAGCCCAGGAGCTACCGACAACGAATGGCATTGTACACACCGACCGATGCACCTGTCCTGCAACATCTCTATCAACCTCTCATCGTACTTACCACGTTCCCGGCGGTAGCATACTCCGCAATAACATTTGGCACCGTTCTAGCCTGCTTTGCCATCCTGACCACTGTGAACGCAATCTACCTGCTCGAGCCACCATACAACTTCTCGCCCTCAGGAGTAGGTCTATTCAACCTTCCGCCGTTCATCGGCTGCTTCATCGGCTTCTTTGTCGGAGGCTGGCTGAATGACAAGTCTATCATGTGGCTGGCTAGGCGCAACGGAGGCGTCTTCGAACCAGAGCAGCGTCTCTTCATGGCCATACCGGCTTCGATATTCGTGCCTGCTGGAGTCCTCATCTTCGGCATCGGTATCTCAGATGTGAGCACACAATAGTCCTTGGTGTTTGTGGGATGGTGTTGCTAACGAGGTGATAGGGTGCGCACTGGATCGTGCTAGCTGTCGGCTTAGTCATATTCGGCTTCGGCTTCATCGTGTGCTTGGACATATCACTCGCATACTGCACCGATTGCTACCAAGACGTACGTCATCGAACAATTTCCGGGACACCTATTAGTGGCTAACATGCAACCAGATTATCGGCGACGCACTCGTTGGGGTGGTCTTTACACGAAACGCCATCTCCGTAGTAATTCTGTTCGTCCTCCAGTACTGGCTCGATGGTATGGGCGTGCGCAACGTGCACATCACATTAGCATGTGTAATGCTCGCCATTCTACTCCTCCCTTTGGTCCTTGTAAAGTATGGAAAACGGGCAAGAAGCCGGACGCAGGAGAGGTACAGGAGCATGGCCGTGAAGCAACCAACGCACCGGACGTTCTGAAATGTGTGTTATCCATCAGATGCTAGAGCAGAGAATAGAAGTATTGGTGACACGGGCGAAGCCGCCTTCTGGCTACCCGTGCCGTAGCGACAATACACAACTGTCTCTATCACTACTCTATCCTGATGAGAACAGCTCGAATTCCGTTCAGCTGGGCAACCGACGACGAGATTGTGCAATCTACCACAGACGAGTGCGAGACCACTCCAGACGGGTACCGAACCCTCGTAGCTCATTTTCACTCATCGTGATTCAAGCCTGTCCATGAGTCTCTATGTCGGTTTCGAGACATCTGTGCTCGCCACCCCGCGAAAGCGCAGAGCCGACGACGAATCTACATTTGCAAGCACCCCTTCTCTCATCTCACGTCAGACGCATCCGTAAGACATACAATTCGACACGAAAAGAGCGACAATACTTCACACCTACAAATGATAAGTACATACCACTACCAAGTCCCGAAAGGTTCTAGCAAAGCGACCTAAACGATTCTGCAGAACCGCTACCAGGGAAGGGACGGGACGGGACTGGAGAGCATCTTGCCAAATGCGTAACAAATGCCAGTTCCAAAACGTTGGAGGCCTGACGGGAAAGAGAGGTCCATCACCCGACGCCGAACGTTGATTGGTTGTGCTCAAAGTACCAGGTCAGGATCACGGCGTTTACCACGAGAGCTAGTGTCGGTCCTAGCCAGACTTGTGCTTCGCTAGACTCCTATCGATCCAAAAATACTAGTATTGATCGAAGCTGTCCGGCAGCCTGCATACTACTACTAGTACCATGGCGTGCGCCACAGAAATGACAGCCCGCCAGACTAGTACCAGCTGCCAGCTCCCAGGTAAGGCTGGCAGGAATGCCCAACTCTGCTTCTTCATTCATACGTCTCCATTGTGGTTTCGAGTACACATGTAGCAAAGCGTGGTCTGTGTGTACAGCTAAAGTCACCTACTCGAACACCGTGATGACCAGAAGAACACCCCGTCTCACGACTCCCATCTTCAGCCCTCCCGTCTTGCTAACCACTACTCTCCTCCTCGGCTCAGCCCAAGCTCTCCAACGCTACATCGGCGACCCAAGCGACGACATCACGCGCAACATCTCCACCACGTGCGGCGCCAGCAATCAGACGAACTTCGCAGCCGGCAAGTGTCCCGCGCTGCTCCGCTGCGTCCTCGATGCCCTGCCCTCGGACCTCACAGCCGGCTTCCAGAGCGGCGGCAACATCGCCAGCCTGGTGCCCACCATCCTGACCCTGATCGGCGCGGGGCCGCTGGAACTCGTGCAGCTGGCGCTGCTGTCGCCGCACCGGGCCCTCGCAACCTGCTGCTTCAGCATCGGGCTGCCGTCGAACGGGCTGTTCCGCCAGCTGAAGGCGATCGGCCACGGCTTCTCGGAGAAAATCGAGAAGGAGCCGCGCACGCGCAGGTGGCATTTCACGCTTCCCACGCCGCGGCGGAACAAGGGCCGGCTCGGAGTGCGGAATGCTGTGGTCAGGGCCCTTGTCGATGTGATTGTTGTTGTGCTCGCCAGCGTGATGTTATGGTACAACTGGCAGGTCAACACGAGGACCATGGTGACGTGGAGATGTGAGTATGGCTGGCTTTTGTTTGCGTGGTACGTAACTACATGCCTCCGGCCCCTTTGTGAAGAAAACCCCCCAACTCGTGCCTCGGAATTCGACCCAATCACTAGCTAGCTAGCAGCTAACTATTCCCCCCCTCCCCAGGCCTCTGGCATGCATCGGCTGGCTCGCAATCGCCATGCTACTTCTCACCCTCATGACCGAGTCGCTGGAGATCAGATACAAAGCGACCGGCCAGCTGGAGCCCGAGGGCAACCTGAAAGTCCACCAGTTCATGGCGCTGCCGTACCTCTCAGACCGACGACTGGCGCAACTAGAAGACGATCACGCGCAGCTAGTACCACCGCTCACATCCCACAACAAACCACACAGCGCGGCCGGCACGACCGCGCCACGCGTGAACACCACGAATACCGCGCCAACCGCGGATCCCAACCAGACCCTGATCACTCGAAAGCCAGCAGCAGCGGCAGTCCGCACCAGCAGCAGCAGTCCGCCGCGCCTCCCATCGCCCTCGCGCTCCATCGACGCAGGCAGCGTGCGGTACGGACCGCTCGACAGCTCGACGATCACCGTGGTGGCCACGATGCCAAGCGAGCTCGGCCTGCGCAGCTGGCGGTGGTACGAGGCGACGCTGGAGGCGCTGGCGGTCGGCATCTACCTGTACGCCACGTTCGTGTTGACGAGCGTGCAGTTCCTGAGCGGGTCCACCGGGTTGACGTACGCCGCGATCATGGCCATCTGTATGAGTCTGGTGCGCATCTTGGGGAGCATATTCTGATGGCGGTGGTAGATGGTCGTGAGTGTGTGTGTGTGTGTGTGTGTGTGTGTCCGCCGAACCTTCATATAACTACTAGCCTCACCTAGCCTGTCATTATGTAATCCAAGCAGTTTGCCCTAGATCATGGACACAGACCGATGGTGGCAATGTCATGCGGCCGGAAACTCGTGGATGTGAAGATCATGGAGCATGGAGAAGCAGTGCCCGCAGCGGGAGATTCTGATGGGGACGAGTAGGCTCGCAGGTGGGCTTGACCTGTCTCGTACCTAAGTTCCTGCTCTGGGCAGCTTGTCTACAGTCTCTGCTCCTCTCCCCGCGTTCAGCACGACAAGTGGATTCCAAGCCATCGTTGCCACGTGAACCGCTGCGGCTGCTATGCGCCGAGAACACGTTTTGACATGGTAAAACGAGAGGAGATCTCCAGGGAACTTGATGTCAGAGCCTTTGATCTATTAGGTTTAATGACTAACTTACGAAAACGCTACAGCCAAGCCCCTCTCGACAGTCATTATCTAGTCATCTGGGTCAAAGATGTCAAACGCGTGCGACAAGATCGTCTCCAGGACCTTCGTCTGCCACCCGGCGTCAGCAGCATTACTCCCGCCCATCACCGTCGGCCCAAATACGATCGCGAGATTCCTCATGTCCATCTTGTTGGTATCGCTGTTCATGGCGACGCGGTGAAGATGCAGCACAAGCACGCGGAGGGTGGCGTAGTTGGGATCAGGCAGGGAGTTGATGTACTGATGTAGTGCGTCCCGTCGCAGGATGTTGTCCTCGTACTTGGCGGCTTGGATGAAGGAGTGGTATGTGGAAGCAGTCAACAAGGGGTCAGGCAGGTCTCGGAGGAAGTTTTTGAGAAGTGTTGCTACGCTTGAAATGTCGTGATTGAATGTTTCCTCGTCGGTGAGGCTGACGGCGGCTGGGTCTGTGGTCTGGTTAGTGGGGGTCTTCACCAAACATGGAGCGAGTTGTACGTACCATGGTCGAACTCCGACTTGAGCTGCATAACCGTTGGTGTTGCGCCGGAAATACGATAGATGCCTTCGGTGTGCAGACCAAACATGTCAACAGCTTGGACGCACTGGAAGACAATCGCAGGAACTGCTGATCCGTCACGGCGGAAGAGGTCGTCGAGGTGGATGCCGAACACAGGCTTGTTTGGCGGCAAGACTGGTCGTGGTGGCTGTTGACTTGGCAGGTTCCGAGAGCTCTGACCTCTTCCAGCTCCTGCCATGCCATACGAGCTCGAATTTTTGCCTGGATCCATGTAGCTGCCGGGTGCCGGACCACCTCTACCCATGTAAGGATTCTCTCTACCAACGAACGGAGATTGCGCGTTATTCGTCAGCGGTTGTTCACGACCCACAGCTGTTGGGGTGATGTCTCGGGTGGCAGGGCCGGTTGATTCTTGCCTTGATGGACCTTGACCTTGGTCGAAAGATGGCCGACCGTTGGCGCCACGCATCTGGGCATGATTGGAGGAGGGGCCACCAGCCGTTAGCATCGAGTCCTGCTTGGGAGGTCCATAACTCTGATCGAGGGGAGGCTGGCTGTGGGAGCCGCCTAATTGAGGACGTTCTTCGTAGAAGCCAGGAGCTGTAGGCATGAACGACTCTTGTCGCGGAAGCTGCGGTCCCTGGGTTGGTCCCAGATCGGCCTGAGATGCTTGGGCACGTTCGTAGGATGGCGGTTCCGGACTAGCAGTCCTCATGTATGGGTTCTCCCTACCGACGAAGGGCGCTGGCTCCTGAGTGACTCCAGTCTGCTGATGCTGGCTTGGACTTGGCCCTTGTAGAGGGTCTGTCTGTGCAGGACCCGACGAGTCACGATCCTGCATGGCCTGTTTTGAGGTATCAAAGCTGCTGCTGAAAGTGTCGTGGCCTCCAATCTGTGGCAATTGAGGAGGGTCCGACACGCGATTGCCGTTGTACGGCGAGTCGGAGGTGTTGGAGCGGTCGAGGATCGGGGTTGACTGCATCGGGGTGTGGATCAGCTCGGCGTCAGTGTTCCTGCGGCTTCTGCCTTTGAATTGCGGCGGTGGTTCTGCACCATCCAGCATGTAGTCTGCAAAGTCTTTTCGGTCGTCGACACGGGAGGCAATAGCCCTCAAGCCACGAGGCTGTGGACGAGAATCGTCATCGGTGGTTATGGGAGCAATGGTGGTGCCGTTAGCCACGACATGCTTCTCGCTCAAGGAAGCCAACTTAGCCATTTGCATGGCCATAGCAGCGTCGCATTCGGCAATGAGATCCCTCAAGGCTCGCACGATCTGTGGACGAGTGGTGTTCTCAAAGTCGCGCCTCTCATCGAGGGCGGTGCGTGTTCTCGCGGCGAAGTCTTGGTCGAGGGTATCAGCCTTCTCTTTCAGCTGTTCCTCGAGCTGAGCGGGCGACTTGTTCTTGAGACCAAACTTGCCACCCTGCTTCTCGCCGGTGCGGACTTTCTCGTACTGCTCGGCCGCGGTGTTGTACCGGTCCTTGGCCTTCTGCTGAGCATTCTCCGCGTCAGCGACTTTCTTCTCCGCGTCCATAGCGTTGTGCTTCCAGTGCTTGCGGCCCTTCTCCGAGGTCTCGGCCATGTCACGCAGCTCTTCAGCCATGGCCTGCAATGCGCTTGCCAGTTGTAGGCCATTTTCGGCCAGGCGGTCGTTCAATCGCAGCGACTCTTCGAAGTTGCGGTAGTATGAGCCTTGTCTGGCCTCTGGCTTGCGAATCGACTCGGAGGCATGTCGCACCAGCTTTTTGTAGCCCTGGGCATAGCGGTCCTCGAGTGCGCTTCGCTCTTTCAGGAAGCTGGAGAAGTCGCGTGCTGAGTAGACGCTCTGCTTCAGCCTGTTCAGCAGTTTGTCGATGCCAAAGGGAGAGTGCAGCGCGGCGTCCAGTTTTCGCGCTGTGTCGTCGTCGGCACCACTACCCCCAGTCGAGGGCTCTCTCATGCCATTGCCTAGGTTACTGTCTACCGGTCGTGGCAGATTGTTCTCATTGCCTGATCGCTCTTGGTCGAAGGACATTCCAGGCAAACGTTGCACTGTATTGCTAACGATGATACTCTGTCAAGGGCGATATGAATGCGCTCTAAAGCAATAGACAGGAGCAACGCGTAAAACAAGGCTGATGGGTAGCTCCCTGGCTACGGATGGCTGGCATGCCATTTCAGGTTTCCAGCCAGCAATTCAGGTCAAGTGCACGTCACCTGCGACAGCGTGCCACAGCGTGCTACAGCTAAGCCACGAACGTCAAAGGCCCACCTTAAAGCCGATGCAGTGCAGCGGATGCTGGTCCTTGGCCTCAGCCCCCACTGGAACTCGAAAGTTGGAGCAGCTGCCGTGAGAGTAATCCTCGTAAGCTTGGACCCCTAACCGACTACAATCGCTTTCCTGCGTTTTGCGCTCTACCTCTCAAGACGATGGAGGAAGCACTCAAACCCCTGACAAGAGCGGCAAGTTGCACTGGTACAGATCAATGCAGAATACGTCATTGCTCATCATTGAAATCAGCGGCGTAGAAGGATTATATGGCTCGTACGTTCAAACCAGCAACCCGAGTGATGTACAGTAGACCCAGCAGCGGTGCATGCAAAGGATACAGTAATTAGGTCAGCTTCCCGTAGTGCTGAGCTATCCAACCTCGAGTGCATGACTCTCGTCTACAGGCACCTTCTGGTGACGCGATGCCTGCCACGTCAGCCCTAGTTCCCCGCATATCTGTACCTAGTGACGAACACGGCGCCTATACCTAAGTAAGAAGCAACTGCCTGTCTGATAACCATCTCGTCCTGCATTGATCCGCCAGCTGAAACAGGCGACTCTACATCTAGCTGGAGGACACTCGACATACAGAAGCCTGCGGCTCAAGAACCTGCGCAAACACGCCATACAGCAATCGCGTTCCCCGCGGGTACCCAGCGAGATGGCTCAAAACATCAAATCCAAAGCAGAAGCCTATTGCCGCTCCTACGCCGAAGCTGTCAGTCTAGCTGCCAGGGACAAGGCCACCCCAACGACAAAACTCGCCGAAGCAATCTTCTCTCACTACATGCAGCCAGGCTTCACCGTCTTCTCGCTCGGCCAGCGTACCACCATGGACGACGGGAACATCACCATACCCGGCGTCAAGAGCTATCTTGACAGATGGGTCGAACTCGGCCTAGGCTTGGACCTCAAAATGGACAAGTACCGCGTCGAAGTCGTGAGTGATTTGGCTCAGCAGGGAGGTGGTTTGGCCCTATGTCGCATCACGTGGAGTATCCATCCGCCAGCAGGGTCAGAATGGCATGGCAAGGGTTGGGATTGGGACAACGTGTATGCGTTCAGGGTACCGCCGGGGCAGGACGACGGATACTTTGAGTTTGTGATTAGTGACAACGAGATTGCGGCTTTGTTGCAACGGTGCCCGAACTTTATGGAGGGGCTTTCATAGGCTCATGTAGCAGAGCGCCGATCCAGCTGCCACCCGTGGAAGCTAAGGAACGGATGCCTACTTTTCTGCACTCTTGTGATACTCTCTTGCGGTCTTGGACCTTGTGCCTCCTTGCCACCGCCGCTTGCTGCTCTCGCATGCTCTTCTGGAGCCGCTCGGGTTGCAACACAAGGTTCGGCGCTTCTAGCACGTGGTGGTGGACCTGAGGGCGCCCGAAGTGTGGCTTCATTGCTCGTGAACCGTCTGAGTAAGCCGGCAGGGGTAAAAGGGCTCAACGGCCGTGGGATCTGGCGGTTGATGATGGGCGAGTCTTCGTTGACATCCAACTCGAGGTACGAGACATTAGAATGGATCTTTCGTGAGCGAGGACTACCACTGTCCAGAGAGAGCGCCGGATGTTTAGCAGACGACAGCGCACTCGAATTGACGTCTCGCTCGGCTGATCTTGATGCTGCCGGGCCTTCGACAATGTCGACATGGAGCCCGTCAAGCCCTGGAAGCAAAGGGCTTGACTGCTGCGACGGAGAGAGCTGTGCCTGGTTGGAATCAAGCTCGGAGTTGTATCTGCGTGGAGAATTTGTAGCCTGCGGTGAGCGAGGTACGCTCGAAGGCAAGTCTTCAATACTGTCCCTGATATTCGAATTAGTTGGGCTGCGGGCCATGAACACGTTCTGGTCTGCCAAAGCCATAGCCGCAGAAGACTCTATGGAAGAGGTGAAGGAGGCTGCTTGTGGGAAACACCGAGATGATCTCTCAGCCGTAGTATCGAAATAGTCGCTCGATGTTGTCACTGAGGTCGGCGACAGCGAGTACTCGGCTGCAAGGAGTTGGTGTCTTTCGAGGTAAGCTCGATTGCGGCAGTAGAAACGGAAGGCGGCGTAAGGCTCGTCCTCAGGGTCGACAAGGAGGTACTAATATCGTCGTGCTGGTCGACCAGGCTCGATGAGCCCACTAACTGCAAGCCTTGAACTTTAGTCAGTGAAAAGATGGTCTACCTCAGGATGAAGCTCACCTCAGGGCCCCTTGTCCTTGTTCGAGCAGCTGTTTCTGTACCGGGGGATCGAGCGCAAGCTGACGGATGCGACGCCTCTTTCGAACTCTGTGTACACGTATATCTATACAATCCTCCTTCGCAATGGGAGACTGTCTACCATCGGCAGTCGAAAACATCAGAGAACTCTGTACGACAGCTCGGCCGCCATAGTGATCAGAGTTGACAACATGCAGACTGTATGCTATTTCACCGTGGTAAGCATGTTTTGCTGTACAGTCCTGCGCATGCTTTAGAGAAGGGCCGGCAGTCGCAACCAAGGAGAGCTTACCCATGTGGTAATATGTTGCCCGTTCATGAAAAGCTTGAAGAGATACATGGCATTTGGAGGATGAGGCTCGTCGATCGAATACTCGAACCATACTTGGGCGCCTGGGATGGTAGAGATGTAGCATGCCGTGGTAGACCTGGCTGTATCGAGCGCTGGCGCAGAACAATACTCTCGCAAGCGACTGGCTTCAATCTGCGAGACAGCATGGACATTGACTCCTCTGAGTTTCATTGTTGTCTGGTGTCTGAAATGCGACTTGTATGTCGTAGGCGAAACGGAAGTGGGACAGATGATGCGTGTTGTTACCGTGTGGCTGGTTCCATCAAAGAGTGAATAAATCTTTTCATCGTGTTGACAAAACATTTTCAGCTGGGCACTCGAGCATTACCTTCACTTCCGACTGCTGTGCCGAAAGTGACAGTCTCCCACTTCTCAAGCGCAGTCTCGATGGAAGCTGGAAACGTTTTGCTTGCCATTAGATTCTGGTCATCTATGCCTTTGAGCAACGAGTTGATGGCGAGTTCAGACTTTGCCCGTTCGTAAGTCCTCCGTACATCACTTCGGCGCGTGTCAGGGATGTCCTTCGCAGCGAGGACGCCCTCAATGCAACCGAGCACCTTGCCAACTCTTAGCGCAATCATGACGCCGATAGGATAGCCGTCGTCGAAACCCTTCTGCATCACTTTAGCCTTACCGACGCCTAGGCCTTCTCGATAGCCGTCTGTCATATGCTGGCGCTTGACTGTTGGCAGATCGGAGAGAAGATCCTCGGCTTGAGGTTGACCGTGGCTCGAAGTACCCGGATTGTCTTCATGGTCAGATGCCCAGATGTCTTCATCTGCGGAAGCTGGTTCTGGGCTGGTGGCTACCTCAACTGGGGAGCTTACGGATGACGATCCTTCACGACTGCTCGAGCCTGCCATGTTTAGTGGGAAATGATGCTCGTTAACGGGATGAAGGCAGAGGTTGACAACGAATCCGAAAATGACGATGAAAATCCTGGCTCAAAGTTGGCACGAGGTCGTGCGTGTTAGAGCCAAGCACGCCTAAGTTAGAGGTCGTCTGATTTAGGCGCCTAACTTATGCTCTCTGATTACTATATCAGCGCCCCCCGATCTCAATGAACTAGATTGCCACTCTTTCTCCTCTGGCTTCGACGTCAACATGTACATACTGAAAAAGCGTGCTGATTGTACAAAAGTTGCCATGTACAGAATGCCTGGCAAAAGGCCTCTTTGAGCGACTCGAGGACTATCGCGATCAGCTTGGTCATTCAGCGTTACGCGACTCATCAGGAAGCTTTGCGCATATAAGAGCATGTCGGTCACAAGCACGATAAATGCCAACAGAGCAAGACCGACGTAAGACTGATTGTTGCTAGCTCCAGCGCGATGCAGAAGCCCTGAAAGCGGGCTCACTACTACTGAGACGCCTCGCATGTAGTCGCGCCGACTCTGAGGTTATACAGCGAAGCGCACCGGGAGAAAGAGGACTGATTGCCATGTGCTAGCTTGAGAGGACTCTCACAACACCTCTTATCCGCCATGGGGGAAATAAACCAATCACTGTGCTAAGACTGATATTTCTCTGGCCTTCACGACGTACTGTAAGCCGAGCCATCAACCTTTCTATCTCAACATCTGCTTCACATCAACTGCCGATTTACATCGAATCCACCTGTGCTCTTCGTGAAAATTATGCTTGGCTTCTCCGTCAATACATCCTTATCGTCGAGTGCCTTCATCAACACCTGGAAGTGAGGCTCGCCCACGTGCCGGTCAATGGACCCCCTATCTTGGTATGTCTCCCATAGGATGAAAGCTGGTATCGAGTCGAGCTGTTCTGTTATGACAAAGCGTCGCGCGTAGTCCTCTTTTTCATACACGGACTTCGCTTGGTTGTTGAGCAGTTCCCGAAGCTGATTGCGCAACGTCAGCAATCAGGCGCAGTGAGCACGAGATAACTTCTTCGGCGTACCGTTTCCACCTTCCCAGCCTTGGGCCTGAAGGTCGCGACGATGTGTCGTTCAGACATTACTGGTGCACTAAAGAATAAGAATCTCTACCGATGGGTTCGACGGGTGAGCTGTGAAGGTATCAACGAAGCACTTGAGCCCCTTCCTTCTCTCCATACAACAAAAACTACTCCAGTCGTTCGCTTCAGGAACAATGCGATGCTGTGCAGTAGCAGTTCGAGATTGAAACGATTGAACCTTGGACTCAATTCGGATTTAACCTTGTTTTTAAGGTTCGAGATGATGCAATTGCACGGCAATCGACCTGGCTGCAAATGACCAAAACGGCAAATGCGCAAGGGTTTGCCTGTTGGAGTGGGACGCGTTGCGAAGGTTGCAGTCTCACGTTTGTAGAACCTGTGTATCACATATTGTTGAATCTCTCCTTCGCTCTCTCTCGACCTTGAGCGACCCACTCGCCGTAATCGCTTTTTGTGTTCCGATCGGCAGCTTCTACAGCGTCACCTAGTTTTCCGCCTTGTGCACCCAGCCCGACGCCTGCGGCATACACATTTGTGTTAATGGGTGCGGCGATGCCATCGCCTGTAGCACCTAGCCCTGCACCAGAAGCGTAGCCCATCTTTGCGAGCATGTTAGCGCCCTTTGAGATAGCTGCGGGCGGAGGAGTTGGCGAGCGTTCTCGAGCAGGTACAGCCGCCGATGAGAGTTGTTCGCCTTTCTTATTGACAACACCATAGACCCGCCGTCGCTCCTTCGCTCGATCCCGATACTCTGACTTCTGGTCGTCTGCTTCGGTGGTCGGGAAGCCTTGTGGTGATGAAGATTTAATACCGTGTTTCTCAAGCTTGTGCTCTGCCTTCTCGACCTTGTTCTCATCCTTGAGATTGACACGATGGAGATCAGACAAACGCTCATGCTTGTTGACCTCCGCGCTGTCGTTAAATTGGCGCATGCAGAGATAGCAGCAGTTGCGAGTGAGGTCGGCGTATGACTTTCGCGGTGGATCTGCGCCGGATATTTCCGAGGCAGGCTTGGAACCAGCAGGCTTTTGCTGTATGCCATGAAGTTCTGCGTGTCGGTTGGACCAGAACTGGAGATGGGATGGCGTAGCCTTCTTCGATGAATTGTTAGCATTCGCCTCGAGCTGCTGCTTGCGCTTCTTCAGCTTCTCATAGTCTGGCATCTGCTTGAGGCCTTCACGCTCGGCAGCTGCCTGTACTGAAGCTTTCGTAGTTGCAGCAGCTGGCTCGGGTGCTGAAACGACAAGTTCGGTGACGTAAGCGTCCTCATCCCAGTATTGCAGCTTGATTGAGGGGTTGCTGAGCGGACTGAACGTATATCGCTCCGTTGCGACAGTTGGGTTGTGGACTGGCACGAACACCCCGGCGTGAATGTAGCTCACCAGAACCTGCTTCGATGCGATGGTGAAGCGGTCGAACGAGTTGTATTTCGTCAACGCAGCTTGTGCGTCTTCGATTGATGCGTATTCCGCAAATCCATATCTCCAGCTATCGTTTGTCCTACGATCCCGGACGAGCAAGACTCTTCGGAGCGCACCCTCTTTCGCGCCCAGGTTGCTGTCCCCAGTCGTAGATACTACCTTACTCTTTTTTGGTGGTTGCTGAAGTGACTGGCCCCCAATAGCGGACGGCTTGTTCAGCTTGGCTACACCCCTTGTAAGCAAGTCTTCCGACACCGACGGTTCCAGGCCTCGCAGAAGCAGGAATTGGGAAGGCACATTGTCAGGAGCGGCGTCGTTGTCTCCTGTGTTTGAAGCTTTTCCCGTGATTGAGGGTTCTGGTTTGAGGGCATTGCATCGAAAGCATTTGGGCCTCGTAGAGAAGTTGTTGACACCGCAGGCCTTACAAGGCCAATCTGCCTCCTGCGATCGATCTGTGTCTTTTCGTTCTCTTCCGTACGCGAGGCGTACCTTGACATCTTGCGATGATTTGCCTTTGGAGCTCTCACCGTAGATGTATATCGTGGGATAGTTGGCCTCCATGAACGACTCGGCTTCGGCAAGCGACGGGAATCTGATGAAGCCGAATCCCTTCGATTGTCCTATTACACATTAGATGTGAAGCCGTAGCGCGTGCAGATGTGTACTCACGAGTTTGCTTGTCTTTGATGATGCGAACATCTTCGAGTTGACCAACCCGATAGTGTTGTTGCAATTCGTACAAGACCTGTCCAGAACATCCATCTTAGCAACTGCAAACGTGAAAGCAGAGAGCATCGTCTTGATGCTGGGTTGAGTGGTCAGTGAAGAGAGCGAACATCGTTTTCCGTCACATGAGAAGCAACATTCTCGAGCATGATTTCCTTTGTTGGTTGGCCACGGCTCCGAGGTCTTTCTCGTGATCGGCTCCGGCTCAGACTCCTGCTGCGACTAGCATGGGGTCCGTCTCGACTTCGATTTCTGTAAGTGGATGGACTTCTGTCTCTTGAGTCTTCAGAACAAGATCAGCCCCAGCTCGTACATGCGCTCCATAGTCTTTTTTCAGGGTTTACCATAACGTGGGCTTCTTCTGTGTGGAGATCGTGATCTTGGTTCATCGTCGTAGAAGTTGGGGCGGTATTGGGTTTGCTGATGCCCTCCTCGAAGCCTGTAGGACGACATCTTGCTTGTTGTTCGAGCTAACAAGTCCAGGCCTTGGGTTACACCTGTGAATGTTGCTGGCGAAACAATCAACGGGAACGAAAGTGTTGATCATCCAACCCCAGACAGCAGTTGCACGCAGTTGCACGCAGCACGTTTTGAGCCGCATCCATTCGTCTGTCACGTGATCGTAATGGCACTTCTGGCTATATGCTGCTTGATAGATCGTGCTTGACAGCGAATTGAATGCACTGTTTGCTCACTACAACACTTTGAGCATCATGCTTTGCACCCCATCCCAATGGACCAGACTGTTTGGCGAGGTGCCGGCTGCTCACCATCCTCTGCCTCGACACACCTTTGTGCACCTAAGGTCCACAGGCTAAAATTCCCTCGACTGATACTTTAAACTAGTGGCACAAGATTCTCGGCTCAAGTTCATTGGCTAACTTTGATCTACGTCTGAGGCAGAGGGTCGATGTGGTCTTTTCCATGGATTCTGGAGCAACAGGGTTCCGAAAGGTCCGAGCCTCACAAGTAGAGTAAGTTTTGCAAGAAATTATGCAAAACCCCGACCACAACACACCGCTTGTCAAGCAGTCCCGACCCTACGGACTGTACCAAGTCGTCCATGATGCCAACTTTCATAAGTTCACCAATCTCATTTGTGGAAGACGCGCAAGAAATACGTCTAGTCTAGTGGTGGCAGCACCCCTTGGAGCTACAGCACTCTCTTCACACGCGACATTCTGACCGTCGTCCTATTACCAGCTCTCGATATACCAGGAGCTCCTACAGACAGGATATTACGGTGTTCTCGCCCCAGCCAGGTCTTCGCACTTAACCTCTGGATCTGTTTTATCTTCTCACGTTCTGGATATTCCTCGGTCTATAGTCGACTGTTGCACCCACTGCTCTCTTCATTGCCCCCAGTGTGGGCGTCCTACCATTGACGATAGCGGACGTCCCTCAGAATATTGCTGGAGTGTGCGTCTCGTTGCTGCGAGTTCAGTCTGGTTTGATGTGCTCGCTAGCATGACGAAGTCCACAAATCTCTGAACAACGTTCCAACCCCTCGGCTGCCATGGTCTAGGAAAGAAGAACGGACTGAGCGCGAATATCAAGCATCGTAAGGCGACTTCACATGAGGTCAAAAGATAACGACATGAAGGCTCAAGACCTAAACACAATTCACAGTGCGCAAACATGTTCTCTGTTACGATGCCTGGTATAGCTCGGTGTGGCCCTTCAGAAGCTAATCATATGTCGAAACGGCATCGTAGACATGCTTATCCTTGATCGTTACGTACAAGTATCTTCTTGTTGCTTTGGTGAACCTTGAACGCTCAGAACGGCCCTTTGACGGGATGCACCCGCTTTTCCGCTGCCGCAACTTCACCAGCATCAGCACCAGCACACAATCACAAAAATCACCCGTGCCAATCTGGAAGCGGTCGACGGGGTTTGGCTGGCGACTTCCTAAGGTTTCTGCTCCATACCTGCGGCCGTTCATGTTCAAGGCAGTGCTCCGTGAGATATAAGGAGACAACCCATACTTGCCATTCATCGAGTGTCCGAATACTCCATGGGTAAGGTGCAACCACATTTTCGGGCCCAGGCCGAGACTCAGACCCAGACCCAGACCCAGCAGAACGATTCTGCCCGTAGATCATGCGTGGCGGTGTTGTGGGGGAGCTGTGAGCGCTGTACGGACGTTTGATCAGCACCAGGTATCGGTCCGTGATAGAGGTCCATGACCCTGCTTTCAGTGTCTCGGCATGAATCAATCAGGTGATCTCATGAGCTTGTATCGCCGAAAACACTTACTCCGTCGAACCCTGTTCTTTGGTATGTAGACTTCGCCACTTCCGTATATGAATCAATTCTTACCTTGTCAGCACTTGTAGTCCGTTGATTCGCTGTGAACTTGGACCTAACCAATGGTCACCTGATATACTAGTGGCGAGGCAAAGTTCACTCACGAAAGAACTAGGGGTTGTCCAAATACCAGGGAAGAAATTCGCGGCTCGGTGACCAATTAAAACCCTACTGTCGTCCGTTTTTCCACCCAAGCGAGACAAGGATGTACACCCCCTCGGAAGTTGACTTAACAGGCGCGTCAAAGTAGCATTTGCGATACCAAACTTGGGTCGCCTCGCCGGTGATCTGCCACCGATGTGGCTCTTTGTGGCCAGAGAGGTTGCGCTAGCGCTAGCCTGAGAATAGCAACACCGCCAAGCCGCCACCTGCCCCCCGCCAGCGATCCCGCGAGAGCCGCTCGTAAGCCTGGTGACCTCATCGTTCACATCTGACTCGCATGTTTCGGTCTAGTGTGTACCTTTCCCAGGCTTCCGATTCCCACAGATCTTCACTCTTCGAAGCTGCCATGCATCAATCATTCCATAAGCACAAATGCCTCCGCAACCACGTTCCAGCCAAGCACGCTAGAAGCATAGAGGTTTCTTTGATCGTCGTTATTCTCATAAATAGGCCTAGACATCATTGGGTAAGGTTTACCCGTTCAGGGTCTTGAATTCTTGCATTGGGCTGGAGACAAGCCTTCGGCCGGCTTACGGTCGCTGGAATCGCGCCTATCCCACGGGCTTCTTGCTTGTAGGTTTTCCACTACTCAGCAGCCGTACGACTCACAGCGAATTGCCCATTGCCGTCGCCAATACGGTAGACTCTCCACCAGTCGTTCCTCAGTGCAACTGCCATCTCTACCTACGTCAATGTGTTTGCTGCACGCATAAAACTCGGTATGAAGTAGTAATGCAGGGCCAGTGCCAAGTCTACACAATGCGATTTGAGACGTGGCTCTTGATTGGCGTCGCTCAAGCCTTTTCCGAGCCCACTTTCTAGCAGGGATCGCGGTCGCTTGTCGAGTGTAGTGCCTTCAGGCCTCAAAAGCCGAAGCATTTCGTACTCCTCCTCTGCCAAAACCGTACACAGTGCAAGTCCTCCTTGGCTCTACGTGGTCCATTCTTCCTTGTAAGCATTACCCGATCCATGAATCACAAACTCATGCCTTGCTCCAGAAGCAGACCGGTCGTTTTGCCTCATCGAGACGCAAGCTGCGAAGGAGTTTTATAACGTCGGGCGACATCTAGCCACTGTTCACCTTAAACTCTACTACGCCCGTCCCCACGACTAGGCGCATCATCTATCTGCTTTCACATTGGCTCTTTCTCATTGGCAGATCACCGCAGCAGTGGCCCCATCGCCCGCTGCTAAGTGTGAGTTTGAGTGACGCTTCTTAATCTTTCTTTGTTCTTCTCGTCAAGTCACACAACAACCCATCCTGGAGTGAAGTATGGTGCGTAGCTTCTACTCCAAACAGCCTTAGGCCCCAACATACGACGTCGCCGCTCCTTTCGCATGCTGAGTTAGCATCACGAAGCTTGACGGGTTCAAACGAGCACCATCTTTCCCGTCTTCAAGACAACATAGTTGTTTGACCGTTGCCTCATCAGCCCAGTCGCGTTCGTGAAGTCTTTTAGAACGAGCACCCGTCGCTACGCAGAGTTCAAGGCATAGCAACAGCAACCTGAGCCGGCGGCGATAGGTACTGGTTTGCGTAAATTTTCGGACCAGATCATGGGCGTTGGCGATGTGAAAAGAGGCTCGATGTCGAAAAAGCCGAGTCCCCAGTCTGACCCGACCTCGCCCAAAACAATTGGCTTACAGCCACAAAGGACTATCAGCACAGAGGATCTGGAAGATGACAGCAACGTACAGGATGTTGAAAACGACTCGGACGAGAAGCCGCAAGTACCGATGCAGAAGAGGCGCAGAGTGACCAGGGCGTGTGACGAATGTCGTCGCAAAAAGATCAAGTGTGATGGCAAGCAGCCTTGTACTCACTGCACAGTGTACAGCTACGGTAGGAGATTTGATCGCATGGCCGAATCCAAACACTGACGAATCCATCCAGATTGTACTTATGACCAACCATCGAACAGAAGGCGCAATCCCGCTCCTCAATACATCGAAGCGCTCGAACAGCGTCTCCAGAAAGCCGAAGCTCTATTGAGATCGGTTTTGCCCAGTATCGACCTCGATGATCCTAAATACGACGCCCACTGCGTCGAGCAAATTTTAGAGGCGAACAAAATCGCCTTCGCCAAGGCGCCAGGTCATCAACACGGGTTTGAGGATGATGCACAGATGCGGTCCATGGTTGATAGGACCGGCTCGCTCGACCTTGATGACACAGGCTACTACGACTATCATGGCAACTCTTCGGGATATACGTTCATGCGCAAATTTCGAGCAACCTTTGGCGAGGACCTTTTCGCGAATTCACGTTCGATCGAGAACCGCAGCATCGTAAACCTTACAGGCTCCCCAAAGTCGCTTCATTCATCACCCTTCGAAGGTATGTCGCTTAGCAACGACTTGCCACCAAAAGAGGTGGCAATCGAGTTGTGTCGAAACACAATCGATGACTGCTGCGCATTACAGCGGCCGCTACATCGACCGACATTCTTCAAGCGGCTTGACTCGATCTACGCCCTAGACCCTGAGAACTATACCAATGAACATGTCAAATTCGTGCCACTATTGTATTCTTCTATGGCAGTAGGGTGCTTATTCGGGCGTCCCGACGACAACAAAAGTGAGCTTGATAAGAAAGGATACAGATCTGCCATTGAGCAAGGCTACCAGTACTTTCAAATTGCCAAGACTATGCTTGACATTACTGACTGCAGAGACCTGATGTCCATACAAGCGGTTATGTTCATGATCCTGTTCTTACAAGGTACAGCGAAACTGGCAACTTGCTACGCATACATTGGAGTGGCGCTACGAGCGTGCTGCAGACTGGGTATGCACAGGAAGATTACCGGAAAGTTCAACATCATCGAGCAAGAGGAGCGCAAGCGATTATTCTGGCAAGTGCGTGGATTGGACATCTATGTGGGAGCAATGCTTGGGTTACCGATGATGCTCAGCGATGATGATATCGACCAAGTCCAGCCTTCAGAAGTTCCTGATGATTATATCACGGAGATCGGGATATTGCCAGTCTCTCAAGAGACGTTTCCACTTTACAAGGCAACAAATGCGCATACGAATCTCTTACATATACTGCAGAAAGTGGTACGCTACGTTTATCCGGTAAAGAATACGAGCGATACGACAACTTCCGGAGAATACACTGTCAGTCACAGTCTGATACGAGAATTGGAGCGTGACTTGCAGAGTTGGATGGATGAGCTACCTCTGCAATTAAGGCCCTCCGAAAACGCTGATATTGAGCTTTCAAGGTATGTTGAAGAACAGCCCCGTCGTAGAAGCATCGCTAACATGTTGACTTGCAGAGTGCAGCAACTGCTGAGAATGTCGTATGCTTACGTGCAGATGATGATTTACCGACCATTCCTACACTATGTTGCACAAGCATCACAGACGGCACGCACCGATAAAAGAAGTTTTGCGTGTGCTGCGGCGTGTGTCAGTGTTGCGCGCAATATTGTGCATATTACTTCTGAGATGAAGAGACGGGGACTGTTGATGGGTTCCTACTGGTTTGTGATGTATACAACGTATTTCGCCATTTTGTCGCTGCTTTATTTTGTGCTTGAAAACCCAGAAAGCACCACCTCGAAAGAGATTCTGAAAGATGCCGTGGAAGGGCGAGAGACCTTAGCGAGTCTAGCAACCCGCAGTATGGCGGCGGACCGCTGCAGCTCCAGTCTTGCAGTAAGTCCTTTCTCAGGCTTGGTAATGCAAGGCGCTGCTAATCATCTATTAGGGATTGTTCGAGGCGCTGCCCGAAAAGCTCAACGAACGCAGGGGCTCTTTGCGCATAATGCCAAACACAGCGAAAAAGCGACCACCTCCCGTCAACGACCCACCTTTCTTTGGCAATCAATCTTCGGTCAATACGCCGGATGCCAGTATGCTGCCGCAAGTACGCAACAAGACGGTGCCGCAGGAATATTTGAAATCCGCGACCAAGAAGATGTCTCTGTTAGATGCTTCAGTGACCGGTGCTGCTCCATACTCTTTTACGCCAGATGCTGCTTACGCAAACCTGGCCACACCTACAGAGACAGTCGGCTATAGGTCGTCGTCAGCAGCTACCCCGGCACCGCTCGAGTCTGGCACTCCAGGAGTCCTGCACGGCCAGCTGCCAGATTTGAAGAGTCTGATGTTCCCGGGCAACAACCCATTCGCGTACCCAAACCAGCCCATGAGCACACTCGACACGATGCCGAGCTTGCCATTTGGTAATGAGACACCGTCGGCACCGGACCAATACAACACGCCGACGAGCATGGCTTCACAGCAACAATTTCAGCAAGGCAACGACGACAGAAATGCATTTTCTTATGGATTCCGACATCAAGAAAATCAGGTACCGCAGCAATTCTATGGTATGAATTCTATGCCGGATGAGTCCAGACAGATTCATCATGCTCCACAGCAAACCCATTTGCAAGTACCAAATCATGGGGAGGAGGAGGACTACTGGAGTCATGCACCGGCAAAGGGTCACTTTAGGACAGGTCTCACGCCAGGCGGCCCCGGCATCAATCTCAATCTCGACGAAATTTTTGGCAATAGTCAAGGCTGGAACGTGCCACACATGCCAATAGATCTAGCGATGCCTGAGCATGGCCAGCAGCAACAACAGAACATGCAATGGTCGGGGCAGGGCGGGCACAACTGGCAGTAAGAAGCAGGGGTGTGCTTGGGATGCGTGAAACACAGCTGTGGTGGTTTCTTTTGCGGCCCTAAAAGCAGTTAGAGGAAGCTGGGAAGCGGGGAGAGTTTGGTCGGGGTTCCGGCGATCGGCTACAGAACGGAGCGAATTGATACCCAGGGCAAATGTGCTTGTTTGGACTCTCTTTATGTACAGTGTCGGAGCACAGAACCCCAGCGATAGTCCCTAAGTTTGTGAATTATGGTAATATTTTATGTCTACCACGAACACGAGACGATGGAAACGGCTCATGGCCAATGGTGCAAATGTATATGATCGGCCATATATGTTAAATGGACCTCAGACTTGACAGGAGCAAACCCTACGTCGCGTGAGTAATCTAGGACAGAACAAAATCTGCTCTTTGGTCCGGTTTTATTCATGGTTGCAGAACAAACCCAAAGCGGGCCCTTGTCAATTAGACGCGCCTGTGAGTATATTAAGAACACTAATGAAACACTGCTAGGCCCTCCTACAGCATTCTTGCATGGTACGAATGTAACGACGACAAGGCTACTTGAGATAACGAACCGAGCTGCTAGAGTACCATTTTCGTAGAGGCAAGTCTGCGCCGCGCGACCCAGATGCCGTACTAGTCAATGATCACGAGGATTGGGGTCTATCAGCGTGCATGTTGGCTCTGGGCAGCAAATTGCACATACGCGTATATCAGCGGACCAAAGAATTCTGGTCTTCCCAAAACTTCCTCTGAGGCTTGGGAGGTTGACATTGGGCGGAAAAATTGGCAGTGCCAGAAGCACCAGACAAGCCCGCAAACGAGCCTTTCAAGACGCTTGGTACAGAGGGCTCACGTTCGCCACTCAACTCCATGCACGATGACACATAGCTTGGGGACTTGCGCCTTCCACTTTCGTCGAAGAATGAGTCGTTCGTGGTTACGTTTCTTAGGTGATGAGCAGCTAGGTTCTCTGGCGAGGTATTAACCTAGGTTCGTATCGTGAGCACTTGTTGCTGGAGGTTTGCAGGAGCACTAGGAAGTGTTTGCGAGTCCACGTGGGCAGATAGCAGGTTGATCAAAATCCTAGATTCCAGATTCAATGCATTTCGCGAGCACGAAGCCAATTCGGCATTGAACAGCAATCACAGACGAAACTCGCTTACGCAGCACGAAATAAGCTCGACGCACGCTGGTACTGACGAACGTCTCTGAGATTTATTGGTAAACTGCACTTGGATCTTCACGATCATATCTTCGACTGCCTTATATGGTAAACGTGAGTCGCATGACCTCGATAAGGATGAGGGGATTTCTTGCTTTGAGAACAGGATAGAGCAGGGGCAGCATCTGCAGCGTATCAGACTAGGCGCCCAGACCGGGAAATATTGCTGGGCAGTGGCGACAGCAAACGCCTCCTTGGTGCATCATGCTGAAAAATGCGCTGCCACGCAATGTCTTGGGTGTCTTGGGAGCGGAGTCCAAGACACCAAGCAACCAAGAATCTTGGGACAATGCCAACACTTTTCCTCTACGAGCCCAAGAGATTCCGCAGATTGGGCCCAGATATGGTGATATCATCATGATGCTTTGCATTACTGCTTATAGTGACAAGGAGATAATCAGTTAGACCATTACAACTACAAAGATGCATCAATGTGTCGCAATGACTGATGGTAGCTTAAGCATAATTGAGCACGCCGAACAAACTTGCAGCACGAAGGGGAAGGCAGATATACGGATGAAAGTCAGGGACATGGCACGGAAACGGCAAGTGCTGGCCGTCCTGGCGAGTTGGCAGGAGTAAAGCGAGCAAGAAGGGCAAGGAGTGAGATTTGGAGGCCGCGCCAAGTCTTGGCAGGACGAGCTAAGCGTCAAAGTGTCGTCAGTCTTGGGCTTTATTGGCAGAAATGCTTGGTGGAGTGACGGTGTGGGAGGGCTGGCTGTGCTCTGGACCAGTGAATGCCACCGAGTATGTCCTTGAGTTGCCCTCGGTCGTGCCCCCAAACACCAGAAATATGCTCTGCGTGTCTGTCGCAATTTGGCTGCCGATAGTGCTAAGGGCAGCTCACCATCATCGCTTGCGCTTGCTCCGTGTTCCCGCAAAGATAGATACTTAACAATTATGCACCCGTGCCCTTCCTAGTTTCAACCTTGTCCCCCTCTACCTTACTGCTGTCTTTCTTCTTCAAACCATCGAGTGATACTGTCGTCGTGCTTTCCATACACTCATAGCGACGTCTGAGAGGTTTCGCAAACGGACCAAGCAGCAGCGTGTCTTCTGTGGTGCACTCACTCGGGCGACTGCTGATAACTTAATCAAGGTGCACGTCGGTTCTCGGGTCGCACTCAACAAATTTTCTCTCCTTCGCATTGCGTCTATCGTCAACCCTTCCATTGTCACCACATATCACGCGACCGAGGTTGCGAACTTCTGGGACGGATATATCATCGAGAAGTCGTTATCGAGTCGATAAAGACAAGCTCTTGGTATTGCCAAGGCCCAAGGCCATTCAGCCAATACTGCCAAGATGAGCACCTCAGACCTCCAAGATACTACTAGTCTTGCGGCCGCCGCAGCAGCTTCTGCACCACAAGAAGTCCTGCAGCAAGGTCAGAATGCGCAGCAACAGCTCCAAGCTGCCGCTGCATCGAGCCCTCAGCAGCCCCAAGTGAACGCCGCAGGAGAGAACCTGCAGTGCCAATGGCAAGGGTGCGGCGAACGCAGCACGAGTCCAGAGGCTCTCTACGTACGTTCAGCATGTGTATGCTACCACTGGCCTTGTGCTAACATGATGCTCAGGAGCACGTCTGCGAGCGACACGTCGGTCGCAAATCGACCAACAACCTGAACCTGACCTGCGCATGGGGTCAATGCCGAACCACGACCGTCAAGCGCGACCACATCACGTCGCACATCCGAGTCCACGTCCCGTTGAAGCCCCACAAGTGTGAATTCTGCGGCAAGGCGTTCAAGCGACCGCAGGATCTGAAGAAACATGTCAAGACCCATGCCGACGACAGCGTCATCATGCGCTCGCCAGAACCAAACGGCTCTTCGCGAGCACCACCCGGTGGTCTGACCCAAGGCGGCGACTACCACAGCCCATACTATTCCCATCTTGGTGGTGCACAAGTGCCCCAGAGCTACTACGCCCCAGCCATGCCTCCGCATGATGCGTACGGCCAGCATGGTGCCAATCAGTATTACCACCCACCTTCGGTTAGTCACTCCTACCCTGCGACGTCTGCTTCGAAGACGCGTAGATCCCGGACCCCCATGACCCCAGACGGATGCCATGGTGAATCCGTGGTCATCCGTGCACAAGAGTATGGTGACCACATCTCTTAGTGTTCGAAACTCCATACAGACAATCACCGCAACACGTTGGGACACAGCGCTAACAGTTCACAGGCAGGACACCATCCCGGCTACGGCCCCGTGACTTACTACGGCGCGCCTCCTCAAGCTTCGTACGATTACGAGACACGCAAGCGAGGCTACGACGCCTTGGACAACTTCTTCGGCCAGATCAAGCGTCGAGAGTTTGACCCCATGGCCTATCAAGCCGTGACCCGCCGACTGTTTGAGCTTCAGGGTCTTCAACTTCCGCAAATCATCCCTTCGAACCTCAATGTACCGGCCTACCAGCCAGTGTCTGCAGTCGGCGGTGGATATGATCAGGCTGATCCCATCCAATCCTACAGCCTACCGCCCATGGGCAACGCGAAGACGAGAGGTGACTTGACATCGATTGACCAGATCCTCGAGCAGATGCAAGCGACCATTTACGAGAACGACACCCATCTTGCTCCAGCCGGCAGCGGGAACCCAGGTGCCAGCTACGTGGCGTACAACACTCAGCACGCTAGCGACAGCCCACCATCATCGCACCTTTCATCATCGACGCCTCAACACCAACACCACGCCAGCATCTCTGCCGCGACGGATGCCAGCACACCCGGCCTCACACCCGACTCATCGGCTCACAGCTACACGTCTGGGCAGAGCCCTCTGCCCCAGCACAACGCGCCAAGCAACCCACTGTATCCATCTCTGCCGACCAGCTCTGCGGACTATGCATCTCTTGCAGCGAACACTGCTAGCATGGGCAGCATGTACGAGAATGATGGAGGACGTCGGTTCGGCGGGGGGATGCTTCAGCGAGCGGCACCATCGCGGAGCGAGGATGGCATGGACGTTGAGCGGGAGGGGTCTAGCACACCACCAGCGTCGGTGATGAACGCGAAAGGCAAGGAGAGGGCCGGGTCGCCCAAGGACAGCGTGATCGACCCCGCACTGAGCGGAGAAGCGACGACGCCCACTGGGGACAAGGCTGAGGACGCTCAAGAAGAGTGGTTGCAAAACCTGCGACTGATTGAGTGGATGCGCGAGCTGATCAAGAAGCAGCTCGAGGGGGACAAGTTCGAAGACGACGAGATCAAAGATGAGCAGGTCAAGCACGAGTCGACGGACACGATCATGGGTGAGGCTCAAGACGACGAAGAACGCAAGAAGGACGAAGAGCAGCTATATCCGGTGCTGAGGCACGTGGAGCAAGAGACATAGGATGATCTTGTGACGGCACTACCGGGGCGTAGAGTCGAATGATGGTCTCGACGGCGCAAGCGTGTTACGGAGTCTTTATGGCCATGGAGGGTTGTGGAGGTGGGGGCGGTCGGTGTATTGGCATGGTTATAAGGTTGAGGGTATTCCTCTTGTCCATTGTCGCCTTATGATTTAAGTCTAGTGGAAGAGTTGCTTGCATGCTAGCGGTGCTCTGTCCACGGAATTACGCATCCCCAGTGTTTCCAAGCAGTTGTTCGTGGTTAAGTTTTGACTTGATTTCCAGGCAAATGAGTAGTATTAGACGTAGATGTGCAGTGACTTGGACTAGAATGGAAGAGACCTGGGACCTGGCGCCTGGGACCTGGGGCGTGGGAAGCTTGGTCTAACGGGCGCTCGTGCTTATCTTATCTTCGCAGCACGTCGATCGAGGACATGACATGATTATTTCCCTGGGTGCCAGTGCTGCAAGACTACGTAGCCTCCACTCTTTGCCAGGCACTCACTTGCACTGGCTTGGTGACACCACACTCGCCTTTCACTCTTACCTCGACCCAGGCAGAAGATGAGACTCGTCTAAGTCGAGGCTATGGACGGGCCATCTGAGACGGCGACTCGATCCGACGACCAAGACACTTCCTCACCACTGGCAGACCAGCAGCGAGAACATCGACCCCGATCATCGTCCCCGAGTCGAGCTCTACCCACGACCACTGCCACTGCCGATGCAGGACTTGGTCTGAACGAGTTCAGCTCCCTACTCGAGGCCGCCCAGCGTATTGCGAACATTCCCTTGGGACTGGGCAGCGGTGCCTGGCTCGATGAAGAACACCCCGACCCTGTCATTCGTCGCGCAAGCGGGACAGACGAGGCCGTGAGAAGAGTCCCCCAAGCACTTCCCAGACGCTACAGTGGACGGCCACATATCCCCGGTGAAGACAGCGGCAGTGACGACGACCAAGACCCACAGCCTTTTCACGTACACCCCGAACCTGCCACCATGGCCAGCCAGCGAAGAGGTGGAGAGATCCACTACGACCGCGCCGCACATGAGGCTCGTCAGCAGCTTCAGCGCGCTGCTGCTCGCCTGCGCCAAGGAAGAGATCCCTCTGAAGAGCGACACCGCAGAAGAGACGAGGTCATGGCAAGGATGAGGGAACGAGCAAGAGCTGATCACCTCTCTGCCAACACTGCTACTGCCACTGCCAGGCCTGCCGCCGCCACAGCCCATGCCTCAGAACACTATGCTACAAGCGGTCCGTCGCCCGTAAGAGACTCGTTCTATGATTGGGCGCCTGAACCACAAGATCCCTCCTACCCCCAGGCGAGATCGAGCTCGGTGCGTAGATGGCGACCCGCCGAAAGATTACAGGACTACGCAAGCAGTCATGCGAGACGGCCCAGCGCAAACGAGTCAGTTGACCACACTCGCACGCCGAGTACGATGGACTGGGACAATGTGCAACCCTGGGATCGGTCCCTCGCCCTTCCAAGACTACCCACCGATCTGAGAGACCACAACGAGATTGTCGACCGGGTGGAACAAGCCTTGCAACAGTACAGAGCCTCTAGAGCCCTGATGACCCGCCACGATAACTTAGCAGCTCAATCTCATGCTCCCCATCCACCAGTCGCTGATCCTCAGGCCGACGTCTCTAGACCATCTCCAACCAACTCGGCTGCTCAAGACGTGAGAGATACTCTCAACTCGCCGCTGATTCGAGATGCGAGGCCAGCTCCCCGCGCTGAGGGCATCGGCGAGACAATAGCTAATCGTTTAGGAAGGAACCAAGTCTTGCGCCATCGTGTCCACGAGCACCGCCATCGATTTGTCAGTACACTGTTCGACCGCGATGGCGGCGATCTGGCTTCAGGGCCGCTGTTCGGCGCGCCAAGCGACAACCGCGACACTCGAGACACTCTAGGCACAGATCGATGGCGAGCCGACACTCGAAGATTGCTTGACAAGGTCCGACGTGCCGAAGCACGTGCCAAATCAAAAGACCTCAGCCAGGCCAAAGCCGCCTTGCAATATCTAGCCCACCTCAGGCAGGAGCACATGGATGACGTGAGAGCCTGGACCCTGGCTTCAGAACTCCGCTTGCACAATCAAAGTCTCCAGGAAACTCTGCAGAAAGACCTGCCAATCTCGCTCGACCAACTGCCCAAGCCCGTCTTCTGCTCTTGGCTCCAGCCCGGCATGACCTGGACCGGTACGCAATCCGCTGAGCACGAATTGCAGCATGCGAGGGAGCCCCTCGATACAAGACGATCTGGAATCCTGCGCCGAGCCGCCGCGCGCCGAGCCCGTGAGCACCAAGACCCGGTCGACGCCGCCACAAGAGAGAACGAGAGTTTCCGCGCACGAATCAGGCAGGGCCGCGACCCGCTTGAGAGGGTTTTGGTTCCCAACACGGGCCAAGATGCATTATCTATAGCCCGAAACAGCATGCAGATCCTCGAAGATGCGGAGAGAAACTTGGGCTTGATGCTCGAAAGCAGCGAGCGGCTACTGCGAGACAACGAGCGACAGGCACAGGAGTTTGAGGAACAGCTTGCCCGGACGCGAGAGCCGCTGCGTCAAGACGATGAACGTCTCGCTACGTTGCGAAGCATCACGAGGAACGAGCTGGATAACCAGCCGCCTCAACAGGAGTCTACTAAGGCCGAAGATCGATGGAATGTGAGAGTAACATTGCATGAAGTTGACTGGCGCAAAATGACCTTGACCGGCACCATGACTGCTAGTCATACGCCGAATCTTCAACCCAATGGTCCTGAGAAGCTGGGAGACGAAACAAGCATGGATTCGTTCTTCACCGGCGAGATAGTAGACTTTGTGAACTACGGTCTCGACACAACCGTGCCGACTGGTCGAGATGGCCGGCCCGTCCTTGCAAGCTCTTCTCGACGTAAGCTTCTACAGGATGACTACAAAGTTGGTGGTCCAGAGACTGACCTGACGTACTGGGCTGGTCTTGGACCATTCAAGGAACGGATCGAGCGCTCATTCGAGGAGAAACTCAATGAGCGTGAACAACTCGCTCGACACCCCGAACTAGACAAGTTGATGGCAGACGCTCCCAACACCGCAAATGCTCCCACCATGTCTCGTCGCAACACCAACGATCCCGATAAGATCGAACCCTTGCCACCTGCTAACGATGAGACATCTGAGCTCTTTCTTCCTACAATCTTGTCCGAAGACGAGAGATACGACATCAAAATGAGCACCATGCACGACCTGCTCACCAATACGCGATGGCTGAACCAGAACATCAACGCCCAAGGCTGGATCCTGATGCGCTGGAAGGAGCGTTGCTTCGTAGCGCCAGGCACAGAACCCAATCCAGAACCCAATAGGCCATGGATACCCGGTCGAAGCAATCTCGACGAAGTCGACACCGCATTCGGCCGAGGCCATCTCAACTACGCTGATCTCTACCGCCGACGCCAAGACGCACGGGCTAACCCGCGAATCTACACGACCAACGCTGCCGAACGAGACGAGATCCGTGGCAATGGTAACAATAACAGCAACAACAATGGCAGCAGCAATGCGGCGGATGAAGTGGGTGGTTCAGAAGCTCCGCGACAACTCACCTGGACGCCTAGTCACAGCTTGAGTATCTCGGGCTTCTACTACGTCGCATTGCACCGTGTCACCGGCAGGATCGAGGCGTTGTACTACGACTGCGGGAGTGCGCCGTTCCAGACGCTGAAGATGGGTCCCGTTACTTCGGGTAGCCACGCCCAGTTAGCGCCGGGTGAGGGGGATGCGATGGATGTTGACGCGCAGGGTTCGATGGCGAAGGATATGCCGGGTGGGTTGAGGACCAATTTTAATGTGGTGCAATGGAGATAAGGCTAGGGATCTGAGGACAGTACGAGGGCTTTCGTCCTCAATCGGCGTTTTGATTCGCATGACTACACATAATGACTGGTTGGGCTTGAGATTTGGAGCACAGAGTTGCCATCACGATCACGGTTGCAACCGTTGACTTACTTGTCCATGGCGTCTCAGCGACAAAAACGGGTCATTGTCGGGGGTTTTCAAAGATGAATAATCATTATGTTCATTATCTGGCTATGTAGAGACCCAATGTACAATGTGGTCGTGTCTCAAGCGCCTCCTCTGATGTTGCTCGCATCGTCGGCCCTTGGATCAATCGCTCGATTCAAGACATGACGGATCGCTCGTTCTGTTCGATAAGAGGGGGCTGGCAACTCTAAGCCTGGGATCTGGGGATACGTCGCTTCGAGACTGCACGGCGGCATTGTCACTCGCGCGCTGCTAGGGCAGGAGTGAGCATGAGACAGTAGCGGTCAATTAAGCAGCTTCAGTCGACACAGTGAACCCCTGCTTGGATTAACCTCGGTGCTGCGACAGTAAGGTCAACTAGCATATGCAGAACTCCTGCATCTCCTGCTGACCAGTCTCGTAAGCTTGAAGTCCCTCGCCCCACATCCAACCCTGTACGAAACACTCCCCAACCAGTTGGTAGTATTTGCCTTTAGCTCGTAAGACGTAGAGCTGCTGGCCTCCGAATAAGATGCAAAGCTGATCTCCTGGTCGCATGACGTTTGGTCCAAGTCCGATGTGGTCGCTGTCAACCAGAAAAAGCCGGCGGTCATCGCAGACGCGTGAGGCAGCAAGCTCGAAGTTTGCAGGGTTGCCGGTGTAGTCATCCTCGTCATTGAGGTCTCTGGAGATACTTTGGAGAGCCGCTGATCTGGGGTTAAATCCGAGTAGGTACGCAGCATAGTCGGCGAGATGCTTATCAATCACGCTTCTATCGTCATCATACGTCCGATCCGTCTTGTTGTAACTGCTGTCAAATGCAGCAGTCATGGTCTGGCACAACCGAATGACTAACAGACTGACTTCATCGATGTGGCGGTAGCCACGGAAGGCGTCGAGATGGTTGTTCCAGAACAGCTTCACCGGGTGGTGTCCATGATCTGTGCCGGCAGAGGCTCTACCGAAATGGCCCGCCTTCATCAAATCACCGATCACTGCAATGCTTCCGAGGATCAAACCGTGAACAGTCAAATAGCGTCCCTCGAGACTATAGCCATGGTCATCAAGCTTGATATTGCCAGACGCAAGATTTCCGAAGCCGTCTGTCCTGCCAAGCAGATTTGCCGCGGTGGGAGATGCATCCCACCGAGGGACAAAAGAGGGCCAATCCTGGTCGATCGAATCAGTATGATGCACGAAAGACAGTATACTCAAATCGCCATGATACTTCAATGACGTGGCGACGACACTTGCGTAGACATCCAGCTTCGACTTGCTGTAGTCTGGCTGAACGGGGAGTGGCAGCATCAGGAACGGTCGCAGGCCGAGCAGTGCGAAGACTTTGTCTTTTGGGTCAGTCGCGGAAAACTCGCGAACCTGTGCCAGTAGATCGAGGAAGTCTTGCTCTTGGAGAGCTGACTCGTCATGAAGAATCATTGCCTTGTAGACGTTACTGCTTTCGAACTCTTGGTACAGGTTGAAGTCGCTTTTCATCAGCTGCTTCTGAACCCAGGTCGCAGCAACACCGATCCGCTGCCATGGGATCTCATGTTCGCCACTGAAAGCCATTACTTCCTTTGCTACAGCGACTTCCTGGACGATCCATGTACGTTCGAACCATTCGCGCGAGAAGAACTCAATAACCGGCTGCCACTTGTCAGAGCCCGAAGGGGGGAACGTTGCGTTAGGAAGAAAGTCGACGAAGTCGTCCACATCGTCAATCTCAACTGTAACATTAGGATCTTGGTTCCAATGTGTGCAAGCGGTGTCGAAAATGTGGTTGATCAGGTACATGGCAGCCGGGACCGTCTCGTCAGCAGATCCTAACCAAATCAGCACACGAGAGGCGTGTTCGTAGATGTCTCGCATTAGCTTGACTTGCTCATTACGCTCGGCGACGTCGCCTTGATTGATGCAAACAGCGTCAGCCCATAAGAGACGAACATCATCCCGTTTTCGAAAGCGTGTCAGCGATGCTGCCAGATTCTGGGTTACCGACAAAATGCCCTCGGAACAGCGCACAGAACTTTTGATCAATGGATTACCCCAGACATAAGAGATAGCTTCGTAAGCAGGCACATGATTCAATCTATGCTCCTCAAGGTCAACGTGGAGGGTCTCGTTGACTGTATGGGCCGGGTACAGCTTCAGTAGTCGAACAGAATCACGGTATCGAAGTGGGTCATACTGGTAGGCCATGGCGCGAGATTGCCACAACTGTGACGTTAAAGGTCCATCGTTATCGTTGTCAGTAATTGACGCCTGAAAAGGGTCAAAGAATAAAGGGAAGCAAACAGGCAGTAGCTATAGTGATACTTGCCTCCAAGAATCTTGGGCCACCATGCAACAGGCTGAGGGTGTTGCAGGCACTGGGTTGTTGGCTTAGCCTGGACGTTTTTGTGGGAAATTGCTAGAGCCCCAATGCCGGCGGGTGCACCTCTTGGGCAAACACGAGATACGGCTGGAGGGTTGAAATGATCGACCACATTTGTATCATTCTTAGTACAAAGAGATTATCAACCTAAGACGATAGGGCTATTTCATCGACCTTTGGACGAAACTGAAAATGTTGGCTTATGCTCATCAGCCGACAGTCCCTGATCCCATCATATCAATTCCGAGTCATTGATTGTACAATTACATATCCGAGTCGATAGCAAGTGCGACTGAGGTAGAGCGGCCATCTTCATCGCAATGCCCAAAATATTGAAAACAACTTTGATCCTCCTCCTAGACCATGGTTGAAGGTGCCCTGACAACGTGGAGCAGACCACCAGACTGTGTTTTACAGCTCAGTTCGGGCACTGCGTCGACCTTTCTAGTGCTGACCACTGCCATACTGACCTGCCCAGCCTCGTCCTCCGTAAGCTGCGCCATAACCAGCAAATGCATTATTGCTACCATACCCGCCATAGCCAGAATGTTGAGAGTTCTGGTTGCCAAAACCGCTGTATTGAGGATATCCACCAAAGGCCTGTTGATTGTTTTGTGGGTGTGGCAAGCTGTTTTGCTGTTGTCCACCCATACCTTGTGCTGCCGAACCGGGTCGGCCACTCTGCAAAGATGGGCTGGGACCAGTGGGCTTGGCGGGGTCTTCTGCAGCAGCATGAGCGCCGTGTTGAGACTGACCAAAGCCAGAGGCAGTACGAGCAAAGGGATCTTGCATGCTGCCCGCATAAGCGTTGGAACCGGAGTGTGATTGATGCGCATCATTAGGTTGAGTTGATCCAGCGCGGCCATAGCCATCGCGGCCACCGAATGCAGCATTCGCGGAAGGCGAAGAGGAGTAATCATGAGAGTATTGGTGTTGAGGTCCGCCGTACATGCTCGATTTGCCGTAGCCAGCGCTGTAACCTTGGTTGTGACCGTATCCATACTGGCTGCCGTAATAGTCGTCCTGCTGCTGCTGCTGCTGCTGCTGTTGCTGCTGTCGTCGCACATCGTCGAAAGCGGGTCTACTCGCCCCATATCTACCACCGGGGTTACCGTGGCCCATGGAACCGTATGAAGCATATTGAGGATAGCCAGCCCCGTAATTACCTCCATACTGACCGTAAGGATAACCGCCGTGAGCGTTCAGACCTTGTTGCATGTGTGCCGATGGCTGGGTTTGATGAGCTGCAGCATGGGGATTTGGAGTGTTGCCACCGCTTGCGAGATCTTGAGAACCGTAACCACGTGGGCCGGCAGCTGCGTACTGACCTTGAGACTCTGGAGCTGAGGTCCCAAAAGCGCTACCGCTGCGTTGCTGATCCTGACCCTGACCATATCCGTAGTAAGATGCATAGTCGCGACCATAGTATGGTTGATAGGCCTCATGCTGGCTTGCACTGGGAAGGCCTTGGGACTGACCAGGCAGTTGGGCGGAGAAAGGCTCCGTGGGGGGTTGAGGATGCTGGGGCTGCTGACTGAAAGGATCGTAGGGCTTTTGACCGTGGGCGTACCTGTATTGGTCAGGGTATGTGTTTGACTGGGAGGGCGAGGGTTCGTTCAGGGTCTGAGGAGCAGAGGGCAGGCCAGAAGGAGGGCGTTGAGTCTGAGGCTCTGCGGGCTGCTCGGTGACGGCTTCGTGAATGGGGGCTTGAGGTTCGGCTTGGGAGGGCGCCGGGGGAAGCGAGGCTCGAGGAGCAGCTGGAGAGTCGTCTGGCATCTGGGTTCGGGTCTCGGGCTCTTCACGGTCCTCGTCGGCATCGACGTCGTCGGCGTCTAGGCCCATCTTGCCAAACTGTACAGCGGCCCTATCGACTGCATGGTTGCCAGGCATGACGACGGCTTCTTGCTGATCCATGACCTTTCGTGAATAGCTTGCCGACCTGCCAGCGCCTGTTGTGGCCCTCAGAGCACTTGCGGCGTGGCCCGACATGCCTGGCCGGATGGCGGGTACCTGGGGCAGAGCTGGGTTGACGGCATCTTGAGTGCTTGCGGTGGTGCTTGCGACCGTCATGGAGGACATTGGGTGGGAAGCATCAGGTAACCTGTTGACATTCTCTTTGGTCAATTCATCGGCTCCTGGAGTCAAGTCGGGAAGACCAGCGTCGGAGTGAGGAGCGGAAGGAAGTTCGCTAGGGCCATCGTCGACCTGGACGGGCTCGATGGGAGGAGGGGGGAGGGGTTCTTCAATCGGAGTTTCGGGAGCAGCGACGGGCGCAGGTTCTTCGGACTGGGCAGTGGGCGCATCGGTAGCAGCTGGCTCTTCGGGAAAGGCGCCGGGCGCAGGCGTGGGGATGGGGTCTTCTTTGGCAGCGGGGGGAGGAGTTGGTTTGGCGAACAGAGAGGCCCAACCACCCGACTTGGTACGGGTGGGAGCTGACGAGGCGGCAGGCTGGGCATTTTCGGTGGAGAGAGAATCGAGTTTGTCCTTGCCAGGCTCGTTGGCCCAGTCGTCTGCAGCAGCACTGTCGCCGTTGGTCGTGGTGGTGGTTACATCGTCAGCAGGCTTCGCAGGCTTGTCGGCGGGCTTGGTGCCGTTGGCGGTCGAAACTTGTCTTGCACCACGGCCTCCTCGGGCAGGGCGCTCAGCACCTCTGCCTCGCCCACGGCCCTCTAGGCCTCCTCGACCGCGACCTCGAGAGGTGGAATCGGCGATGGTCGATGTGTCTTTGCCTTTGGGCTGCTTCTTCTCGGCGGATTCCCATTTCGAGATGGCGCCTGTAGCGTGGTGAGCTTGTGGCCGAGTCAGAGGGGGTGGATGGGGAGGGTACCTGAAGTAATTCTTTCCATCGCGACCATTTCATCACCGTTCGAGTCTTCCAGCGCCATGACCAGATCGTCATCATTCCAGCCCACGCAGATCTCTCTCAGCATGGGCAGTTTGTCTGCGTATCTTGCCTTCAGTTCTCCTACGTGGCCCTGTTCTTCGAGAGGGGGGGTGTTCTCTTGCTCGTCGGGCCTTGAGCTGTGTGGCTTCCCACCGCGAGCGCCGCGATAGCCTCCTCGGCCGCCGCGGAAGCCACCTCGACCCCGAGTCGAGGAGCCTCTAGACTGCACTTCTGACATGGTTGTGATATGTGTGTGGTGTGTGGTGTTGGGGGGGCGAGTAGGATCCAGCAGTGGTAGCCTATCCAGAGACGTATGCTAAGGTTCAATCAGGTCCTTGCTAGCAAGAGCAAGTGCCCAGTGCAGAAGGCAGAAACGGTCAAAGGGTCGAGTGCAGGCAAGAGCGGATCATGAGGTGGAAGAGGATGGGAGCTGAAGTTGAAGTTGAAGTCGACAGCAATGTGTTTACAGTTGGAAGGATATGGGATACTGGACATGCATCTGGCACCTGAGATCTGGGACACGGGCACTTTCCTCGCACTGGCACACGTAACTGGCCTTGCCAGGTCCAGGGCCTGGCCTAAGGCAGCACTGCAGGTCTGCAGGGCTTGGCGGTTGCATCGTCCATTCAGATGCGCCAAGGGCGAGCCTGCGCCCCCACAGGCATGACAGGCTAGCTCGGCTGGCTGGGGCGTCGCTGGCCGCCTACATCACACATCAGCCCACCTCTTCCATCGTCAATCATCCATCGTCACCCAACGGCCTGTCGCACGCCAACATCCCGACGACTGGTGACATGGCGACTTCGCTCACGGCCAAGTACCTACCAGCTCTGCGACGATGAAGATCACGACGGCGCTGCGGGGCCGCATCCAACAGCTGCTGGCCAGTCTCCACCCTCCCAGTCCCCCCACGGCTCGAGAGGGCCAGCAGCTGCTGAATGTGCTTCAAGGCTCCTTTCAGAAACAGCTGGACGAGAAGCATCCCAACCCCTTCCGCTCCAAGTCAGCCCTGCACGACCAACACGATGTCCCTGTAGCCCGCGACAGTGTGTCATCCCACGCCACTACCAACTACTTTGCTTCCGTGCTGTCGCATCCGGTCATCTCAACCGCCGCTGCTCCAAAACTGCCCGGCCGAGATGCTGTTGCCAGCTTTGAACGACTGCTTGCCACATCCAAGCTGAACACTGCCACCCTGATACCTCTCATGACTGCCTACACTCGCTCAAGAAAGACTGGCGACCTCAAGAACACCACCAACACCCTTCTTCTTGGTGACAGGCTGGACGTCTGGCTACAGAGCACCGACAGCTCTATCCGTGAGTCCTTCTTTCTCGATAGGTCTTGCTTGAACTGTGCAACCGCCATGCTTCTGGGTGAGAAGAACGAAGCAGTCTTGTGGAAATGGCTCAGGATGGTCTACGAGAGAGACATGATCAAGGCAGACTTAACTGATCGACGCTGGCTTACCGTCGAGGACCAGCTAGTCTCCGCTACCATACAGCTGTCCCTTCGCCGTGGAGACATCCAAGATGCCGCCACACACTTTGTCCAGGCCTGCCAGTATCGCATCGACTCCGGCCGTGTCCTTCCACGTCAATCTGAACCTCAAAGCTCGATGGTGCTATCGGCCAAGCCACTTGCCTCCTCGATTATATACTATCGCCACAACCACGGCATCCCCTCAGACCTGTTTACCAAGGTACTTCACAACCTGCTTCCCTGGTCATATATACCTAGTGGTCCTGAGTTCTCCTCGGCCTTCTGCGCACTCTACGACCCTGCAAAGCCAACCGCTCATTTGCTCTCTCATCATCTTTCCAACCATGACCACGCTCAGTTACTTGTTGACCGCCAAGCGAGAGCTTCACCAACCTCCCGCAAGACGATCATGAGGGCAATCTTGGACGCTTCAAAACTCGCTCTGGAACAGGGTCATAGGAAGCAAGCTTCTCGTCTCATCAACTACGCTATCGATCACTACCCTGATTATCTATCTCCACTCGAGACCAAGGAAGCCGAAGAACAACTCGACATGTCCTTCCATTTTGCACCTGGCTGAAACGACATTTTATGATCTCATTACAATATTTGAAGAAGTAATTAAAGTTCCTAGGCCAGCCGCCATGTTAACACCACGGCTAGAGAAACGATGTCCACAGACGACTGCATGTCCGTCACAACAGACTGTCCCTTCTTGGGCTTGCATCATGTCGCATTGTGCACAGTCACACGAGACCGGCGAATTAGGCCTGTCGCCGATAGAGGAGACAACGGTGCCAGAAGATACGGAACCGCGAGACACCCGTTGCGCAACGAGCTCTACATTGGCAGATGGAGAAGATTGGTGCTTGACACTATTCTGTGGTATCCTAGTTTTCTGCTTTACAGGAGTTGTTGAAGTGCTGAACACGACAAGTGTGGCAGCGAACAGAAGCCCAAATACTGGTTGGCTAGGGTCCCGTGGAAGTGAGGAAGTGCCGACAAGTGCGGAGAGCGAGGTGAATCGGTTAAAGGCCTCGAACGTCAACAATAACACCTACATTGTGAGACAGTGTGTTTGGTATGGGTTTGAAAAGCCGAAGACAGTGGCGTCATTTAGTTTTCGGGCTACATCAGCCTAAAAGACAGAAGTGGTCAGGGCCCTTTTGAAGATAGGCAAGACGTAGTTGCTTTCTATAACCGTCGTTTACGCGGCCCATAGGTAGGCATTCCACAATCATCATACATCATGGAAGCCTGTAAAGCAGCAAACAAGTGGCTAAGCTAGAACCTGTTTCTTCTCTACGCGCTAGCGCCAGGAGCCCGCTTCGCGATCAGTCTAGCTAGCCAGTAGACAGCCAGAATCAATCAATCAGATAACCAACAGACACCGCTCTCCACCGTGCCAGTATCCTGCGATCCAAAACAGCGAAACCCCAATCCCTCCCCATCCAAACGATCAATCACCCCCAATCCCTTCCCCCGTACTCTTCCCAACCTCCTCCCTCACCCTCCCAAGCACCAAGCCATGCACCTCCTCCGGCCCCTCCCCACCCGCAAACCGCCCGCCCCTCACCGCCACAACCCCCCAATTCCCCTCCAACGTCCTCATGCGCCCATCGACCACAAACGCTCGGCCCTGCGCATCGCTCAGCACGCCCCCACTCTCGCGCAGCACCAGCTGCCCGCCCGCATGGTCCCACACGCTGGCGTGGTAGTCGCGCTGCGGCGGCAGGCGCACCATTGCGTCGGCGCCCGCGGCGCGCAGCGCCAGCAGCACGTATTTGAGCTGCATGGACCAGATGTTGAGCGGGGCGGGCGCGGAGAAGTGCGCGAAGACGCGCGTGTGCAGGGGCTTGGAGGTGTGCGGGGACGCGCTGGAGTCTGTGAAGGCGAGGGCGGGTTGGGTCTGGGGTTTGGGTGCGTGTGCGTGTGCGTGTGCGTGGGACTCGGCGGGCCAGCCCAGCACGTCGCCGGCCTTCTGGCGCGATGCCGGGCGCGCGGTTCGCGAGAGCTGTGTGCCGTGGCCCTTGATTGCGCTGACGATCCAGCCGCCGTCGGGCCGCAGGTCGACGAGCGACTCGTCGATCGTCACGCGGCCGGGTTCGCTGCGCTGTGACAGGTCGAGGTTCGGACACCCGAGCACGCCGATTTTTTGCTCGCGCGAGTCGACTAGGCTGAGACAGACGGCGTACTGCTGGCCACGGATGTACGTCTTGGTGCCGTCAATGGGGTCGAGGATCCATGTGCGGCTGGGTGGCGGCGCGCGTGGCTGGTGGTCGTCTTGTTGTTGGCCGAGGTCGATGACCGACAGCATCTCCTCCTGCGATGTGGGGAGTTTGACGTCGAGCGCTGCTGCACTGTCGTTGTCAGGCCACGACCCCGTAGATTGCTCTTGTAGCTTCGAGGCGCCGAGGACTAGTTCCCAGACCCGGCTGAGCAATGCATCGTCGCTGCGGAGCATCTCGCTGCTTTCCTCGGCGATGAAGCCGTCGTCGGGGAAGACGTGGTGGATGATGCTGATGAGCACTGCTTGTGCGGCGAAGTCGGCCACCGTGACTTCTGACGCATCTGCTTTGGTTGATTCGTCCACGCGCTTGGTCGTGGATTGGTATGTTAGGAGGTGCTGTTTGGTTAGCAGGGAGGCGAGGTGCACCGCCCGGAGTGCGACGTTGAGTTCTTTGGAGTACTGTGACATTGTGACGGTAGGAGGTTAGTTCTCGATCGCCAGTGAAGCATCTGTGCTTGTGGGCTGTTTGAGATAGAGCGTTGGAGTAAGCGCTGTGCTTTTCAATGGAGAACGTCGCTGGTCACTGTCGCCGGGACAGTAGTATCCGAAACGCGTTGGCCCGGGTTTAATGAGTTGCTCTGCAAGTCTTCGATTTCGTGCACGGTCAAGGTCTGTTTCGATAGCCGAGCGGGATGGATTTCACGTAAGAGATATGGAAGAGGGTTTGAAGGTAAACATTGAGCCGCGATAACATAGGCCGATCCCGCAGGACTCCAAGGTCGTGCTTGGCACAAGACAGCTTCTACTTAGCATTGACTACTGGATACACGATCACGAGCAGCATGGCCAGCGAGGGAACGAGCGATATGGTTGTTGCCAATGAATACAAGGCAAACAAGCTTACGATCTAGAAATACGCAGGCTCCGACTCACATGCTACTCCACAACCACACCCCTCCGCTACCCTCTAGGACTTTAGCATCTCCCAGCATCCTCATAAGATGCAATTTGTAACAGTCAATGCACTCTCTCTCATTCTTACTCCAGACAGCGCCTCTCGCATCGTGACCACTCCTCTTTTGTACATCAAGGAGACGGTCTGCCCCGCGCAGAACAGTTTGGACGAAACACAGGCACATCTGACCCTTGCCACTATCCTCGCTTGAAGCAGCAGTGTTCTTGTCACTTCTAGCGTGCGTGGAGTCGGAGATGCCTGATACTACTTTGGTCATGCTGTGGAAGAATGAGAGGAGGTTGACCCGTGATGATGGCAGATTGCGGTGTTCCGAGCGGTCGATTGTGAAAGAAGCGTTGAAGGTATGGTCGAGCTTCAAGCAGTCTTCGTTCTCAGGATTAGGCACACCTCCAGCGACTTGACAGCTCTTGCGGCGTTTGTGCTTTGCTCGCCGTGATTTGGGTACAGCTGCTTGTGGCTGAGCTGGTATTGCTTCTGACGAATGCCTGTGAAGTGCGTCCTTTGTACAGCTTGCATGTAGTTCTTGGTCCAATAATTCGGCCGCACCGCTTTGCAATACCCAGCCATCACGCTTCATCCGGATAGTATGGTCAATGGTTCCGTACTCAAACTTCGATTGAATCTTGGTCTCTTCGTTCTTGCCGCAAATGTTTAGCCCTGCTGACCGAGCCGCTGCATGAGCGGGCACAGACATGCACCACGAGTCTTTATGATTCTGATATTTCTTTCCTCTTTTGAACTTCAATCGCGCTCCAATATACCGCAGCCATGAAGCCATGAAGCCAGAGTCTGGCCGCACGCCAGTCGTGTACAGCACTGGTGCAAACAGATCGCACACCTCTTCGAGTACTGGATTTTTGTCCAGAGCCTTGAGTTGCACAAGTGCTTGGTAGGTATGCAGCACCGCAGCAACATACTGTCTGTAGTGGAACAAATGCATACCATAATAGGAGCAGAGATCCAGCATCTCGAGAACGTGGTTTCCTGCAACGAGTGGTGACTGTATCAGACTGCTCCAACACCTGTACTTCACAAAAGCTTCTAACTCGGCTTTCATCTCTGCCATACGGTATCCAAGAGTATCGACGCATCGACAGGGGAAAATGCTCTTATCGTCAAGAAATGCTTTGATAGTAGAAAGGGTTTCGTTCGCCATCTTCAGAGCCGAGATTCGAGGGAGCGCTATTCGTGATGGTTGCGACAACACTGAAGAATAGGAACAGTGACTGATAGAGAGGAGATACAGCAGTACGGCCGCAGTGAGAACTGAGGTGCTGTCACGACGTCCGTCCAGGACGTTGCTGACCTCTGTCATGCAGGAAAGACCGCCAGAGGTGAGTCCGGAGGTTGGTAGACTGCATTGCTTAGTTGTGAGGTCCATTACAAGCTGCTGAACGAGTGAATCGGTAGTGTTCTGCGTTGTCGTTTCGACGTTCAGAATGCTTGCAGGGTTATGGGTGACTTCAGAGCTCGATAGGTCCATCGATTTTCCAGTGGACTGAGCCAGGAGGATATGACTTTGGATGAGACCCTCCAACACCTCGCTTGATTCCTGCTGTGACTGTCGCGTGTGCTGCTGATTATCGCAATCCAAGCTGCCAAGACGTTGCTTGACATCTAGTGCTGAGGGTAGATCTGGCTCGTTTTGGTGGAAAGATCGCACGTGGGTCGCAGCCCTGACGAGTAAGACATTTGTGTATGCAGCCGTAGCGGCGACGGGCATATCATCTTTGCCCGCCTTTTCCCAGCATACTTTCACAGCTTCGGCAATGTGTTTGATGTTGCCAAGAAACACAAGGGACTCTACTGCAGCACCAACTTGGCCTTCGGTATCTAAGAAGTCTGCCACGTCGTCGTCATTCTCGCACGCGCACGAGTGATTGTCTACAGACGAATGCGAGCATTCTGATGTCGCGTCTGTGTCGGTAGTGCTGAGTACCTCGTCGTCCGATACTTCCGACAAGTCATCTGTCGGAACATCATTCAACAGTGAATAGCTGAAGCTATTCCCGACCTCGGGACTCGAATTCATGGACGAGCTAGAACTCACGCTGTTTTGTTTGGGGTTCTTGTTCCCTGACCTCGAGGATGGGTTCCCAGCAGTTAACAGAATTTGGTGAATTTGCTTGAGACTGAGGTGATGTTAGTACATGCATATCAGGCCGCAAGCGGGGCAGACAGACCTCTCGTTAAAGTGTTCATGGTTGATGGTATCAGTGAAGTCTTTTTCACATTGATCGCGATGTGTACGAAAATATTGACTGAGGTAGGCTCGCTCCCGGATGACCTCGTTGAAGTAAAAGTCGACACCTGAGGGTAAGGTCCCAATTTCTTGTAGCTTGTCGCACAGCAGCTTGCCGAGAGTTACCAACTGCTTTATAGGCAATGTCTTCTTTCCCTTGAACTTCTCCGGGCCATATCGTGTCATCCACGCCACGATGGCTTTGTTTCCTACAGTACTGGTCAGGCAGCCAGCAGAAACATTCATGTTGCTTACCTTGTTTGTAACGCACATAGCGCTCCTGAATGTGCTGTGGTAAGCCACAGTTAGTGAGTTCGTGGGATACGTTGAGAAGCATTTTATTAGCGAGCGTTCAGCTTGTATCAAACGTAGTGTCAGTAAGTCCGATGTAATGGTAGCCTTGCATGCACGATGGTGCTGTAGAGCACTGACCATCTAGCTGTGCCGGATGAGAACCAAGGGTCTCAATATATACCAAGATTGCCAATAGTCCAATTGGAACGTCTTTGTCCGAAAGACGTACATGACCTTTGAGGCTGGGATGAGCATATGGTAAGAGCGTTTGTCGTCGTATGTTAAGGTACTCAGTGCATTGCTCCACCACCGACCAGAAGCCTCTTTGAGAGGGCAATCTGGTTGGTCGTTATTGACAGCCATGCATTGGCGTTTGCAGCGACGGCATGACGCGATTCACATCCCCAGATGGTTTGAGTACCTTAAGAATCTTGGCGTTCCCGATTGGGCAAATTGTGTAATACAAAGGCTGAAAGGTATGTAGATTTCCCAAGCTGCGGACACTAGTTCCGAAGATTCACGACTTTGGAAGAGTATGAGGGCTTTGTAAAGAACTCGCGTGAGTTGCTGCATGTTATTGAGCGGGTAAGGTGTGAAGGTTGCAGCTAGCAAATCCTCACGACAAGCCCCAGTCGCACCTACTTATCTTCTTGCTATGCATCGAGGCTCTGTGTATTGATAATTGCTGACGGATGACGTTTGATGTGGCGGCGTGGTCGATGAAGCGTGCTCAACCGACGTTACCGCCCCCAAGCATCAGCCAAAGTATCAGTACGAGGACATCGTCGGAGACTGTTAGCAGATCAGTAGCAACCAACATAGAATCAGTGCACGGTTTCCGTTTGTCAACGTCCACAGTCTTGGCGATGATTTCGTCGAGCACAGGCTAGGCAGCATGTTTCCAGTTCTAAGAACAGCTCTCACACACAGGTCAGATGCGTGGACCGTGCAAGCTTGCCTCGGTGTTGTTCGTGTGGACGTGGCATGCTTCCTGTCGGGCAGGTCAATCGCATGAATCATCAAGCCAAATCCAGTAGAAGACCTCACAGGCATGTGGTTTAGTTATATCAGGAAATTAACAAGACGATTACACTCCGACACGCCCACCGCCGTGGTTTCATGCTCTCTTCACATCGCTTCTTGATTCAACACCACTCCGTAGTATCCTGCATGCCTCAGGCAGTCACTGAGGACAAACTGTCACGTGAGTGGATGGTGTCGGAGAGATACCAGCGAACGACGACCAGCTTACCTCGCCGACCGCCCAGGCCAGCATCAATGGAACACCAACGTGGTTTATGGCTGTGGACGTTGAGTAGTTTTGGCTAAGGGCCGTATAGAAACAATCCATCCCGTGACTGCTTATTACTACCAAAGTCGCACTTGCTCGCTGTCCCACTTTCCGTGTCAAAGTCGCTGGAAAAGCGCTCAAGCCAACCCATCACTTCCTCCATCTCTTGTTTCTCATTCATCTTGGTTATACAGAAATCGCAGCACACTACTAAAGACTTCTTGACCATCATACAGCATCACAGCCAGCATCGCATCCCCTGCCAGATCCTCGAGCCAGGCAATATATTCACCATCAGCTTGTAAGCCTCAGACCCCGAGACCCTCAGACCCTCAGCTCCTCATAGCCCCAGGGCGTGACCGCTATGCCCTCCGCCATACCATCCACTCCGTCCTCAGCACCACCCTCGAGGCCGCCGATCTACTACGAAGACACAGACCCCCAATGGCTGTTCACGCCTGACGAGTTCGAACGTCTAACGCCCTCCCGCTGCGAAGGCATGGACGCTGCAACCGAGTACATCAATCGCCGCAAGGGCATCAACTTCATCACACAAGTCGGCATTTCCCTCAAGCTGGACCAGATCACTCTTGCCACAGCGAGCATTTACTTCCAGCGCTTCTACATGCGCCACCCCCTGCAGATACAAGGCTCGAGTAAAGGCGCACATCACTATCAAGTAGCCGCCACGGCTGTCTATGTTGCCTACAAGAGCAAGGAGAACCCCCGCAAAATGCACGAGCTGATTGTTGCAGTCAGTCGTGTCGCTCAGAAGGATCCAAACCTGCTGATCGATGAGCAAAGTAAAGAGTTCTGGAAGTGGAGGGAGACCATCCAGCATCACGAGAATCTGATGCTCGAAGTACTCTGCTTCGATCTGGATCCCGGCTTACCCTACTCGGTCCTGTTCGAGATTCTGAAATATTACAATGTGCAGGACAACAAGAAGCTGCGTAATGTTAGCTGGGGAATGTTGAACGATTCCTTCGGCACCATACTGTGTTTGTTGGTACAGCCCCAGAGTATCGCCGGCGGCTGCCTTTATCTCTCTTTGGGTCATGTGCGTGAGACGCTACCTGATGACGACATGGGCAGGCCATGGTGGGACACTCTGACTTTAAGTATCGACGAAATGCACTTGGTAGTCGACACTATGATCAACACCTACCAGGATCGCTCCGTGAAAGGTCAAGTTGGTGCCGAGGTATATGCAAAGGACGGTGAAGGTTTAAATTTTAATCATACGAGAAGGCTTGGTACCCCAAGCGTCGAGGGCAATGCAACACCCCGTGAGACGGGTGGTCTGACTTCGAACCAAATCGAGAACAAGGCTGTCATGAACGGCGCTGACAACGGGCATGCCAACGCTGGGGCGAGCGTTGAGCAAGAACAGGATCGTGTTATGGAAGACGCGAGGGATGACGAAATGAATGGAAGTGAAGAGGGTGAGGTTGATTAGTCGTCAGGAGCCCAGCAAGAACTCCGACATAACCTTGCCCCAGAAGGCCTCTGTCAAGAGACGTCTCTGCCCGAACGAAACACACAAGCTGTTGTCTCGCTTCATCATCGCGCTCCCCTAGTGTACCGAAGAGCCACCATGGGGTCGAAACATACTCACGCGGAAGTCGCGCCAGTCACTGAAGCCCAGAAGCCAACAATGATGATGTGGTCGACAATGACGCTGAGAAGGGATAAGACGAGGCTGAGACCAGGAGACGTCGATTGGCTGCCGCGGTCAAGAACTGGGGTGTGTCGACAGCTTAGCAGAAACAACCCCGCGCGGACATCCAGACTACCAAGTTATCACGCAGAAAGCCTTCAAGGAACTGCTTTCGAAGATCAAAGCGCATAACGTCGAGAATATGAATCGCTTCCTTGAAAATGATGCGCTCGCCTTGTTCAAGATAGCGAACCAGGAAACGAAGCATGACCACGCTGGGGAGGTGTTCTATTCACCGTGCGACACACACTTATCGTCCTCATTCTGCCAACCTTCAGCTCAGTCGGCACAGAAAGGTCCTTTGGAGTATAAGACTAGGAAAGCCGAACCTGTCTCTAGCATAGGCTCAGAAACATTGAAATTAGAGTACGAAGCTGACGTCGCGGGTGACGCGGTTCAACAAAGGGGTAGAAAACGTTTTGTTGTCGGCGGAACCCAACGATCAGGCACTGCGGAGAACGCGAAAGCGCCACGGTGGGCCTGGAGACGTCCGAAGCTTATGTCGACACGCCGACAAAGCAAAGCGATAAGGGACCAATCGCACGAGATTATCTGTCACGGCAATATTACTGACTTGGCAGATACGGCTGCAAGAAGGGCAGTTGAAGGCTTTGAACACGACGAGCTAGAAGAAGTTGCTTGTCGAATACAACCACGGTCAGGAGAGGACACACCACCTTGAAGGGGGCGGTTTGAGAAGGGCATAGGCTCAATACATATGCCAAGCTGCTATGTGTCTTGCATGATGCCTGTTTCCACATCCATGTTCCCATAAATCTTGGTCAATTCATTACATCTTCTTGCACTCTAGCCAGCTATGACACAAGGCCTTTCAGCGTGCAAAGCATTCGCTGTGGACAGGGTACAACCACTTTCCGACCACCAACTGCACAACAACAAAGCTGGGCTGTCCCTAGCCACCTTTGCTCTCATTCTCCTTGGGCAACAGTTCCTCTACTGAATCGAACGCCGCAGACACAAAAGAATTAGGGTTGTGGCTACGGTTGTCGCCCAAATCCTCCGCCTGGACGCCTTGATTGCCCAGCTGAGCTGAATCGAAGGCGCCGTCCGTTTCATTCTGCTGCGAACTTCGATGATCGTCGACGGTGACGTTATGCTGCTCATCGCCGACGGCTTGCTCGCGTTGGCTACTACGCGACTCAGATGCTGCGGCTGCTTCTGCTGCTTGTTTTGCTATCCATTTGGACCTGATAGCTTCCATAGCCTGGGACAAAGTAGGCCTGACGCCTGGTGCCTGCTGGCTAGCGGAAGGAGGCGCGGGTCTCAGCAGTGACCCATGTGGTGGAAATGTGTTCTCAAATCGTACCGGTGCAGGCTCACTAGGCCGAGTGTTGCGGTTGATACTCCTGTCCTCGTTTTCAGCCTGCTGAGCTGTCGGAGTCATCTCCTGCGTCGGGTTCCGCAGTGTCGCAATTAGTGGTTTGGAGGAAGACCGGGTCACCGACCAGGGCTCTTGCGTTGGCCCTCGGGGTACCACGGCCGAGGTCTTGGTGATGGGTGCATCTTGTTCGTCGTGGCTGGATACTGGCCGCTTGGGTTCTTTTCGGGATCTTTCGGTGCTTGCCTTACTAGCTGGTGGGTATGGCCGGTGGACCTGCGGAGCACCTGCCGACGAATTGAGTGACTTTAAGGATGCTGCACGTATCGCTCCCCGTGTTCTACTGCCTTCTTCCCAAGGCCCTTGAAGCTTGATTTTAGATAGAGGCTGGGTCGGAGGCGGCGGCCGTGTTGCTGTTTGCGACCGTGTTGAATGCAGCGCTACTTGGCGTATTTGTGCGATCTGCTCACGCGATAGCTCGCTAGCTGGTATAGCATTATTGGCACTGCCCAGTCTGTGACCGTTCACGTCGAGCTGATCATCTCTCTCATCAGCTTGCAAGGGTTAGCTTATGCCTCACTGCAAGGCCCGTCCACGATCAATTCTTACCTGCTTCGCCAACATGATGGATGCTGTGGCCTTCATCAGCATCATTAAGAGCCTCTCCTCCTTTTTCAGCTGCTCACGATCAGTCCTCAATGATGACGAAAGGGAGACACGACGAGGAACGTACCTTCTCTGCTCTCCTCTTTGTTGCTTCCCGCTGAGGATGAGGACTCATCACTACCTGCGGTTGCGCTGGTGAGAACGCCAGCTTCAGCCGCCGACTTCCTGATTGCCTCTGCAAGCTCGGCGGCTTCGACCTGTTCGATTTGAGATTCTGTAAACGAGCTAGGTCTCGACTGATGTGGCTGGTTCGAGCGTGCTCCGTTGGGCCCAAAACTGTTACGTCCGTTCTCTGCGCCATTTTCGGCGTCGTTCGGCGGTGGACCAAACTCGCACCACAGGTGGAAGATATCGACGGCTATGTCACCATTCCATCGTGCCACTTGAAGCATGCGTGTGAGCTGGTCATCTGGTGGAGACTAAAACCGATGCGCCCACGGAGTTCTTCTCGATCTCTATCTTGAACTGTTGATGGCGGATCGAAACCACGAACGAAGATTTCTGTAGTTTTCAATGTGGGTTCGATATCTGGCGGGCGTGTGGCATGTTGACTTTGTCTGTCGCTGATGGTAATTTCCCCAAGTGACTGGCTCAAACCTTGTGGTGTTGAACATCGAGGAATGGAGTTGGTGTCGTCGTCTTCGTTGAAATTCTCCTCCTTATCCTCAATGTCGTGCGAAACAGGTTCTTGTCTTGTGGCATCTCGTCCATCTCCACTTGGCGGGCTGTCTGGCGACCCGTGGCCTTGAGTAGACATGGCTCGGAGCTGGCTGCTATCACTCGTCCAGGAGAAGGAGGGATGTTTCGGTGGCTGTGAAGAGGCAAAGTCAGAACCAACAGCTCGGCGACAGCCCGTTTTCAACTTATACTCAACAGCCTCAAGAGCAAGCAGAGCAGTTTGACGACGCACAACTACAAAGAACAAACGCCAAACCTCTGGCCTTCCACTGTACATATGAAACGCATTGTCATGGGACCATCACGCAGCTGAAGACACCAGAAGACTATGTCGTTCTTAGATCAATTCTAGGCAGCATTTGTAGGTCTGACAGAGGAAGCACAATTCGTCGTCTATCAAAAGTGCTTGCTACCATAGTTTGGTCTGACGACGTTCGTTACCCCTGACTTTTGCGTATAGCGGGCTCTTCACTACAGTTCAAACTACATGAAAGAATGACCACGCTTGTGTATCAACATGCGTAGTGCACAAACTTACGCCTGCACCGCAATCTAGAACAAGTCGCAAGTCCTTAGACAGCCTTCGAATCACGTAACGGCCACATTCGCCACCCTCCGCATCCTTGTCGTCCCCTTTGCGGAACTATGAATTGTGAGTGTATCTCAGACCTAGTCTATCACGGCAAGACTGAGACGCGGCATCCTCATTGATGAAGGTCGTCTCTGACACGCGGCTGGTCACAGACGTGGCAGGATGCTCAATGAGCTCCTCCGGTACAGACACAGGCCGAAGTGGCAGTAAAACCTTCAACAGGAGTGCTTGGTAGGTCGACTGCGCTTGGTGGTTTGTGGGGTCGTTCTGGTTCTTCAGGGCATCGTAGAGATCTATGTGTGCGTGTAAATGAATGGTCAGTTAGCTGATTTATTGAGTCGTAGGGGGGTAAGGTGCAAAGGAGATAGGACTGAGTGGGCTCTACCTGGTTCGGGCGCTGCGTTGGTGTTGTTTCTGCCACCGTTGGTGCTTTTTTGGATGTCGGAGGGGCCTTTGCGCGGTTGTTGTGCAGTACCCTGACATTTGAGGTTTGAGTCTGGAAGCACAGCTATGTCAGTACCGTACTCCGCTTCATGGCCATCAAAGAGCCTTACTCGTCAATGCTTCTTGGGTTCCAGTTAGTTCGCGCATCGTGCGGTGTAGAACAGGTGGTCAGGGTTCGGGCGCTGGAAGACTATGGATTTTCTTTTTTTCACTGCTAAGTGCTATTGCTCGAGCGACTTGGCCCAGCAAACTTATCCATGATGGCAAAGCAGTTATCAGACAAACATGGCACAAACGAGATCGTAGACTGGAAGGCGAGATTTTGAGGTCTGGCAAAGACTCCATTGTGAGGCTAGATTGTGAGGCTGACATGTCAGCATAAAGGAGCTGAGCAGTGAAGGTTGATAACTGGTCTTGGTTATGATTCTTTCGAGACCTAGGCTCGATGGCATCAGTTCATTGTCCCGAGACGAGCTATCGCTTCGATTGAACGCTTGGGACAAAATCTTGAACAATAAGCTTCTGGCTCTTGATGTCCTTATTCTGGTCCTCCTCGCGGCAGGGCTTGGATACCAGCCTTGTCCGTCCCTTGGGCCGTTCCTCTTGCACTCAGCCGATCCAGCACCCTCCCGAGCTGCATTAGGAAGAACTTGACTTGATCAATCTGCTCCGATGTATCTAGACCGGGTGGGAACTGGGGGTCGTCGTCCTCTTCATCAAGTACGCCGAGTTCGATCAATCGTGCCGAGAGGTAAGGTGGTATGATGCCCGATGCAGTCGCGTAGAGGTCCGCTGCCTTTTGCGTCAGCGTAGCACGAGTTTGGCTCGTTTCCCGAAGATTATGCTTTGCCGATTCGACCCAGGAGGGGGATGGAGCTGCGTTGAGGAGAAACGTTGAGACCTGTTTTGATGTATGCCTTGAGGTTATGCTTCGCTCGTTGGGTCTAATAGTGTTACGACTATCTCTTTGAGCTTGAGCGTCGGTCTGTCCAGCATGTAAATCAGCCCATTTCTGTTCGACAAGTGACTCGAGAGTTTGTTGACGTGTTGTGCCTGTAGTCTTGGAGCTTCGCTGACTTATACGTGTTATAATCTCTTGCTCAATGCCCTCGCTGTTGTCTCTTTTGGCTGGCGGTTTCGGTAGGAAGAGCTCGCTAACGTTTTGTCAGCAACGGCTTTACATCTCACTTCGTAGACGCACCTTGAAGGGCGGTTGGCCATTTCCTCAGGTACACCATTTGCTGATCTCAGATGCTACAGACGTAGCTGCCGAGTAGGAGCGGTCATATCTGTTCTGCCACAGGTTTTCACTGCGCACATGCTGGCAGACAAAGAAACGGTTGTTGAACTAGTGTTTCAGCTTCCCGAGGTCTGCGGTAGCCAATGTACTAGTAGTTTTGGACTACACGCCTGATGTGCGATAGACATTGACAAACAAGATATAAGGAGGTGTCTTTCTAGAAACATGGAATATGTGGTAATGGTGTATCTCTGCCAAGGATATCGATGAAGTCGGATGAAACTCGTCTCATACTCGCTTAGTACGGGTACCGTCGTAAGTCATTGTGGTTTTGGTCTTGGACTTGGGCGTCAGGGATATTTGTGCCTTGACTGGCCTATGCGACAATGTGGTATATTGCTCGGATGCGTTCTCAACGCTGGCTGCGGCCTGTTGTTGGCACTGTGCCTCGGCTTGCAGGTATACTGTTCGCCATATCTCTAGTGCAGCTATGGCCCAGTGTCTGATGGCTGACCTCATGGATTGCTCCGACTGGTCTGTGCGATGTTTCTGATTTGGAGGATCTTGACCCGGTGATCGGGTGATGGTACCGGGTTAAAGGCTGAAGTGAGCCAAAGAACTGGTTAGGGTTAGGACGCCAGCAGTTGAGCACCGGATAGCGACGACAGTAGTCGCAAAGCATATCCAAAAGCCAGCTGTGACGTCTGGTGGAAATTGCTCGGTACACGTACCTTGGCACAGTGCTAGGATTGCCCCATCGAGTGAGCAGGATCACGTTCAAATATGACGATGAATGCAGAGAAATATACATAGCTGAATCTTGGAAATCGTTTTATTAAATCTGCCGTACGAAGGTGCCTTACCTTGATCCTTCCAACTCCATCCTGCAGCTTCGTAAAGTCGCTACTTCCCACTTGCCCACCCGACACACCAGATGCGTTTCCTCCATTAGTGCTGTCGTCTTGTGACTGTACAACGATTTTGCTTGCTTCGCGACTTTGAGGTCAATGGACAACTAATATGGAACTTAGCATAGGAGAGGCTTTATACATTTTTCTTCGTGGTAGCGACCTGCCGCTGATGTTCGTAATGTCGTAATGTAGCATGACAAAGGCATAGATCATTCCCATGATCCGTTGATGCATGGCGCTGATGGGTTTGACTGCTGTGTTGTTAAAAGTACGCCGCAGTGTGCGTCGCTTTTGGAATGGCCATTCGAAAGTTCGTCCTAGCAGAATGATAACGCCAATCCACTTCATGCATTTCGGAAGAGTGATAAAATTCGTGATTTAAGACGCAAAGAGACAAGACCTGACTCCTGGACGTCGATCTATTGTGTTGGCGGGCCATTGGGCCCTTTCTTGCCCGGGCCGTCTGGTCCTCCTGGACCACCTGGACCTCCAGGGCCCTTTCCAGGAGGACCTCCAGGGCCGCCTTTGCCACCAGGAGGGCCTGGTGGGCCTTGCGCCATCCTTGCCATCGAACTTCTCTTTCTCAGTTTCTCTCCAAACAGCCACAACAGAACTGGAACAGGTAGACCAATGCCTACGGCGGCAATGGCAAGGACAGTGTTACCCCAACCGTAGCCAAGCGCGTTGTACATTGCTGGAGCAAATATTGGAAACGCGAAACCGAAAAGCGATCTGAGGACGGTGACAGCTGCGACAGCTGAGGCCGCGAAACGCATGAAAGTATCGACGAGGTAGGTGGTGACACATTGGAATGCTGCAATGGTGCCGATGGCAAAGAGGAACGCACCGATATTTGGCACAATCCAGTGGGTATGGACATGTGCTGCCCATCCGTAGGTGAGAAGACCAATCGGAACCAGAGTTGACATGACCATCACTAGCGGCATACGGAATTCGGGCTTTCCCTTACCGTCTCGAGTTTTGGCCTTGAGCTTCTTGTAGATGGTGTCGTTCGCCTTACCGCAAAGGGGTGCGCCGATGAAGAACCCAAGTCCGAGAGAGATGTAGTTCAAACCAGCGATACCCGGACGCTCGCCATACTGTTCCGACCAAAGCATAGGGTATGTTGAGAGCATGAGATACAGAACACCATATGAGAAACCCATGTAAAGTGCCATAACCTGTACGATGGGCTGCGTGAACAACATGCCAAACGCACGGCCCATGGTTCTCGCTACCTTCTTGTAGACGGGCAGACTGAGGTCGTCTTCACCAGGCGCCCGATATTTGTCATTCCCAGTCTCCTTTCGGATCCGCTTCGCTTTGATGTGCAGCAGGTAAGGCGCGTACGTCTCTTTGAAGAAGATGAAGCCGGAAATGAGAACGAGCAGGTTGACCATAGAGGTGGCGTAGAACATCCACCGCCATGTCGACTTCTCGGCAACCCAGCCGCCGACAATAGGACCGATCGCAGGGCCGAGCAGAGGTCCCATAGCGTATATTCCCATGGCTTTGCCACGCTCTTCCGGCTTGAAGATGTCACCGAGTACACCACCGCCGATAGCGAGGGGTGCTGAACCTCCCAGGCCTGCCAAGAAACGGAAGGCCATCAGTTGCTGTTTGGACTGAGAAAAGCCGCAGAGCGTGTTGAAGATCAAGAAGAAGACGTTTGAACATTGCGACACGATTACTCGGCCGTACAGTTCTGAGAGAGGACCGAGCAGCATAGGACCGACAGCGTATGCAAGCACGAAAATAGACAACGTGATCTGTGCTTCGAGTTGCACAGTGATGTCGAAGTCACGCATGATTTGAGCGAGTGCAGGCGCAATCATCGAGGACGCCAGAGGTGACAAGAACGTGAAAGAAGCGATGCAGGCAGTAGCTCTCCACTTCTTCTTCGATGGCCAGTTCTTTGGATTCAGCTGGTCATCTGGGCCGTCCCAAACGACCTAGAACAACGTCAGTGCGGATTCGTCGTATGCGTAAAGTTGGGCTTACCTTGTATTCTTCTGGGAAGCCAGGTGGGAATGGTGGCAGGGCTGGGGGGCCAGGCGGTCCACCCCCAGGCTTGCCTCCAGGACCTGGTGGCCCTTTACCTCCTGGCCCGGCGGCAGCCTCTGGTCCTTGGAGAGGTTTCTTCTCATCCTGCAGGAACGGTGTAGGTGTAGATGGCTCTTTCTGTGCTTCGACATCGAAGTTCCGGTCCTTGGAGTTGTGATGGTGCCCCCCTCCATGCCCGTGGTCATCATCACAAGTGCACCAACTCTGATGTGAGTGTGAGCTGATTGGCCGGTGTGCTTCCGGCGTGGCCAATGCGGTCTTTTCATTAGGATAAGCATTAGCGTAGTTGTTTGGCGCGAGAGTTTCTTGAGAGTACATGTTGAATTGAGGTGATGGATGGTCGCGATACGGATCATGGTTGTTCATGTAACCTTCAGCAAGGAGCCTTTGGTTTGCAAGGAGGTCGAGGTTATGATCGAGGTCATGTTCGTCGCTGAATACGCGACTGTCTCGGGTGCGGAATGAGGGGGCGAAGGAGGTCTGTGATTCTGGCCGGTGCGACATGCCCATTGGAGGTTCCTCATCGTAGTGTCCGACGTGGTAATCTGGACCGTCATCGTATAGTGCTGCAAAGGTGGTCTCGCTGCCACCATCGGAGCCTAACGGTGGTTCGGCTGGCAGCGATCTGTGTCGGTATGCGTCTGATGAGTTGAGCCTTCTTAGTGACGGGAACCTCGATGCAAGCATAGGTTGTGATATAGGTCGAAGACCGCCATTGTTGTTCGCGCCTTCCTCCATGACTGAGGAAGTTACGCTAGATATGCAACTCCTCTCTGTCGTCGCAATCTCGCGCCCGCTCTCTCTCTCTCTCTCTCTCTGTGTGTTTACGATTGCCAGATTGGTCGAGGGTGTAGAGTGCGCGGAGCTCGTGAGCTACGTCGAGCGCGTTCGAGAAATATGGAATCGTGTCGAGGACCGGAACGAACGTGTACAGACGTGGGAGATGCGAAGGGTGAGCAGCGAGCGTCTTCCTTGGTAAGGATACACAGCGGTAGGCCAACGTAAAAGACAGTCGGAGGAACAACCGTGGAAAACAGGGCCCAAAGTAAGTGGGCGAAGTAAGGACCAGCAGGGGAGATAGGCTGAGGGAGATAAGCGTGGTGGAAGATGACGAGCCTGGGCAGTCAGACGGGCTGAGCCTGAACGTTGCAGGCAAATCCTGAGAGAGCTCCCAGGAATCGTGTGTCGAGTTAGTCCGTCAGTGGGGATTTGGCAAGAAAGTAGCCAGTAGGAGCTCTCACGAAAGCGAAGGCACGCAGGATTGAGATTAGTGGGAGCCAGACTAAACAGAAGACCATGGGGAAGGCGAAGGATTCGCCGAGTTCCTGATGGCTGGAAAAAGACAATGATAGCATGATTCAAGACGCGAGAGCACATGGATATCAGGTGGAGAGCTGAACAACGATTGGAGTACGCCTAGGTTGCCGAAGACAGAGGTAGTGTACAGCAAGGCCCCCCAAGAAGACAGCGATATGCACGTCGGATGTGATAGATTGGCAGTCAGCTGGCCACAAAAGAGACCAGGTGGGCTTGACTCACACCAGATCCGACGCTTATCGAAGGGGCGACAGGTGTTATGCGATATCTCAAGCTCTAGACAGAAGTGGGAGAACATCGCTTTGTGTGAGGGCCGAAAGGCGAGAAGGGAGGCCCAAAGTGATGACCACGAACATCGCATGCTGTGACACGCTTTAGTGAACACAAAGAAGCAATCCACAGCCATGGCTTGCAGTGGGATATGCCGCTTCGGGTTAAGCGCACAGGACCTCAGGCACGCCGCTTGCGGCTGTCTGCTGCTATTTTCAGCTCCGTAGCTTGCGCCGTTGCTGCTTAGCGGGCTGTCTGGCGAAGCCAATCTATGGCACGGTTGTGCTTGCCGAGCATAGAAAGGATCCGAGCTGTTTATAAGAGCCAACCGCAAGAGCATTTTAAGGCCGGCACAGCATGTTTGTCCGATTGTTGCAGCTTGCAGTGACGAAGAACAATCAGCCTCAAGGCTGTCTATGCCAGTTTGCGTTTCGTGGCGGACTCCAGATGCAGGGCTAGTGGACGCCATTCGTTCCACTGTCATCATGCAAGCGACAGGTGGGTCTGCTAAGATTAATCCGATCCTTAACTTCTTCAGCTGGCGCAGATCTATTGAGATTGCTGCTCCTTTGACTCTGCAAATCAACAAGCACTTGCATACTGATAAACGTCCGACTTTCTCCTTTCGTGACTTGTTTTAGACGGTTCGTAGCAACTCCGGTGCAAGCAGAGAACGCCCTAGTAGAGCAGATCTCGAATGCAGTGAAAGCTTATCGTAACGGAAGGGCCTCAGACTCGATGATGCTCGGCTGCAGGTAGTGACACCATCGTTGCGAGAGGCCAAGTCATGCAAGCTTATGCATCGAAACGAAACCGAGATATCTGTATCCATATGGTAGGTACTCCGTTGAGTCGCCGGCGAGACGGACAAGTAAGCCTTATAGTGCCGCCAAGGAAAGTCTTGGGAGCAGCTTTTGCCTCTTACCTGCGTCTCTGGGCTTGGATTTACCAGAGAAGCTGCATCAGTTCACAGCGTGCTACAAGTCTATGGGCCGCTTTAGGTATCATCGCAATCTCGTGACAGGTAAAAGTACGAGTGAAAGCGACGCTGAAGCTTCTGCTGCTCGCGCGGATTTGCCAAAGTAGGCAGAACGGACTTTGTTGCCAGCACAAAAGTTCAATCATGATGTTTTCATGTTCCGCTAACCGGGCATATGCTCGACACTAAGCTACTGCCCAGAAAGCTAATTCACATCTGCATGACAAGTACTTGACCGCGAGCACGAAAAGTTACGGTTCTGAGATGCCGAGAAGCTCATGTAGATTCTGTAGGTAGCATGCTATGCTGCCCAGCGACTCACGGGGAAGCTGTAGTAACAAGAACATTGTACGGTATACGAATGAACGTTTAGAAGTGGTGGCTGCTTCCAATCCACCTGATGCGAATGATGGCGATGGTGATAGCCCCATTCGCCCTTCGTACATTCATGGCAGAGAGCAGTTGTGGTTCCGCGCGAGGTTTTTGTACGAATTTTCGTACCAATAGCTCGTACCTAAACTTGAAGTGCTTGCACGACACGCCATGTAGGTGCTGAACCCTTCCAAGGGTATTGTTGTCACCGCTATGCTAGGTAGTCGTCAACGTAGCTGCCTCACCATCATTGAAGCCTAATCAATGGGCGCACGATCAATAATGCCAAGCTCGGAGCTGCCACCAAGCTTACCTATTCAATGCTCGGTGCGAACGGTGGCCGTTGGCCGTTACTGATCCACACTGACAACTCCTTTGCACTGCTTGCGTTCGTGCATTTAGGCTCTCAACCCCAAACGAGCCCTTGCATGAAAACTACTAACTTTAGGATCATCTGGTAGTCCTGTCAGCACCAGATTGTTCGTTTAGAATCAAGTGATTCGCTTCGCCAGGTTGGGACACCAACCGGTCCTGCCGTTGTGCAGACTCAGCCTCGTGTACTCGGGTCCCGTGTATCCTATTTTCAGCTATGCTCGCCTAAGCTCAAGCTCGCCATTGTTGTCTTCGACAACCCACAGCCTTAGCATTTTGATTGTGGGAGAAGGTATCGCTTTGGATCCTCGCTTTGTAGGTATTCGTGGCAAGGATGGGTCACCGACAAAGCTGGATTCCTCCGTCAAGATCCTCCAATGAGGAAAGAGCGGCTAGGCTGCAGCAAGTGAAGTCACCGTACTCGTGACAGTGGAAGCCTCAGCCTAGAGCGTGAATCAACGTGCTGTAATGTTCCGACCTAGGACCTCATCTCAAAGTTATAGTATGCCGATCAGCGTAGAAATTGCGAGCGTCGCCAACTTATAACATTGACGTCCGTGTCTCACAACTATTGCAGTCGCTTGCGCGCATCCTCATCTTCTCTGTCGTACAGACGCGGAACGACTGCATGTGATGACGCCGAATTTGACATATGACCGCCTCATGCGAGCCGTGAGTTCACCTCTCAAGGGAGGATTTTCTACCTCCCGAACCAGAGATTACAGACCAACGCCTTATATCCAAACCCGAGGCGGAGATTTAGGTTCTTCGGGCAGGCACATGCATTGGTGAAAGTTTCACGACACTTCCCCAGTGGGAGAATTTATTCCTTGCGTCTTGGGGAAATCTCCTTCTGGCCTGGTTTGAACAGGTAAGTCCTAACTAGTGCCCAACCACGATCGACATGGTGTTATTCTCCGAGCAGGCAAAGATGCAGTCAGGTACGAACTCAATATCGCCCCGTAGCATAGCCAGCAAACCATTGGACGGCTCATCCTTCAGCTTGTACTGAGCGACCATGCTGATCGGTGTCTTTGTTAGCTTTCCATACCGCTGCAGGCTGCCCATCCGCTGCTTGACTGTCAGCAAACCATTCTTGCTTCCAGATCTCAGCTCTTTCTTTGACTCGTTCCAGCATCTCTTCGGCGCCTTTCCAACCGGGCCCACGATGACCCGAACTGATGCCTACTATAATGCTCTCTTCCTCGATTGGGACTTCCCCAAGGCGGTGCACAATGATGACCTTTTCCAGACCGTGTTTCGATCTTACTTCTGTCGCTATCTTGAGCAAAGTGTTCAAAGCGAGCTTTGGGTAAGCCTGATAGGCCAGATGCGAGACTGGTCTATTGTCGAAGTTGTCTCTTGTGGTCCCAAGGAACAAGACATTAGCTCCTGATGTCCTTGACCGTATAAAGCGTGAGGCAAAAGTGACATCGAGAGGATCATAGCGAAGCTCTACGTGAGCGGTGCCGTCTTCAGATGCCAGTGTCTGAGGAAAATTGGGGGGGTCAAGAAGTGAGCTCAGAGATCCAGAGGCCGTCATAGTCGATGGTACCTTTTGAGGTGCTGCTTCACTATATGCTGCTGTGTCGTACCGTCAAGTTGTCTTTCTAACGATCTTCTCGATGTTGCCGATACTTGCTATGCTCAACTTCCAAGGCCGAATCAGAAATGACGTGAGCCATATTGTGTGGCCTGGCAGCCTGATACGAAGCTATCCTTGCTGCTACCCCATTATCTGCGTTGGTGCCCAAGAATCCAAGGCAAGTAGTATGATTAATTCACTACGCACAAAGACTATATTGCTTCACTTTGAGCAACCATTCACCGCCAGTTCTAAGACATGTTTTCCTTCACATTTACCATGTTGGGACGCATCGTTTGCTGCATCTAGTAACAAGGCACCATTCCAAGGGCCGTTGGACATAAATTTACTGGCGTCACACGACCTCACTGGACACCATCACCCAGATCAACTGCCAATCATCGTATGCATGTCAACAACATTTCATGAGAAGTATCGGGCCATCGATCTGGCAGTAGACTGTGCAGACGTCTCGTAGAGGATAAAAGGGGAGTCGTTGGCCTTGACGCCTCTCCTCGGCCCGTCCACATCCAAGTAGATTCAGGCATATCTATGCTTTAATCGAATGACATGCAATCGTTGACCATATTCTCTATCAGCTCAACGGACAGGTCGCGCTCTAATTTACTGACACCCCAGCCTCAGAACATGCAGAAACCGTCCTTCCTGACTGCCGGTTGCCCAAATGCTATGGGGGAATTAGACCCCTAAGTCGGTTTGCTCTGTCCGTAGCAGAGACGAAAAGGCAATTGTAACCACTGATTTGTGGTATACTGGTTTCCTGCCAGTTCGCGGGTCGCAAATATCATGTGTACTAGACATGCTCTCGGGGGCAAGGCCCGGTCGTTTCGTCAATAATGTAGGTTGCCGTCAGCTCAAGGCCACGTGTAGCGAAACGTACTATTCATATTTTTGGAGCACGTCTGCAGGGAAGCCACATTACGCACACTACAAGACACGTGGACGACACTCTCGACCTGTGTGAAGGACGGTTCGGCGTGATCATCCCGAGCACTATCGGCTCCGGAAAGAAAAGCATATCTCACCCATGGGTGCCACGAGGTGAAGGACCAGCAGACTTGAGGGATATCGGCCAACAGTCTTGAGATAACTCTTGGAGATCGAATGCTATTGATGTTGTTGGAAAGCCTATCTGTAGACAGACGGGGATGCGCTACATGGCAGGATTGGTAGTAGTCAGGTAGTCGAGAAAGTGACCTCCCAACCATGGTGATCCGATGAACCGTAAGCTCAGGACCGTGCAAATAGGGGACGACCAGTGAACACTGTGAACATCAAGGTGGGTATCGCCTGCTGGAAAGGCACGAAGATGATGTGTGAGAATGATACAGCTATGTCTCATCACTTTTCGGAGCCCACATGTTCGAAGACAAAGCATTGAGAAAGGTGGATTGGGGGCCATCGAGAAGTGCGCCAGAGGGATGAAAGCGGGTATGACTGTACAATCTCATTGCGCGAACTCTTCTGCCACTAGCTGAAGCTGGGGTATCACTCTATCAATACAAAAAGCCACTGAAACGTGGGCGATTTTTGTTTCGCCCATTCAGGAGCATCCCAAGCGCCGAAAACAACTCAAAATCAAAACATTGAACCCTCATGTTGCTCCTTCAGAAGCATCCCAAGTGCGGAAAACAATCCAAAACTCCCTGCTCCTCTTCCGGAGCACTCTAGCGCTCGATTCATGCTCATTCATCTCATCATTAGTTGCCATTCGGAGCAAAGATCCAACCTCCAGCATTCCTGATCGCTTGTCGACCAATACGGTCGTCGATAACTTCAACTTGCGTAAGCGCATCGCCTGTTCGTACCCAATTTGCACTGCTCGTTCGCATTCTCAACCGTCGCAGTCGGTCTGGGTTCTCAGCAAACACATCATCCATAGAGATGGTCGGAATTCGAGGGAAGATGACATCAGGGTTGATTGTCTCTTGTTGTGAGAGGGTGTTGAAGACGTGGCCAGGTGTCGCCCATGATGGTAGGCTGACATTGCCACCCGATTCGTCTGAAGAATCAGTATGTATTTCGGGGAGAGTAATGTCCGTTGGTGAAGTGTCATTGATAGCTTGTACAGTGTGCATATTTCGCATAGGAGCAAAGGGAGTATTTATGCTTGGGCCAAGCTGTGCTGGTAGTCGCATATTCTCCTGATTTCGTTGTGGTTGTGCCATTTCTGTGGCAAAGGGAATTCTTTGTGTAGCATATTGCTGCATCTGCGGGGCCACTCTGCTGGGCGGCTGGGGGAACTGCTGCTGGATGCTCTGTGACGTTCGTGTGAAGATGGATGGCTTCTTAATGGAAGCTCTCACTGGGGGTTTGGAGAGGTTGCTAGGATATGCTGGGAGATCAGTCTCCCTCTCTGGCATGTCCGGATCATCGTTGTGTAGATCAAGTCTCGAACCAGGTCGAGATGATTCGTGATGGTCCAGTCTCGCAGGCGGTCGTGATGGTGGGTTTTGTGGTCTTGTTCCCAATGGTGCAGCAGCTTTCATGGCAGGTTTGACAGCAGGCTTTGCCACTGGCTTTGGTGCTGGTCTGATCTGTCTCTTCTGTTGCATTTCTCTGAATGCTTGTTTCTTCGCGGCAGCTTCAGCTTCCTCGCGTTCTTGACGCTTTTCAAGACTGTCGCTGCGCTTCTTACGATAATCGAGGTCATCGAAATGTGCTTTTCGTTTCTCAGCACTGTTTCTTCGGGCGTGTTGATCTTTTTCAGCCTCTTCTTGTTGCTTGTTCCGTCGGAGCTCTTCTATCTTGTTGTCTCTTCGCTCTTTCTGTTGTTGTTTGATACGTGCGTCTTTCGCAGCGGCTTCTTCATCTAGTCGCTTCTTTTTCTCAGCAATTGAGAGGACAGGAGGTTTTTCTGGTGGGGGCTGTGGCTTTACAGTATTGTGTATTGCCACAGGAGCAGGATTGATTGGTTTTGGTTGTGATAGAGGCTTGATCTTGATAGGGACCGGCTGTGGTTTTGCTACATTGGTAGGGCGAACTGGACGACCGAAAGTCTTTGGTGCTGCCAATCGTCGTGTGGTTGGTGGCCTGACCTGGGACGGTCTAGAAGGAGGCAATGGTGCTTCCTTGATTGTGTCTAGGGAAGTGTTCTGTGTGGCCGACTCTTCTGGGCTCTGATGCTCAGTGGACGCGTTATTTGTGTCTTGGATGATGTTTTCGGGTTCATCGAGCTCTTCAAGGGTTTCAGGCTCAGGCTCAGGCTCTAGCACCTCAGGTTCTTCTAGCTCTGGAACTACAGGCTCTGTGGCTGGCGGAGGTGACGATGATTCATATTCCTTCATTCGCTCTTCGTGGGCAATGAGTTCTGGTGCTCGCAGATCGACGGATTCAGCATCGTCGAGATCTTCATCGTCGCTGTCGAGTCCTAGACTCTGCTGTCGCGCAGGTTGGACTACTGAGCTTGGTGGGATGTCTGTGGTGGGTTTGACATCAGTGATTCGTGCTCCAATACTTTGCTTGATAGACTCTCGTGCCGGCAAAGGAGCATACGAGAAGCTACCCTTGCGGAGTGGCTGCTCTGGTGTAGCATGAATAGATGGTGAGCCGAGGTCTGAGTCTGTGTACAGCTGGACCGCAGCTTGTGGTGTAGGTGTGGGTGTGGCATCGCCATCTGTCTCTTGCACTGCTTCCTCATGTGGTGTTTGAGGTGTGGTGTGATCATTCTCGGGTTCTGGAAGCGGCTTAAGCTCATGAATTGACACGTTTTGAGATTGTGCAGACTCTTGCTGGCCTTCGAGATCTCTGTCTCTGGCGGCAGCGATGAGCTTTCGTGTGGTCAGAGGGGTCTTTCGAGCAGTTGCTGGCTTGAAAGCAGGAGTTTTGACGCAGCGCAGCTTGCCAGGAGTTTTGAATGCTTGTAGGACTTTGCTACAAGTCGTTAGAATGGTATTACGACGCATAGAATGGATTGGAACTCACAATTCAGAGCTGGCAAACAGCTGGGACAGGTGACAGTTGAGCCATTCATAGTGATTGATGGCAGGGAAGTCGAGCTCGGCGTACTCCTGGAGCGTCAAATCGTGAGCGCATTTGCGCTCAGCGAGAATCCATTCGTTGCTCGCAATGCGAGTCTTGGTGGCAGCCATGTTTACTAGACACAGCAGAACACGAAAGGCGCAGAAACATGCAATCCTCTAGATTGCAGTAGTGCAAACGATCACGTGGCTTGTGAATGAAGCCATTGTTGGTGAAAGAATTTGTTTCAAGTTATTGTTGAGGCAGGTGCGATCCGAATTAGAAAAACAATTGAATCTGGTGTGAAGGTGGAAGGAACGATCGAGGAACTGAAGTAAACGACGCGTAAAGCATCAAAACAAACAACCAGGCGCTAGCTTCTATAAGCTTAGTACGGCCCCCCCCGCAGAGACAGAAGGCTGATGTCATGGCTGTCGAACGTCTGTCTACATTGACCAATCGTACAGGCGAAAGAGAGGTGCTTACACATCCTGCACAATTCTGAGTCTCACCATCGGGCGCAAGCACATTGAACATCGCAAGAACAGGCCTTTGTTTTTGTAGCTCCAACAATGCCGCAAATTCACTGGTCAGTGCACTCGTTGATTGCCAGTGCTGGGGGTGCCAGCTCCTCGGACTCGATATACCCGAGACTCCTCAGTGCCGAAAGCTATGAGCCCCCATAAGGCACCTTTACCTCGATGCCAGTGGTGTTTGCACAACAAGGCGACGGCTTCATGTTAGTATCCGTAACCGAGGTGCATGTGGCAGTGCTTGGGAAAAGGTGTGGGGGATCATCTGTTTAGGCCGGTTAATGCTTACCAGGAAGATGTGAAGGCCCCGGAAGGAAAGAAGAACGCCAAGGGTTGCCGGGGGTGGTGCTTAGGGAATCCATACAGCGACTGTGGCGACCGAGACGGACTGCGACGTGCTGGTTGAAGAAGGTTCAATCACTGAAAGAGTAGTTGTAGCGGCTGACTCCACTCGAGCCTGGCCAAATGTGACAGGTGGACGACCTTCTAGTACAGAGCCACGCGTTGGTTCTGGTAGAGGCAAATGAACACAGTCCAGTTACAATAAGCTATAGCACGGGATAAGAGAAAACGGGGTCAATCGTAGTCACATGAGAAATAAGTTGCTATCATAAATTCCAATGTAGACATTTAAATGACAGTGAGATCAGTCTGGAGCAGCGATTGCATTGACATGCGCAGTGCCTCTTGGTCTACTCGTCCAACAGTGTCTTCAGCACTTCAGTAGCCGTATGCTTTGATGGTGCTAGTTTGAGCATCTCGGGGCTGGTTGTTGAGGCCTTACATTTTCCTTCCTCCATTGTTCTCGGCGCCAGCTTGATAGTCGTGAGGAGCGTATCAGGGCAAGAATTCGATGGCCAGACAGGGTACTGGTGTTGTTCTCCAACAATGCTGATAGGGTCTCCGCGACACTCCTTCCAGAATTGCCTGTTGCTCCAGCAATGAGTATAGCAGGAGCCATGGTCTAACAAGCGCTTCGTAGGACAACGTGACTTGCGTAAAGAATGGGAGGGAAGAATTGTGGCTTACCGGGGGAAGCACTATTGCTGTTCGCGCTCTGTATATAACCTTACGAACCCTGAAAATTTTGCTATCGAATGGGGCGAAACAGTCTTGGTAACACAGGACGGGTCGTTACTAACAATTACAAGATGAACTCGAGAGATGCCGGATTCGGCCGGATTCGGACCGGATATTGGCTGGACGAAGGGCATTATTCAGCCGCGCACTCCTTTCAAGGCCCGGCCTGCTGCAGCTCGAGAAGGAAATGACCATGAGTTAAGCAAAGCTTCCATTGCCTGACTCTCATTTGCTATGCACTCTGCTCGCGATCTTGGAACTACCATTGCTCAGTAGCTCCTCGGCAGACCCAATACTCTCTCGCTGATATAGTTCAGGATCATCTCCCTACTGACCGGAGCCAATCTTGGCACAAAACAGTCTCTCATCCACCTCTCGACATCATATTCTGCGGCATAACCCAACCCTCCGTGACTCATTAGCGCTCTCTCACAGCTCTTGAATGCCGCCTCGGCAGCAAGGTACTTTGCGCTATTAGCCATAGCACCAACCATGTTCGGGGTTACCCAGCTTCCCTCCTCTGTCCCACTCAGATCATACAGCATGGCGGAATGGTACGCTGCCAGCTTCGCGGCTTCGAGATTCATGTACGCATCCGCCAAAGGATGAGCAATGGCCTGGTTTTGCCCGATCGGACGCCCAAACACAACACGTTCCTTCGCGTACCCAGCTGCCTTCTCGAGTGCTGCATAGCCCAGACCCAGCGCTTCACCAGCCAGTAAACACCGTTCGGCGTTCATGCCATGCAGAATGATCTTGAAGCCTTGTCCTTCCTTGCCGACGAGCGTGTCAGCAGGGATCTCATAGTTGTCGAAGAACACCTCGTTCGCGTCGACCGCCCTTCCACCCATCTTGCGGATCTTCTTTAGTTCCAGACCTGACCCCGGGGTCCGCTTAGCCTCTTCCGGCAGATCGATGCAGAACATACTCAACCCCTCACTCGGCTTCTTGACCTCCTCTAGCGGCGTCGTCCGCGCAAGCAAAATCATCTTCGTTGCGACTTGGGCGCATGTGATCCAGATCTTTTGCCCACTGACCGAGTACTTACTTCCGTCAGAAGACTTCTTTGCGAACGTCTTCAGCTTCAATGTGTCAAGTCCAGTATTCGGCTCCGTGACGCCAAAGCACGTCCTGTACTTGCCCGAGATGATGCCCGGTATCGTGTTCTCGAGCTGCTGCTTGTTGCCGAATTTAGCTAGGGGTTGCGTAGCGTAGACATTGGCGTGAATCGACTGTGCGCCTGCCATGCCGGCACCGGACTGAGCGATGGTTTGGAGCATCATGGTGGCTTCTGCGATGCCGAGCCCTGCACCACCGTATTCTTCGGGGAGGGCGATGCCTAGCCAGCCATCTTTGGCTAGTGCTGCGTGGAGTTCCCACGGGTCTGTCTCCGTACGATCGTGTTCTTGCCAATACGTGTTATCGAAATTAGCAGTAACCTTCAAAATGGCATCACGTACTGTCAGTTGAGACTCGGTAAAGTTGGAGAGGTCCATCAGAGTATCGGACTGTGTTGGTCGGCTTGAAGAGAAGTAACGGTGAGCATGATTCCGCGATCTGAGGTGCCGCGGTATACTCGACGCCGACTTGAGAAGCTGTAGTGATGTGTTTGTTGATGGTCCGAGAGCTGTGCGAAGAGAGACTGGCGCCGTAAGGAACGACATATTGCTCAATACGTGCTTGAAAGCTCGAGCTGATGCTCAAAACGTGGCCCGATGGATGTCAAATCTTCTGTATGGTACCTGCGACACAATGTTTGCATTAATGTACTCTGTGAACAACGGAACTAATTGCAGGAAGGACTTCATATCGAGACTGTGAAGGAGGCGAAGTGGTGCACGACGACATCTTGGAGATCCCCGAGATACATGGCTTAGCCGCCCCTTCCCCATAACCTCGGCGTCTCGAAAAGGAAGGCGGCATCTCGAGATGGTGTACCCCATACTCCGAGACCGCACGTGCTTCGGCGAAAATGGGCGTCTGCCGGCCTTCAACCAGCATTGCAATTGCCCTTGAAGCTCACGAAGCAGGATCTTGCCTGATACTGTGATACTGGAAGGAAAAGAGCATCAGGTACAAGGATTAGCGCCATACAACTAACTTGTTGAGAACCCTCTGCCTTGACGGTCACCATCGACGCCACTCAGCTAGAAGACGAGCATAATGTACAATGAGGTTAGATCATCACATCCATGAGCTTACAGCTTTGACTTCTCAGCCATCAAGCTGTAGCTTCTCTGGTATGACTGGAGCCTGTCGCGCGTGAAATCGTCCACGCTTCTGAAGCCACCAACAGCCATCTCAATATCAAATTCTGCCAACAAGCACCTCATGACATGTCTGACACCCTGCTCACCCATGATGCTTAGTCCCCAAATCCACAACCGACCAACCCATACGAACTTCGCGCCCAGGCAAAGCGCCTTGATAATGTCGCTCGCTCCCCTGACACCGGAGTCGTACGTAACAACTATCTTCTCGCCAATACCAGCGTTGATGATATCCTCCAGCGCATCAAGACTGGCAATCGCCCCGTCCACTTGCCTTCCAGCATGGTTGCTGACCACGATACCGTCGCAGCCAACATCGACACAGCGCTGTGCGTCAGCGACAGCTTGGATACCTTTGATCAGGAATGGTTTGCCACCACTGATCTCCTTCCATGTTTTGATCAGCCACGGGATCTTCTCCCAAGAAAATGCATGTCCATGCCAAACATTCTCGTCGATCCACTTCTGCGCGGCTGCTTCGGGCTCTTTGCTGGGGTCGATGCCTGCCTCTTCTAGGCGCTTCTGGAATACAGGATCAGAAAGACCTAGATCAGCACCCATACCTCGGTAGAATGCATAGTTTGAGGTTGCGATATCGTCATGCCGCCAGCCAAGCTGCCACGTATCTGTCGTAAGTATGCATGCCGTGAAACCTGAGTTGTGCGCTCGCGTGAGGAGAGAAACGTTGATCTCATCATCGGGGGACATGTACAACTGAAAGAAGCGTATCGGTTTGTCGTCTGAGCCTTCAACATGCACGGCCTCGGGTAGTTCTCGTCCTTTATCGTTGGCTGCGCCTACACCTTCGATCGACGAACTCCCTGCCGTTGATAGACCGTACGGAAGCATGAGCTCACCGGCTACCTTGGCTACGGGGATTTCGCCCGCACCATTGTAGATCTTGTTAATTCCGATAGGCGCGAAGCCAATGGGTGCAGCACACTTGTGGCCGAACAATGTGGTCGTGGTGTCTCGACGGTTGGTGTCTACTAGCTGGTGGGGTATAATGCGGTGCCGAAAGAAAGCTTGTCTGTTGGCTTCGTGGGTCCAACCAAAGCCGGCGTTGCTCTCGGCATATAAACGACCATTTCGAGATAGACACTCTCGTGCTAATGTCTCCAGCTTGTCTGGTTGTGTGTTGAAGGGAGGGTTCGTGCCATCGTTGAGCTCCCAGAAATGCTCTCGCTGCCGTTGCTGCCACGAAGGCGTACTACGAGGGTACAGCTTTGGGATCCTGGGATCTGACATGCTTGCTGGGAATGGGGAATTACACAGTGATTCGAAGAACTTGGCGTCGATATTGCGGATAACTAGCTGTATATCAAGCACATTGTGAGCTTGTGCCTGCCTTGTGTCATTATCCGGGTTGTCTCCGGAAACTTGAATATGACGTTGGTCCGTTTTTCACGCAGTTCGCGTGGGTACAAGGACGAGGCTTCGCGGATACTTCACCCAAGCTGTATACGTCCTCGACATGACCTCACCACAACTTGTTCAACGTAATCCACATTGCCGCAAGCGATCGTTTCGCGTACAAGGCAGGTGAAGCGGGTGTTTGGACTAGGCGACGCAGAATCCCATCCGAGTGTTCCGCCTTCATACTAGTAGTAATAGCACGAGCTACCTTTCGTTTTCTCGAGTCTCATGCAGCAACACGCGACTAGATACGACGCGTATCAGTGTGCACCAGGCTATTTGGTCCTGAATTCTCATGCAGCTTTGATGCCTGTCCGCCTGTGTGTTCGCAGCGTGCGATAGATGTCGTCGTCAAAAGCGACGGTGCCACAATTTTCGTCTATGTGCCAATTGCGTGAAGACAAATCGTGCATGTTCCCGTGTTGAAGCACCATCAATACCTTCAACGACTGACTCTCGCAGGCCTAGACGAGCTTGCACTACTGCAGACCGATCGTTGTCGCCAGTCGGCGAATAGAGATGCTCTCCTGGATAGCAAATCACCACTGCTGTAAGTCGCTGAAAAGACATGTTGACATCGCCTCTCGAGATTGACCGCGGGTCGAGGCAGCTCGTAAGTCCGGAACAGCGATGCACTGCTGCGTGAACAATCTTTCACAGCTGACTTTGACGACTCCAGCTCGGCTATGGACATCACAACAGGGGTGCATGCAGGCTATGTATCCGACCGAAGGAAAGCCCTGGCACTATGCGACATGCGCACTCAGCAGTCTACGTCGTAAAGTTAGACGAGTGAGCTCTGCCAGCCGGACATTCCTTTCTGAGCATTGCTGGCACTATTCATTGTCTTGTCCATGGTCGGAACAATACAGACGCTTGCTGGAACCATTGATAAGATGTAAGACAGCCAGATTCCTCGCGATTAATGTGTGCTGGCTCGAAGCTCTGGCATATCCTCAGTATCAGCTGCCTCCCCTATCAAGGTACTGTCTTTGTTTCCCGAGGTTCATAGACAGTCATGTACCTGCTTGAATACAGGGCCGGTGAAGCACTTCATAACCCATACGGCCGAGCAATTGTTCGTCTCGTCCAAAGCGTCATAGAGCACCGTGAGTCTGACCTAACGTCTGTCGCCATCTACTGCAACTGACAGATGCCCCTCAGTCCTGCTTTTACGCTGGAAGAACAACCTCGATGTCGTGACACATGTTTCGGCTCTAACAACATGCTATACAGACTGTTGTCCATCATTAGTATCAACTTGTCAGCTCACGTTCACGGCAGTTAGTGACCACAGGTGTGTGAAACTCTTCAATTTGTCTCTTTCTCCCACCGCCCTATCGCAGTCGAAAGTGCACAGCCCAGTATGTTTTTTTTGCGCAATGCAGTGCCTACCACTGGTGATCGCATACGCCTATCGCTTCGTCTCCTTAGTCCTTCTTGTCCTTCTTGCCAACATGGCCGTCATCCTCTTGACTATCATAACTCACAACGCTCCGACACGTTCCGACAGATTGACTGCTGCTTCGCGCTCATCGAAACTGGTAGAGAATGCCGGTTCATCAACATGCGTAAGCTTATCCTCGGTACTTGTGTGCTGTTAAGATGGAGAACTAGCTGCACAATGTTTATCACTCGTGGCATTAACCCACCGCAGTACTGCGCTACACGAGGATTCGCCCTAGCGCCCGTCAACCAACGGCACATGTCAAACGCAGCATGCCTGGTCCGACGGATACACCGTATACATCCTTGTGCGAGGTCCGTAGCCGATCGGCAATGTTCCCTCTTCATGAACGCAGCCGAGTACTATCGCGCCTCGCCCATCGATGAGAGATATCAGTCTCTAGCTATCATACGATCAGGATGCTTACCGAAGCTAGTGCTGAAAGATGCTCGTCTTCCAGATATGGCCCTGAGCCTATCACTACTCGCGGTCGGATGCGAGTCCTGTCAGATGCTTACTGTGGAGAGGCGGCTCCTCACCAGATTTCTAGACGCTGACACGCCTCGCAAACCACTGTGGCAGACATGAGCAAAACACGAGCGGGATATTCGCTAAACATGCGGCAAGCAACGGCAAAGACCGTATCTGGCTCGGGGAAATCTCACCCTGTCAACAAGCAAATCGACTTTGATAAGATATAGCCAGAAGTCCAAGATCTAGTCTCATCCCACCTCAACACACTACCACGAAACAGGGCTCCCTTCCTCCAAAGCTTTCGAGGCTAGTCTTTGTCACACAGCCGCTCTCTCTTACGGTTCAGTAAGCCAGCAATACCCAATACACCATCAATCGTCGAGCAGCACCATGATCCACAGAATAGACGACATGCCTGACACACATTCCGGGTTCCGCTCCCTCGACGTTGCCGTCATAGGCGGCGGTATAGGCGGCATATGTACCGCCCTTGCTCTGCGTCGTCAAGGTCACACAGTCACGATGTATGAGCGCGCAGACTTCGCAGGCGAAGTAGGCGCCTCAATATCTTGTGCCGCAAACGGAACACAGTGGCTCCACGAATGGGACGTAGACATCGAGAAAGGTGATGGTGTGATACTGTTGCAGTTGATCAACCGGGATTGGAACACAGGTGAGCCTGTAAGCGTGGTGGATCTTCACGATTATAAAGAGAAGTACGTCCTGCTCGATTTTTTCGAGGTGACAGTCCAGCTGACGGCTCACAGATGGGGAAACTACTATTACATGTTCCACCGCCAGTACATGCACCGGATGCTCATGGAGTGTGCCACGCAAGAGAGAGGCGAAGGCACACCAGTCGTGCTGAAAGTCAACCACAAATGCACGTCGATAGACACATCCTCAGGCGACATCACTTTCGAGAACGGCGTCACCGCACACCACGACCTCGTCCTCGGCTGCGACGGTATCGGCTCCGCAGTCCGCAAAGCAATCGGCATCAACGTCGAGAAACGGCCATCCGACTCCAGCTGTCTGCACGCGAACGTCACGACCGAGGAAGCCGTGAAGCTCGGTCTGCCCGATTACTCCAAGGACGCTGCGATCGAATACTGGGGCGGCCACAATAGCGTCAACAAGATCGTGCTGAGTCCGTGTAACGGCGGCAGTCTTCTGTCGTACTACTGCTTCTTCCCGCGCACGAAAGGCGACTATGCGGGTCAGAATTGGGATGCAGATGCACCGGTTGAGGACCTGTTGGCGCCATACCCTGATCTTGACAGGCAGGTATTCAAGCACCTGGCGATTGGGAAGGAGATCAGACCGTGGAGGTTGTGGGTGCATGAGCCATACTCGCACTGGCAGAAAGGCGTAGTGGGTATCATGGGCGACGCTGCGCATCCAGTGAGTGCTACCTCCCCCGAGACGAACCAATTGGTGCGAACACGGCTAACATGCTCTAGATGATGCCAGACCAAAGTCAGGGTGCCTGCATGGCGATCGAAGACGCCGCAGCCATCGGTCTGTGTTTCAGCAGAAAGAATTTCGACGGCGACGTCAATAAGGCGCTGCGGGTGTACGAAGAGGTACGGAAGCCACGAGCGTCAAAAGTACAAGCTGCAGCGGCACGGGCGAGAGAGAATATCCACGAGAGAATTGGTTTCTCGGATAACACGGATAATTCGAGGTATTCAGTCAAGGATGAGAACGAGAAGCTGACGATCGAATACATGAATGCTTACGACATGCACGAGCATGTCGACGAGGTATACAAGCAGTATAGGTAGCAAGCCAGAAGAAGGAATGGAACAGTTTGAGGCGCAGGGGATTGTATGATTGCCTACAAATCGCATTCATGATTTGATAGACGTTTGAATAATGCTCGATAGTATTAACGCGTACTCACTCCAGCTTGACTGTTGGTACATCCCAAGCCAGATCTTTACTCAAACCCAAAATCGTCCCAAACAAGTGGTAGATTGCCCGGATCGTAAATCTCCATCATCGCGCTGAAGTCGAGGTCATTACCAAAATCAACACCTTCTCCAGTCAAGAAGGCATCACCCACGCTGGTACCCAGGGTGGTCCCATCGCCCGAGACAGGACTAAGGTACTGTTGCTGACCTGTATCAACTGGGATGGGTTGCGGTTGCGTATTCGACCCCAGGTCGAAAATGTGATCAAGGTACTGATTCGTGGCACGTCTCTTCCTACTTTGCTTCTGTCTGTGATACTTCATTGTTGCCTCTGAGAAGTCTTTCAAGATCTCGTGGTAGTGCTTCGCTTGCGGACTCAGGAATGACAGCTGTTGCAATACAATTTGAGCATTCCTGTAGGCGTTTTGTGCATCGGGGTCGGTGCTGTCGGAAGAAAACAGTGAAAACCCGATCAGAAGGCCAGCCGCGAAAACGAAGGCTTTGATCAAACACATGTTGTTCAAGAAGCCATTCTGTGACTGAACCCGATGTGTGAGGTTAGCCAGGGTGATGGCAGCATCTAGACAAACTTGGGCTAGTTTCGAGACTCTTTCACCGTCTACAGGTGATTGAGTGGCATTAGAGGTCGATGGCTTGCTTCTCTGAAGCTGCGCAATATTATGCGAGATGAGAAAGGGTCGCGTCGCAAGCATTACAGTGAAGTAGTAAATGCAGCCAACATGGGTATTGCCGATTAACAATTTTCTATCCGCAGTCGCAGAGTCAAGTCGTCGAAGGCTGCCATGTAAGCTTTCACTCCAGGTCTTCAGCTTTCTTAGGAGTTGTTCTGTGTTGTCCGCGCTGACAGTCTTTCTGCTAGGGTTCTGCTGTATTAGTGAGGTGAGATATGTGCTTGCACCATAGCTAGCTTCAAGGGCAGCTTTGCAGTGCTCAACAGATGTGCTGAAATGTGTCTTGGAAGCCGTGTCCCCCAGCTCCAGGGCTGGTAGACTGCTTGGCCTACCTAACACCGAGCTTACGATCGTGTCTAGTATGAAAAGGCTCTTCCACAAGCTTTTTCTTGTCTCGATAGCATTGTGAGACACGTGTCGATAATAGTCTTCGGTGTGTAGTCCAAGAGCACAGGCAGCCTTTGCAGCCACACCCAGATACATAAAGGCCGCGTTTCTCCGGCAGGCTCCAAGCATATAGAAAGACATGAGCAGAAAGATCTTAATCATGCTAGTACTTGGGTTAAAAAGCATATCCTCGAACGCAATGGACCGGGCGGTCTTGAAACAGTTTGATGCCAGCTGTATATCAGAAGGCCTACCCCGGCATTGCGCGCCGATTGCCTGCACAAGCAGGATCTCCGCCGCATGGTCATCCATGAGACTCGGGTTGGTTCGTACGCTCAGCTCATCTTTGTCTTTCATATCGAAAATCCCCGAGGTAGCTTCGAGATAGCATCTTTTCAAGTCCGCTTCGTCTGCCTCGCTCAGCTCCGGTGTGTTGCTTGACTGATTGTCCGCCATTTCTACCTCGAGCATGACGTCCTTTGTGTTCGCATCGGTAAATGCTGAGGCGCCCATATGATATCTCAAAGTACTTCTGAGAAATTGTAAGAAGGACAACGATGCTATCTCGCCAATGTACACACGTTCGCCTCTAGCATTCAAAAGAAGTCGACTTTGGGTGGCTTCAGGGGACTCAGTGGTAGAAGCTCGTCTTGAAGCAGTGCTCGATTCCACGTCCTCCAGAACAACGTTCCCAAGTGACCCAGCTGGAGGAACAGGTGGCAAGGACTGCTCCTGTTCGTGACCAGGACGCCATGACCCATTTAACATGGCATGGGAAACCGAGCCATGACGACGGCCTGCCGGATCTGTGATGGCTGTTCCTTGGCCGGACTGGCTACGTTGTCGCGCCGACGGCGTTCCTTGAGTGGCTGCGTTCGCTGTCGAGCGACAGACGCCCGCAGAATCCAAATATTGGCAGACTGCTACACGACCTTTTCTCTGGCACGTTCCACAAGGTAATTTTGCATCACACCTTATTTTGGAGTACTTGCATGGAACACAAGCGTTTGGAGCTCGCTGTCGGTCCTGGTCCTTGACTTTGGGTCGAGGCATCACATCGATTTCCTCTTTCCAGTGTGTCGCTAGCCGTCTACATTACGCGCCAGTGGCAGTCATTTGTCGATCATCGGGAGTGTGAAGATCCTAGGACAGACTCTGTCAGAGATTTCGGCGCAGAGACATGACCGCTGGAAAGCCTGCGAAAGGACAGCCATACTGTGTATCCAATCAGCAAGACGAGCTCGAGATGATATAGGATAAGAGGCATGCGATTGACTGATAAGCGTTACTGTGACCGAAGTTAACGCCTGGATTCGTGTGTGGAGTAAGGATGATAAGCTGGAAAGAGCCCTGTTTAGGCCCAAGATATGTGCGGGGGTGGTGCGGCAAGGTTCAATAGTCAGGCACGCCCAGCTGGAGTCTCAGGCATCCAGATCCGTGACTTCTCAACTTACTGCTCAGAGTACGGGCATTTCCAATGTTAACAGAGGTGGACTTCTTCTCACGAACTACCTATCGTGCAGAGGATGCCCGCCTCGAGATCACCCAAAACGACTATCTTATCAAATCGCGAAGACTAATGTAGCATGAAGCTCATTGTTTGCCTGGTTGAACGAAACACAGAGCTCACAGCGATTTCGGTAGTGATAACGACTACAACGTAGACTCGCTGCTGACCATTCAGAGAGATAGCTAGACTGTCTTCCGGCTACTTGGTATGCGTCCTTGTGTTGGGCACATTCATGCGACAACCTCCTAGGGTTGTAAGCTCGAATCTTCAACCAACGAGGGGCATTAGCCGACAACCGTTGAAAGGGCGATCCTCCACCCGGGAAGTGCACCCATAATTCTAGGCAGGGATACATGATACCACCCGCTGCTCCTATTGAGGCGCTAAGCCTCATAGCACAGTCACTGATTATGCAGTATAGACCGTGTCCTAGTATCCCTGACCCCATACACCTGCTCTGCTGCTCGATGCTCGCTCTAACAACAGAGTTCACGCACTCGGGTAAGACCAGATCGAAATGTGGAATACGCCGGTGCAGTGTTCGGCAAGATCCCGAGGTCCCTAAGCCCTGCATACTATCTTGACTGCACTCTCGAATACAAGTGCTTCAATGCCTCATGTAATTCTGTATTTCGCAACGTAATTGAACTTTTCCGAGCTCACATATTTGATTGTCATCGGCCGTGACGGTTTCATCAGACTGTGACCTGATCTAGATTCTACTGAGGTCTGAGTCCTGTTTCCAACACGAGTGAAGAGATATATCGCCACCATGGGCTCGGTACAGGAGAGCGCACCGGCGCTACCACAGCCCAGATACACAACCATCACGGACGGAGTCTCGCTGCTCAACCCGCTATCGAGACGAGGCCACGGCCCTGGTATGGTCGTGCTGATCCACGAAGACGACATCACCAACTCTCATGAGCCAACTGTTCTCCATAATGGCATACCGACGCCCACGCTGAAATGGGCAGAAGAAGGCTATGTCGTAGCAGAGGTAAGACAACAAGCATGGTGCGACAGCAAAGACCCTCTGGCAGCGGCCATTGATGCCATCTTCAACTGTGACGCCTGTGACCAGAAGCAAACCATTGGACTAATCGGTCAGCCTCCGCCTACCTTGAAACGGTAGAAACAACCCACATTAACTAGCTCAGCCTACTCACCGCAACTATGGAATCAAGCCGCACCTCTCCTCCCCTCCCACTCTCAGATCGTCGGCACAGTCATCTACAGCAACACCTCCTCCATAGACACGCTCTCCGCCTCTCCAGTCCCCTCAATCCGCCACCTCGCTGGCCCACCCACCTCAAAGTCCCCTCTCCCCCGCACAGACGCCCTAACAGCCTACTCTTACGCCTCCGCAAGCTCGTTCTCCTTCGCCACACCCAGAACGCACGGCTACCACTACGCAAACGAAGCCGTCAGCCACACCCGCAACCTGGCTTTCCTCAAGAAACTCATGAACGGGCCCTACTTCGACCTCGAAGCCATCTGGGACGAACACACGTACTACGAGTTTGAGGCCCGCGATGTTCCCAAGACGATGAGCACCATGGTCCAGGAGCCCTACGTCAACCATATACCCACTGTAAGCAAGCTACCCCCTTCCACCCGCCTCCCCACCCCTCCCGCCTCGAAACCTGTTCCATCTCGCTCGGGCGCCAAAGCACGCACACGAACCACGCGCTAACAAAACCCAACCCACAGCTCACAGGCGGAATCGGCCGCACGCCCCTCTCCGACTTCTACCAAGACCACTTCGTGCACAACAACCCGCCCGACACCGCCCTCGAGCTCATCTCGCGCACCGTGGGCATCGACCGCGTCGTCGACGAATTCATCTACAAGTTCACGCACGACCGGGCCATTGACTGGCTGCTCCCCGGCATCCCGCCGACGCACAAGTGGATCGAGATCCCGTTCACCGCGGTCGTCAACGTCCGCGGCGACAGGCTGTACCACGAGCACATCGCGTGGGACCAGTGCACGGTGCTGCGCCAGGCGGGGCTGATGCCGGAGTATCTGCCATGGCCGGAGACCAAGGACGGCCGCAGGCTGGAGTACAGGGTGCCGACGGCGGGGGTGGAGACGGCGCAGAAGATGCGCGACAAGAACTGTGTGCCGAGCAACGAGATGTTTGGGTTTGGGGTGAGGGAGGTGCAGTGAGTGGGCTGACGATCGTTAGTTGCGTTGCAGTTCATTCATGTCGAGAGGGATGTGTCTGTTCTCTGTGTGTCTGTTCGGTGTGGTGTTGGAGCCGCTGTTACGTGAGTTGGGTACTGGTCCGCTGGTGTTGACTCATGCCGTATCATCCTGCGTCCCACGTTCTGTCTCACGGTAATTCTTGCTTGCTGTCACGGGGATTTACTCCTTACGCTCCCGCGCTGAGCTGGGTTGAGCTGGACCCGTAGCAGCTGCAAATGAACCTAGTCAACCGGCCTTGATAGCATTTGCGCTCATCGCTGTACTTCAACCGTAGTACTCGAGGTTATCCTCGTAGACGGCCGTGCGGAGGGCTGCTCGGAAACATCACTTTCCTCGTGGCAATAAGTGTTAGCACTACAGATTGGAGAAGCAGATCAGCATCGATCAAGGGACTGAAGCTTGTAAGGATCGAGAAGACATGGACACGGAGACACGCGGATATGTAGAGTGACCCTTAGCATTGACTTTGAAGGGTTCTGGTTTGGTCTGGTACCTAACACTATCTTGATGTCTAAATAAGTCGTGCATTCGCGGTAGTGGTGATGTATGAGAATGCACTAGTTTGCGTCCTTGAACGCCCTAGCGGTCCAGGCTCATCATTGCGGCTGAACCTCCCATTGTGGGGAAGTAGGCAAGCAGGGTTGTGCTTGTCTCTCGGCTGTATGGTGGACTTTGCGAGATGATATATATCGAGTTCGGGGAAGCTCGAGGGGAAGTGTTGCTCGTGCTGACGGGACAGGGTTCGGATATGCCTAAAGTCAAGCGGCGTTCGTTCTGCCGGTATAACCACTGACGCCATCAGGGTCTTTTTCCTTTGTTCCGGCTCTTCGGTAAAGTGGGGATTTTTGTGGAGTCAGGCATTAGGATTGGTCGGCTGGCTGACCACCTCGAACCATCGCAGAAGCCGGCGAACACCGCGTAGATCGGTAAGGTAGGTAAAGTGGTCCTTATGAGATCTGTATGCCATCTAAGATGGTGTGACAGCATGGCAAGCTTGTGTTGCTACCCACAGCTCATCGTTTCGAACTACTCCTCTTGAGCGTGCTGATAACGTCCCGGAACTTCAAGTTCTCGACCCGATCGCTTTTTCCTGCCAACTTCTTGTCATCCTTCTTGAAGTGTGAAGCCAGGGATGACATAGTCCCTATGGTTGTATTTGTCTGTCTAGAGCTCGTCCTGCTGTGCATACCACTTTGTCCACCGTTCGCGAGTCTAGTCCCACTTAATGAACTCGCTAGGTAAACCTCATGTGGCCGCAGCACGAAACGTCCCCTGCCATCGTATCCCGTGATCGTGAAGGATGTGGGACAGGTATTTCCGCAGAAGTCCTTGAGCGACGTGCTTCGAATGGTGCTTGCGGGACTCACAGACGGCCCTGTTGGCGTGCCGCAGAACTCGCTCTCGATAGTCACTCTCCGAGCGAAGACAGCCACACCCATGACTGTTAGCCATGCTTTGCGCAGTCCAGAGATGCGAATGATGATGCCGGAGCACATTGTGTCCCCTGTGACTAGAATGTCATTGTTTGACATACTGTAAGTCGACACCAGACCGAAGAGGGGTTTGTGTGAGGTTCGGCCGGTAGGGTTGACGAACATTGCGGGACGGAAGGACGTGTCGGAGAGATCGAAGCCATCGACGATTGGCATTCGTGTGCCCGGTGTATGCCCGTGGATACGTAGCATTTCTCCACTCCATGGAGGGAAGTCGTTCCAAGTGCTCATGCGGTCAATACTCTGTTCAGCTGTGATGCAGTAGTAGTTGAGATTCTGATTGCCCAGCCGTGCTTGTAGGATATCTGATATCTCTGTGCGTGCCTGTATCGCTTTGACGGAGTAGGCAGTGTGGCATGAGCTTCCAATGATTTCGGCAGCTGACTGGTCGGCAGTTGTTGACTGGACATCTCCGTCAAGGCCTTGATGACCTTGTCGATCTTGGAAGGCTGAGACTTCGAGGTGGTGCGCTAGCAGCGAGACAAAATCGAGCCCCAGAGGGACTTTGAGACTCAGTAGGGCTGCACAGAAAAGCTCGATGTTACTTCGGTCATAGTCAACTGTCAGAGGCGAACTAGAGAGGCCCACAAGGGCGTAGATTTTGTCGAGGCGCTCTGAGCATAGCTTGTGGCTGTGTGCTATAAGAAGGTCAGACAACGGTTCTCTGGTTGAGAGAAGATGCCAACGTTCAATCCCGACATCGACATATCTGAACCCGCCTTTGACGCAGCGGCTGGACGACGAGAAACCTGCTGATTGTTCGAAGACTATACGGGTTTGTACGACGTCGGCAGAGGGTGTACGCAAGATGCGTGCAGGGTCAATGCCTCCCGGCAACGCTGAGTCATGTATCTGCCATTCAACCAGGTACCACATCAGTACAAACGGTGCTTGAAAATCGTTCCATGACCAGAGAGTGTCGCCGTGCAAATACATCAGGTTTTGTGCAAAGCGATTCTCTTGCAAGACCCATAGGCGAGACCAGTAATGATGGCGGCATAGCTGCATCATCGTGCGCCATTCATCGGAGAAGCAGCACGGCGACGACGCTGATCCTGGGATATATTTCGAAACAAGATATCGATCTGTCACGAAGTTTTGGGGCCGACTGAGATCCTTCTTGACCTCCCTAAGGAAATCCACAAATTTTTCGAGATCAGCACGGGAAGTGGCGACTTCAGCCACATCAAGCTGTGGTTCAAGCCAAGCCAACACAGCTTTGGCTCGTTGATAGATGTTTGGCATAATCTGGACCTGCGAGTTGCGTTCCCGAATGTTGCCGAAGTCGAGACATATTGCATCGACCCATACGAACACTGTCGGTACCGCATAGAGCATCAGCTTCCGTCTGTACACCCGGAGAAATTCATGAAGATTGCTTCTTATCTCGACTTCGTAGCCATTGATGTAGATACAGCGAATGGCATCATCGTGGTTCCATGCATACGACAGAGCGGTGTAGCATTGATCGTACTCCGTCAATCGCACAACTTTGAGACGGCATCTGATTTCATCGTCTTCGCTGCTGAGCTGAGGTTGTATCTCGAGTAATCGAATGTGTGTTATCGGATGCGGAAGTGGTTCATGCCTGAAGTCCTTGTCACTACCGAGCACAGAGACTGATTTGTCTAGGATCAGCATTCCCAAGACGTGTGTTGTGCATTGCTGGCTTGCTGTCAAAGACTGCAGCGATTAGGACTGACAGCAGCCAAAGATAGTAACATGCAGGGTCGCGCACGTCAGTGTTGTGCCATGACTCGTTGCCGATAGTCACCGTTGCTCTGCTCTACCTTGCCTCGCAAGTCACCAGCAAGATCTTGCAAAGCCCAGACTCAAGTTGTTTAGAGGACATGGAGATCATGAAGGACGTTGAAGAAACTTATCAACGATGTCACAGCCCCACGGCATGCGTCTATCTCCTGCAGTGCACCGTTCGTGCGTAGAATGATCAACAAGGGAATCAACGTCCTTCTCAGCGGTATCGGCCCGCGCCAATGAACGGTATACGGCACTAGAGAACAGCCACGCGGAGCGAAGAGGTTATAGGAAAGATGCGCACTGTAAATAGACGATTGAGCTGTATATCCCAGCAGAGGTATAGAGTTTGTTAGACACGCTGTGAGCCGGCTGGGATGCTAACGAGCACCAGCCGCTGCCGGGGACACAGGCCCAAGGCCCTTGATTGGCGGACCACAGGCATGGATCTGGCAACTCTTTGGATATGACGTCTAAGCATCCAATAGCGCCCAAACCCGACCCGGCTGGTTCGATATTCAGTTCTGAAGGTCGTCCGCACAGAGAATACGGTACTTTCGTGGTGTCAAAAGTGAGTGTTGCAACCAATCTCCAACATTAGGCGGATGCGAGAATCAAGACAAGTCCCTCAACAAGGAAGTTCTGTAGGCTGCTCAGCAGGTGGGCGCAGACAGAGTATCATGCACGGAGTCTTGAAAGAGGTAACATCAACTGCAGAATCCGATACCCAAAACTTACATCGGACTGCCCCGGTGATGGCGTGGGACAAGTGTTGAGTTGTCCTCGGGGCATGCATATACATGCAGATTTGCGACCAGAATTCTGCACCCGATGGCTTGGATACCCTTGTTGGCGGTCTGATCGTATAGCTTTGACTTCCACGTAAGCATGGGTTGAGATGGAGTATGTACCACGAAGGACATAGAAAGTCGTCATCACTCCCGAAGTGTCTTCGTCTAGAGGTAGCATCCTGGTGGGTTTCGTGCATATCCTTGGGGGCACGACTCCAAGTGCTCCTCAATCAAGCACCTCGGCCTCGATCGGACAGCTTGAAGGATGCCTGGATCGCTAGGCGTTCAGCCTCGTCAGTTGCTTGGCCTGCCAGGCTGTGAATAACGGCACTAACCACAATTGGCTGAGTTCCTGGATCGCGAACTCGAAGTCGACCAAGTCCAGTTTCGACAGCAGTCTGGGCTGCTCGACCACATCTTTTGATACTGCCTCTCGAGATGGTGTGCTTATCGCTACGTTCGGCGCTTGCGAGTGCATTCGGTATAGCCCATCGGTCACCGACACTGAGAGCGACTTCTCAGCTGCAGAATGCCATCCAGAGCACCATACATCAGAGGCCGCAAAATGCAGCCGCAGCCTTCTCGACATCATCTCCCGCATTCGCAAAGAAAAAGGGCAAGGTGTTGACCGACAAGCGAATCAGTAAGCGTGCACCATTGTGGTGGTGGGGGGAGGGGAAGGACGAGCGAAGATACTAACGCACACCAGCTCTGATCCGATATCACCTCTACCATCCAACGAGACTGACACCCCGACCACTTCGATTCTCGAGAAACAGAGCTCTGCGACATTGGACGATTCACCGAGCTTGGAACCTGTATCGAATGAAAGTCAAACGAAAGAGGGAACTGGAGCTTGAAAGGCAATACAATGCCATGGCTGCAGCAAACGAGGAGTTGAGGCTGGGAGCAGGTGACGGGGGAAAGCTATTCAGGAAGGCCCAGATGAAAATCGGGACTTGGTCGATACCCGAGAGAGGTGGTGGTGTGCCGATTGAGTATGCGAGGGGCCAGGTTGAGTGGGTTGGGACCGTAGCTGGCGGTGTCGGTGGCCCTGCAAAGATTTGGGACCATGAGTGGAAGAGAGCATGATCTTTCTAAGCTGTCCACGACCCTCACTTGGAATGTGACAAGGCGCGAGGTTAGCTTGGAGCGCGTCTCTTCGACTTGAGGCTGCGACTAGGACTGCGAATTTGCGGTGAGCATGCGGAGCCTCCCATTGGGCAGCATAGATACAAGCGTGGCGAGAGTGGTTAGATGCTTGAGCCGAGTACAGAGCTACTGGTTACGAGGGCATTGCATGGGGCAAGTCGATGAAAATGCAAAGCGAAAAGGATGTTTTATGTGAGGGCAGATAGGGTCTTGTTCGCAGCAACGACTTCTAGGAAACCTGGTGTTTCCTTCTCGGCAAGGAGACACAATCCGGTGTTGAGGTGGGCATCGCTATGCTTGGGGTAGCGTACTGCTTGCAGCATGGCACGTTTTCAAGGGTATTCAGGTGCTGTACAAAAGTGTATAGATATAATACGCGAGCATTGTTTAGTGAGACATGTCCCAAGCGAGTGCTGTCGTATTGGAAGCAGATTGCTACCTAGATTAAACACTCCAAAATCGGTCTAGAGAAACAGACAAGTCAACCTCCGTACTTTTTCAACCCGTCATCATCCAATGCTCTTTCCAGAACCATGCTCCAACTCCCTAGCTCCTGACGCTCAAACGAATGACTGCCGAAATGCTGGCTTGCAGCCAGTGCTCGAAGTTGGATCATAGAACGATGCAGCATCCACCCTCGCTCTGCTTGCCATTATTTAATAGAGCAGCTCGGGTGGCTGCCTCGAAAACATCGTCAACGCCCTCTCCGGTCAGACTGGAGCATTCGAGGTATTTACGTGCACCGCACATCTGCGCCATCTGTTCGCCTTCTCGCTGGGTAACAAACTTCAGACTCTTCTTTCTCATTTCCTCAATAGCAATGGGATCCTGCCTCAAGTCGTTCTTCAAGCCGACCAGGATGATGGGCACATCTGGACATCTTTCTCTTGCTTCTTCTATCCATTTGTGCTGGACGTTCTCCAGACTGTCAGGACTGTCCACGCTAAAACCAATCAGAATGACGTGTGACTTTGAGTAAGCCAGCGGACGTAGTCTCTCGTAATCTTCCTGCCCAGCTGTATCCCACAGTGCTAGCTGTACTGAACGACCATCGACCCGACAGTCAGTAACATAATTTTCGAAGACGGTCGGTACATAGTGGGTAGGGAAGTAGCCTAACGTGAAGACGGAGAGCAAAGAGGTCTTTCCGCAAGCACCGTCACCTATTATGACGAGCTTCCTGGAACAATTGCGTCAGTAGGGAGTCCAGTCATTGGAAAGAAGGCTGATGTGGAAGGTGTGACTGTTACGCGGAGAGCGACCGCAACTGCGACTGCGACTACGACTGTGAGTGCTCGTTTTGCGCCAAGCACATCCGCGTACGCACTTGCCACCAGGGAAGCAGAGTCAGTCTTACCTTCTCATGACATTTTGTTGTGCTTGATTCTGAGCCATGGTTCGTCTTGGTGCGAGCGGTGACCGTGGCTCAGCAGTGGGGTTGGGGTGAAGTGCTCGTCAGGCTCTCTCACTCCGCAGGGCCGGGCGAAGATAGGCGAGTTGCGGGACAGGTCGAGAGAAGAAGGAGCAGGATGCTGCTGGCAGAGGGCGGTATGTGAGTGACGGGTAGTTGATAGATCGGCAAAGTGGTGTAACAAGAGGGTTGCCAGGTGTAGCGACCAGCCGCAGGGTCAGTAGACAGTACTCGGACGAAATCACGATGCTGAGAGCAGTGATTGCGCGTACAGCCGACGGTCTTCTTAAGTAATCCTTCGGCGCAATTCACAGCACTCCAGCCGAGTTGATCGAGCAGCGTGTCGTCGATGGCACGACTGGATTCTAAATCCGGATCTGTAGGTCTCGGGGTGGTGCTTTAGCCTGCGACCTTGTCTCTGTCGAGTCGCAGCAGATGTGGATGATGTGGGTGCGGGAGTTGTGGCAGTGCGCGGGCTGGCGGTAAAGATTGCTCCAACACAGGACCGAACCAACACCGTCCAAGGGTATGTGGTATCAGTATCATGCGAGCTTGTCAAGCATCTCTCTCACGTTGCAAAGCAAAGTAAACCGTGATGGCGAAGATAATGAAGGAGAAGAGATAATGTCGATAGTGCCGGGCTCGCAGGGCCTCGCAGGGCCTCGTAGAGCCTGGGTGATTAACGTTTAGTGGAGGCGGCAGCGGCGAGTGCACACCACAGCGGCGCCAGTCGTGAGTCGTGACTTCCCACTACATCTGCATCTGCACTGGTCTGCGTAGCACCTGCCAATTAGACGTGACCCGTCCACCTGCATCCATCCAGTTTGAGGTATTCGGTCGTACCTGCCAACAGCCCACGAACCCGACGAATAATTCGACAACTCACTTGCCACGCTCCTTACTCGCACCTCACCCCGTCTGACGGAAAAGAGCATACCGCCAATAACACCTAGTCACACTCGTTGTTCCCCGCCGCTCGTCGCTTGTCACCCATGTCCAGACGCTGCACAGACCAGTCATCCCAAAGCTCCAGGTCGTGAAGGAGGCGCAAAGACTGCTGGCAGACGACAGAAGACCCAAACGATGCCCTCCAAATCCAAGAAGTCCAAATCCTCCCAGGCTGGGCCCATCCCAAAGTCGGCATCTGCGCCCACTGCGACGAAACCCTCTCAATTGCCCAACCAGGACGACCTGCCGCCGCAACCCATACAGGATGATGCCAATTCGCCGCCGCCCGAGCCAGATTCAAGGACGGGGGACACCACAGAGTCGGCTGGCGAGCCTATGCGTTTGCCCTCGGTCAATCGCAAGAAGCAGAAGCGTCGAGAGAAGGAAGCCGCCAAACGAACAGCTGGTCAGCAATCACCTTTTCTGAATGGGCACGGCCACGGTGACAGTCTCGCACACGAGAATGGCCAGCTGAGCGCGGTGAAACAGGGCAGAGGGCCAGTCAAAGGCTACTTCACCGAGGAGACCGACTACGTGGATCCAGACTTCCAAAATGACTTGGCCGACCCGGAGGACGAGTTCTACTCGGGCGATGAGGATGCCGACTATGCGCAATCATACATGGAAGGCCCAGATCGTTCTTGGTTGAATACAAGCAAACGCAAAAAGAATTCCAGGACCCGATCGCGTCCGAGTCATCTACCACACACCACCTCCTCCTTGCAGAAGCCATTCCCGACCCTGTCCAACGCTGCCTTACGTAGCGCCCACAAAATGACGAGCGGCAACGACCACATCTGGAATACCTCCACCCAGGCTGAACGAGAGAACATCAAGCAGTTCTGGCTCGAACTGGGTGAGGATGAGCGACGCTCGCTGGTTCGCGTGGAGAAAGAGGCCGTTTTGCGCAAAATGAAAGAGCAACAAAAGCATTCGTGTAGTTGTTCGGTTTGTGGCCGCAAAAGAACCGCCATTGAAGAAGAGCTCGAAGTCCTCTACGATGCTTACTACCAGGAGTTGGAGCAGTTCGCCAATCACGACGACGACTTGCCTGACAGTCCGCGCTCCATGGGCCCTCCACGCACTCCCATCGCCTATCGAAATCAAGCACATCCCATGGCTGGTGCATATCCCGTGCAAGGTCGAATACATGAGCTGGACGAGAATGGTGACGAGCTAGATGACGACGACGACGACGACTACGACGACGACGACGACGACGACGAAGACGAGTACAGCGACGACTACGATGACGAGCTGCCTCCTGGCCCGGCTGACTTCTTCCAATTCGGTAATAGCTTGACTGTCAAAGGTGTGCCACGTGGTCTAGCTAGCTGATGCTGAACAACGATGCTAATGATCATAGATGGTATCCTGACCGTAGCGGACGATTTGTTGAAGAACGATGGCAAGCACTTCATCGATATGATGGAACAGCTGGCGGAAAGACGCATGCAACGTGAGGAAGAAATCCAT